>ENA-OUVC01001544-OUVC01001544.1-marine-metagenome-genome-assembly--contig:-NODE-1544-length-13577-cov-3.399852_pt1 | contig 13577 bp, 9 predicted proteins | sample MGYA00248622_ERZ508571 | MGnify/ENA primary metagenome ERZ508571 (study PRJEB26236, sample SAMN06267175) | marine metagenome | isolation source: Columbia River Estuary | place: USA:Columbia River Estuary... | reverse complement strand
AAGTGTGTTCCAATCCACCATATATTAATCAACATTAATATTCTAATAGTATGATACTCAAACCCAACAACTCGTTTAATCATATTAATTCAGTAGTTAGAAATAAATGTACTCGTAAAAATAGAAAATCTAAACGTTATTGTAACCAATTAAAATGCTGCTCGGCTATTTCAGTTTTATGCGCCATAATATACGTCCTAAACGCCTCTGCTACCGGACCATGACGCTTGCCTTTTAATGAAATAAGTTGCCACGCCGTATGAACAGGCAAGCCTTTAATTTTCAATATTTTTAGCTCTCCCGCTTCCATTTCATGCTTTAATCCGATTAGGGGCATAATCGAAAGACCAAGGCCTGCTTTTACCGCCTGTTTCACTGCCTCATTCGAAGTTAATTCAAGTTTACGTTCAAGCTTGACTTGATGATTTTTAAGAAATTGTTCCATTTGCTGTCGTGTTCCAGAACCCTGTTCACGCATAATCAAGGGATACCTGGCTAAATCACGAACGGCTAGTTTATGATCATTTGAGAACGTTTGATCACCTACTAAATACAAGGAATTATCGAGTAAGTTGATGGAATCAACGCTTAAGCGGTCCGGAAGAATAGAAACTAAGGCGAAATCAATCTCATTACGCCCCAGACTTTCCACTACCAATTCTTTATTTGTTACATCCATTTGCAAATCTACCCCCGGGTTAGCATCCAAAAATGGTTTTAAATAAAACGGGATTACATACTTCCCGGTTGACACTACGGAAAGTTTTAATGTTCCTGTAAGTGCGCCTTTAAATTGCAATGCTTTGTGTTTTAGTAAGTCCGCTTGAAAAAGTATTTCTTTCGCAGATTCAGCCACCTCTTTTCCGAACGCGGTAATGTGAATTCTTCTAGAAATGACTTCAAATAATGGGATTTCAAATTGGTCTTGAAAATTTTTCAATTGAATTGATACCGCGGGTTGAGTCATATGCAAATACTCAGAAGCTCTTGTAACACTCTGATATTCAACAACCTTTACAAAAACATTTAACTGACTCAGGGTGTAGTTCATAATTTTTATTTATACTATATATCAAATATATAAATATTAATATATATATAAAAGAATACATCTTTGCTGAAAAATTAATCACCATGAGAATAACAATTGCTAAAGGAGATGGAATCGGTCCAGAAATTATGGACGCCACCTTACAAATTTTAGAAGCCGCGGGTGCGGATTTACAAATTGACGAAATTCAAGTTGGAGAGCAGGTATATCTTTCAGGAAATACCGCAGGAATTTCGAAAGAAAGCTGGGACGTAATCCGAAAAAACAAAGTCTTTTTAAAAGCTCCGATTACTACGCCACAAGGTGGTGGATACAAAAGTTTGAATGTTACCACTCGGAAGTTTCTTGGCTTGTATGCCAATGTAAGACCATGTAAAAGTTTGCATCCGTTCGTACAAACAAAACATCCCGTAATGGATGTGGTTATTGTTCGAGAGAATGAGGAAGATTTATACGCGGGAATTGAACACCAACAAACAGATGAAGTGGTTCAGTGTTTAAAGTTGATCAGCAGACCCGGATGCGAAAAAATCGTACGCTATGCCTTTGAATACGCCAAGCAACAAAACCGTAAAAAGGTAACGTGTTTTACAAAGGATAACATCATGAAACAGAGTGATGGCTTATTCCATAAAGTGTTTGATGAAATTGCTGCAGAATATCCTGAAATAGAAAATGAACATTGGATTATAGACATCGGTGCAGCTAAATTAGCCGATACCCCAGAAGCGTTTGATGTAATCGTTATGCCGAATTTATATGGTGATGTTTTAAGTGATGTTGCCGCGCAAATTACGGGCAGTGTTGGGCTAGCCGGTTCATCAAATATCGGGGAAGAATGTGCCATGTTTGAGGCCATTCATGGATCTGCGCCACGAAGAGCGGGTCAAAATCTTGCAAATCCATCAGGTTTATTGCAGGGAGCAATTTTAATGCTCATTCATATTGGACAAACAGAGGTTGCGGAGAAAATTCAAAATGCTTGGTTAAAAACCCTAGAAGATGGCATTCACACGTATGATATTTTCAAAGAAGGAATGAGCAAGGAACAAGTCGGCACAAAAGAATTCGCTCAGGCTGTAATTTCGCGTCTGGGTCAAGTACCGAGTACCTTAAACGCTGTTTCTTATGATTCAAGTTACCAAATGAATCTTCCAACCTACGAGCGTAAAGCACCTAAAACAAAAACACTTGAGGGTGTTGACCTCTTTGTTCATTGGGCTGGAAATGAACCAGATAAATTGGCAGAGTCACTTAACCGATTAAATCATGATGGCGTGCAGTTATCCATGATTACAAATCGCGGGATTAAAGTTTGGCCTGATGGTTTTCGGGAGACTTTTTGTACAGATCATTGGCGATGCAGATTCAAAGGTGCTGATCAAAAACTAACAAAATCGAACATAATTTCTCTACTTGCTCTGGCGGAAGAACTTAACATCGATGTGATCAAAACTGAAAACCTCTACGCTTTTGATGGGGTGCAGGCCTATTCACTCGGACAAGGACAATAAAAAATAAGACGATGAACATTAACTTAATCGAAGGAACGTACTCTCTTAGTGAGGCTCAGGAGCTGCTAAACAAAATAATCCAAGTCAAAATTGATTACTTGGAATCTAAAATTTCTAGTTCTTGCCATGAAGAGGATATAAAGCAACGAGAAAATCGAATTAAATCTTTACAGACTCAACGCTCGGATATTAACAAGCTATCTGCAGAAGAGATTAGAAGTATAACGATTCAACTCAACATTGATATAGAATAGGATATGGCATTACTTGTCGGTTTCATCATTTCTATCAGTTTCATTGCTTATTCCATAGCTAATACGGGCACATTAATTTCAGAATTCGCTTCTATAGCCTCTGTTTCTTGTGCCCTAATTACTATCGCTTACGCTAAAAAATCAAACCCATGAACGAACTCAAACTAACACTGATCAATGGAGCATTCACCGTTGAGGAAAGTCAAAAAATCATTTTGGATGTAGTTGCAAGTAAAATTCAATTTCACGAAAAGAAAAAGTTAAGCGCTTTAATTAAAAATCAAACCTTAGATTCTTATTCTGATGAACGAATTAACAACTTAAAGCGAAGCATGGATCAAGTTAAATCACAGTTATCTGAACTTAGCGAGGGTTCTGAAATAACGATTCAATGTGACATTAACATCAAAATAAACCACCCTAAGGCATAGCATGTTTGATGGAAGGCGCTTAGTAGTGGCCACGATGCACCAAAAAGAAAAGGTAATTGCACCAATCTTAAACGCCACGCTTGGTGTCACCTGTTTTGTATCGCACGAACTAAACACAGACCAGTTCGGTACATTCTCTGGTGAAATTGCACGAACCTTATCTCCATTAAATGCCGCACGAGCAAAGTGTGATTTAGCACATCAACATACCGGATGTGACCTCGTCTTAGCTACTGAAGGTTCCTTTGGTCCGCACCCGAATCTTTTTTTCATTCCTGCAAACGAAGAACTTATGCTACTGCGGGATTATAAAAACAACCTAAGTATTTGGACTAGTATACTTTCAACCGAAACAAATTTTAATTCACTCGAAATATCAAACGCTAAGCAGCTGGCTGATTTCGCAAAATCAATTGGATTCCCAAGTCACAGAGTAATTCTATTGTCTACGGATAGGACCCAGATTAGAAAAGATTTCAATACCCTAGAAGAAGCTAATCACGCGCTAGTAGAATTAACCAAAGGAAATGGCCGCTGTGTTGTTGAAACCGACATGCGCGCGATGAATAATCCAACACGAATGAACGTAATTGAAGAATTAACACATAAACTCGTGAAAAAAGTTAAGGCGAAATGCCCATCGTGCAACACGCCTGGCTTCGATGTGATTCGAGTTAACATTGGTTTGCCGTGTATGGCCTGCAAAGCAAAAACCTCTTCTACCCTTTCCTTAGTTAAGGGGTGTTTATCCTGTAACTATGAAGAACTAATTGAATACCCAAACAACAAACAAGAAGAAGATCCCATGTACTGTAATTATTGTAATCCCTAAGTATGAAAACACTAATTAAAAATGCACGCATCATCAATGAGGGTAAGGTGATAGAAGGTGACCTGTTGATCCACAATGAACGTATTGAACGCATCGATTCAACGATTAATGAATCGAACTGCACCCAAATCGACGCAGGAGGTAATTTACTAATTCCGGGAATGATTGATGATCAAGTCCACTTCCGAGAACCCGGACTTACCCACAAGGCGGATATGGCATCGGAATCGCGCGCTGCGGTCGCAGGTGGAATTACTTCTTTCATGGATATGCCCAATACCATTCCGAATACGCTAACGCGTGAATTGCTGGAAGAAAAATATCGAATTGCGGCAGCATCATCCGTCGCCAATTACTCATTCTATATGGGTATCAGTCAAGCCAATATGGAGGAAGCGCTGCGTATTGACAACGAAACTGTCTGTGGAATTACCGACGATGGCTTATACTTTAATCAAGAAGGCAGTATCCTTTGCAATCACCCTCAATTTTTAGAGCAACTTTTCGCTCGGTCCGAGACCATGATTGCACTCCACTGTGAAGATGAACCCCTGATCAAACGAAATACGCTGCAAGCCAAAGCACATTTCGGAATGGAAATTCCTTTTAATCAGCACCCCTTTATTCGTTCCGTAGAGGCGTGTTATAATGCAACAAAAACCGTAGTTGAACTAGCCCGGAAGCACCAAAACAGGGTCCACATTTTCCACGTATCAACGGCTGCCGAAACCGAGTTGTTTGATCACCTTACCCCCATTCGAAATAAACGAATAAGCGCAGAAGCCTGTGTGCATCACCTGCATTTTAACGACCAATGGTACGATTCCCTTGGCAGTCTCATTAAATGGAATCCCGCGGTTAAATCCGAACAGGATCGACTTGGATTAATTCAAGCCTTGAAAGCGAATAAATTAGACATTATTGCAACCGATCACGCACCTCATACCTTGTCAGAAAAAAACCAACCCTATTTGGGTTCATTATCTGGCGGTCCGCTCGTTCAACATGCACTACCTGCCTTATTTGAATTATATCACGATGGCTTGCTTACACTTGAACAGCTTGTTCAAAAAACAAGTCATAACGTAGCTGAATTGTATCGAATGAAGGACCGTGGTTACCTTCGTGAAGGATACTATGCAGACCTGGTTTTAGTGAATACCAATTCCCCATGGGAAGTTTCCACAGCCAATATCTTATCGAAATGCGGATGGTCTCCATTTACTGGACAAACCTTCAGAAGCAGCATAGAGAAAACCTTCGTAAATGGTAATCTAGTATACGATTCTGGAAAAATAACCCACCATGCTACCGGAAAACGCTTAACATTTGAAAAACACAGAATCTAATGAATTTATCCTTATTGGCCGAAAACCTAACCAATCCTGCCCTACTCTTCTTTATTTTAGGAATTACTGCTGTATTAATTAAAAGTGACCTAGAAATCCCGTCGAATTCTTCGCGATTCATCTCCTTATATTTATTATTTGCCATTGGATTCAAAGGTGGACAGGAACTTTCTCATGAACATATGAATGCAGAGATTTTATGGAGTATGGGATTTGGTTTATTACTTTCCGCATTGATCCCCTTGGCTACCTACTTTTTACTCCGCTTAAAACTCAATGTATCCGATGCGGCAGCCACCGCCGCAGCCTATGGATCGGTAAGTGCTGTAACGTTTGTTACAGCAATTACCTTTTTAGAATTCCATAAAATGAACTCAAGTGGTCATATGGTTGCCGTTATGGCACTCATGGAATCACCTGCGATTATTGTAGGACTCATGTTGCTTTCTATTTTTCGAAAAGAACAAGGAAATACCAAATTCGAATTGGGAAGTGTCTTAAAACATGCCTTAACCAATGGGAGTGTGGTGCTCATTCTAGGCAGTTTATTTATTGGATTTCTAGCCGATGCGAAGCAGGCAGAGGGCATTAAACCATTTACCAACGAATTATTCAAAGGGTTTTTAGCCATCTTTCTTTTGGATATGGGTATTTCTTCAGGGAAAAAACTGAAAAGCTTTTTTTCCTATGGCTGGTTCCCTATCGCCTTTGCCATTCTAATCCCCCTAGTAAACGGGATTATCACTGCTTATGCAAGTGGATGGGTAACCTCTGAGCCTGGAAACCGTTTTATTTTTGCCGTACTGGCAGCAAGCGCCTCCTACATTGCCGTACCAGCCGCCATGAAAATTTCTGCACCTGAGGCAAATCCCGGGTTATTTTTACCCATGGCGCTTGCCATAACCTTCCCGATGAACATCACTATCGGCTTTCCAATCTACTTCAGTATTATCCAATAAAAAAGGCCGGCATCGCCGACCTTTTTCAATAGAATAATCTTAGGATTTCACAAAGGGGATGGATTGATTTCCAAAAGGCGTCATGTACCGAAGTATATAACTGCCATTCGACCATGATGAAACGTCTATAGTAATGGTTTCAGTGGTATTAATCGTTAACACTTGGATTAATTTCCCTTCGATTGAGAAGACTTGAATCTCATTTGGCATCAGACTACCTGAGTTCTTTAACTCAATAGAAGCGTGCGCTGGATTGGGATAAATCAATAAACTCATGTCGCTATTAATCGATGTTATACCCACTTGCGAACCAACCGTCACTTCAACAACTTCGAGACAACCATTGGCATCGGTAATATTGACGGTATAAACCCCAGCGACCAATCCTGTCTCCGTGGCTCCTATCCCTCCGGAAGACCAATTGTAGGTATAAGGCGCTGTACCACCGCTAACATTAACGGTAGCCGTACCATCCGATCCTAACAATTCATCTGTAGCAATAGACGTTGCGACAAGTGGCGTAGGTTCAGTGATTGTTACAGTAGTTTGAGATGTACATCCATTGACATCGGTTACTGTTACCGCATACGTACCTGCCGCCAAATTATTTAGGATTGGGGTATTTGTTGCCATCGGCGACCATGCATACGTGAATGGTGCTGTTCCTCCAACTGGAGTTACCGTTACTGTTCCTGAGGCCTGACCATTACACAACACGTTGCTTGCTGTTGCGGAGGCGGTCAGGTTACACACCGGCACAGGCACACACCCATTCGCTGGTGCTTGATTGTAATTAAATACTAAGCTCGGACAAGGATACAAATAAGGAATCCCGCCATTCATTACTAAATTCACCCCAGGCTCATGATAAATCCGATGAATTCCACCGGTCATGATTATGGTTGAACCACTTTTAGCAAAAATACTGTCGATTCCTCCTCCGGTTATCATCGTAGCTCCGGCCTCCAAATAAATATTCATTATTCCTCCATCGGTATATAGGGTGTCGTTCTGACAAACCCATTGAGGTGTAAAGCCACCATTCACCACTTGATAGGAGCTTACCACATTCGAATTCGACAATACAGTTGGACCCGCCAAATTGATTATGTTGGCTGCAGCGGTATCCATACACCCATTAGCATCTGTAACAATTACACTATAAGCTCCTGGACTCAGGCTACTTAGGTTAGCTGCCGTTTGACCGCCACTCCAAGCATAGGTAAATGGAAAGGTACCGTTAGAAACTGTTGTGCTTATCGCCCCGTTATTTCCTCCACCGATTGAATTGCTTACCCCTAAGGAAACGGAAAGATTACATGTCAAAACAGGTGCACACCCATTTGCAGGCGCTTGCGAATAATCGAATACCAAACTCGCGCAAGGATATAAGGTTGGTATTCCGCCATTCATATTCAAGGTCACCCCTGGCTCATGGTATATCACGTGGATTCCACCGGTCATTGTGATAGTTGATCCCGTTTTGGCATAGACGGTATCAATTCCTCCACCGGTAATCATCGTAGCTCCAGGCTCCAAATAAATCTTCATAATTCCGCCATCGGTTTGTAGCGTCTGGTTGGCACAGACCCATTGGGGTGTAAATCCACCATTAACCACAGAAAAAGTACTCACTGGATTTGAATTCGAATAAAGGATCGGACCAAGAGAATTTGTTACACAGGATGTTGCAGATGCTTGACATCCTGCGGCATCCGTTACCACAACCGTGTAGCATCCGGGCGGTAACATCGTAGCATTTTGCGTAGTTTGTCCATTGCTCCACACATATGTATACGGCGGAGTTCCACCATTCACTGATAGATTTATTGTTCCGTTGGGTCCACCACCCATAGCATTATTCACCGCAGTTGTCAGCATCATCATACAAGGTTGAGCAAACGACACCATGCTGATATTGACCGTAAGGAGTATTAAGAATAATCTAAGATTCATAGTATAAAATTTACGTTTGTTATTACTAGTTTTATTTCAAATATCTAAAGTCTTGTCCGGCTTTTATTGATTTAACCGTTTCAAAAATGAGTGCAATGCAAGATTCCACGTCTTCTTTCCGAACCATCTCTACCGTAGTGTGCATATATCTCAGCGGTAAGGAAATCAACGCACTGGTGACTCCTTCATTCGAGTAGGCAAAGGCGTCGGTATCCGTCCCCGTAGAGCGTGATGCCGCAGCGCGCTGAAAAGGAATTTTATTTTTTTCTGCCACCTGAATAATCTGACGTAGAAAGTTATTCTGAACTGCTGGACCATAAGTTAATACGGGTCCTTCCCCAGATTTTTGGTCACCGTTTTCAATTTTACTCACCATTGGAGTTCCTGTATCGTGACAAACATCGGTAATTAGCGCAACATCAGGTTTTATTCGGTGGGCAATCATTTCTGCACCGCGCAACCCAATTTCCTCCTGTACCGCATTCACCACATACAAACTAAACGGTAGGCTCACCTTTTTTTCTTTGAGCATTCGTGCTACCTCTGCAATCATGAATCCCCCTACCCGATTATCTAAAGCACGACCCACATAACGGTTTTTATTGAGCACCATGAATTCATCCTCAAACGTAGCCACACAACCTACATGCACGCCCAGTTTTTCCACTTCTTCTTTCGTAGAACATCCACAATCCAAAAAGATATTTTTCATGCTTGGCGATTCATCCTTTGTATGACGCATGTGAATGGCCGGCCAACCAAAAACAGCACGGACAATCCCTTTGTCTGTATGAATATTTACGCGTTTCGACGGTGCTATCATGTGGTCAGAACCACCGTTTCTTCGCAAGTAAATAAAGCCATCACTGGTAATGTAATGTACGAACCATGAAATCTCATCGGCATGCGCTTCAATCACCACTTTGTATGGTTTTCCTGGGTTAATAACTGCTGCTACAGACCCGTAATTATCAATGATGAATTCATCTGTGTACGGACGCATATAATCCATCCAAAGTTTTTGTCCTGGCGATTCAAAGCCGGTTGGACTTGCGTTGTTGAGGTATTGTTCTAAGAACTTTTCTGATTTAGCCGTAATAATTTTTTTCATGGATTATTTCATTAAGGTAACATTCCCTTTGATTATATTTTCTAAGCCCCCGTAACAGGTAACTTGCAGGTAGTAGTCGAAAACATCTGGATCAAGTTTTCTTCCTTGATAGATTCCATCCCACCCAAAATTTACATCCGTTGATTCAAACACCAGTTCTCCCCAGCGGTCAAACACCCGGAAGATCATTTTTTCTACAAACAATCCACGCACATACAACACGTCGTTATTTCCATCATTGTTCGGAGAAAAGGCATTTGGAACATAGACATAAGGTCCATCACAAATAATCTCGTAGACCTTCACTTGCGTCGTATCGCTCACCGTGCACACACCGTCTGAGACATAAAGGGTAAATACAGTGGTTTCATCCACCGTGGCTTGGGTATTCTGCGAGTTCGGATTGAGTACCGGAGCCGCCGGCACCCACTGATAAATCGGATAACCCGAAGGAGCGCCGGATAACGAAATCGTTGATCCAGGAGTAACTAAAGGTGGCGTAGCGCTGGCTTGTACTAAGGTCGGGTTAATGTAGGATACCGTAACATAAACTGAATCATCTACTATACACCCGTTTGCACTAGTAGCCTCAAGATAGAGATATTGCGTGGCTTGTGGTAAGATGGTCGCAGTCGCTTGATTCGTTGCACCTTGAATGATTGTCGCTGGACTCCACACATAACTAAATACTTCCGGGGAGTTATTGGTTGCTGTATACAAGGTTGGGTTGTTTAAACAGATTGAATCAGGCCCACTGATACTGATTGATTCCGAAAACACCGTAATGCTGATAGAATCTATGTACGAACAATTACCATTTCCTGCGGTCAAATAATATGTTTCTGTGGTAGGAACCAAGACTTCCAATGACGCATCTTGAACCGGCACATTCAAGGTATCGGTAAACTGATTATTACTCGACCAAATAAAATAATTTGGACTACCCACTAAGGCATTTGGAGACAACACGATAGTAGTATCCACGCACAAATACATCGAATTTGGCACCGAAAAACTCACGGAAGGATAAACGGTAATAGTTACCGCAGCCGTATCTGATGCATTACACACTGAATCGTAAATCACCAATTCCGTGGTGTATTGTCCGGGTATCGTATAGGTTACTTGGGGTTCAAAGGTTAAGGAATCGATTACCCCATTGCCAAAATTCCAATAGAAATTCGTGGTAACAGTGGAAGAATTATTGAAATCAACGGTCACAGGACTGCAGCCACTTTCTGGACTGGGCTGGTAATTCGCGATCACCGGAATATCAAATTGAACAAACACACTATCCATTTTGGAACAATATCCATTCGCTGCGGATACATAATACCATCCCGGATTGTTATTTGAAATCAATAAGGTTGAATCGTTAATCGTTGGAATTAGGGGCGGATTAAACATGGAATTAGTACCCCACAAGAATCCATTGGCTGCTCCGTTGGTATTAATTGATAACACATAAGGTGTATTAGAACACAGCGCAAGCGTATCAAATAGCGCGAAATCAATGGAATCAAGTACCGTAATAGTAATTTCAGCTGTATCTGTTAGGTTGCAAACGCTATCTGTCACATACAAATACACCTGGTATTGCCCTGGATTCGTATAGGTAACGGTTGGATTAAACACCGTTGAGCTGGTATTGTTATTCCCGAAATCCCACAAATAATCGTCATTCTGAGAAGAAAAATTATTGAACGTCACTTGAAAATCCTCGCACCCAATGGTCTGATTGGCAATAAATTGGGCGGATGGAATTAATTCAAAATCAAACTTAAATAACAAGTTGTTACAATTGGCACTGTTATTTACACTGGAGTATGCACCTGGCGTAATTGGAAAGTCACTGTGTCCACCACAGCCTCCACAAACGGATTGATACACCACCCCGTTTTTATCAAAGCGGCTCGTTCCTCCATCCACATGCTCTGTAGAGATATTACCCCCCATATACGTTGCATAAAGCAAACTTAAAAAATCATGTTCTATCACCATCAAATAAAAATCGAACCCTGTGGTATTTGGCTGATAGGCATTCCCTGAAATGGGCATTCCTGATATTGGAACATTTTGCAAGATATTGGCTCCCCAACCTGAAATGTATATGTTTCCGCAAATATCTACTAAAAAAGCAGATGGCGAAATGTTAATCTGGCTACTCCCATTCCCAATGGTTGCACTGGCTTGATTTGTTGACAAGTTATTGCTTAGCTTGATTACAAACTGGCTGGAGTTCGGGTTGGAGTAAGGCGCATTCCACGTTGGGAAAATCCCTCCTACCGATTGACCCAACACAAACACATTGTTGTTTCGATCCACCTCTACAAAAAATGCTTGGTCATAATCATTCCTGCCTAAGTAGGTGCCCGCTGTGATTGCCGTACCTCCTGGGTTTAATCTAATCACAAAGCCATCCGATTTTCCTCCTTGATATCCCCCCATTAGTCCGCCAATTGTACCTGTTAAATTCGTGGATGAAGTACCTCCGCAGGAAAATATATTATTCAGCGTATCCACTTTCACCGAATAACAGGCATCGTTCTGACTTCCTCCATAATACGATGAAAACTGCAAGGCATTAAACGTAGGGTTCAATCTAAACAGCACCCCATCTTGTCCACCGGCATTTGTCGCTTGAAACGGATTCGCAGTTGGAAAGTTCGTGGACCGCGTACAGGAGGCAATCAATACATTTCCTGCCTTATCCAGCATGATTTCACCGCGGAACTGATCGCCATAATTCGTTGTCAACGAATCATACAAAAATGCACCATTATAAGGTAGGGATGTGATTTTATAATTTACCCCATCGTTTCCGGTACCACCTACATACGTAGAAGCCAAGAGGTTCTGTCCGTTTGCGCTGAGTTTGGAAACGAATAAATCCGTTCCTTGATTCAAAAAATACACCCCATTGTAAAGAAAATTTGCATTTGCAACGCCACCTGCGTGTGCCGCCTGAAATGCTCCGTTGGTGGTTGGGAAATCAATACTTGACGTTGCACCAAAAATGTAAATATTATCCACGGAGTCACAGATTAAACTGTGCGCAGTTTCGGTTCCTTGTACCATATCTCCCCCTCCTAAAAAGGTAGCCCAAAGCATGGCGGTTCCCGTTGGATTATATTTAGTAATAAAGACATCCGTCACCCCGTAATTCCCGCCAATAGCGACAAAATTCCCGGTAGGATCATACGAAGATCCGTTTGGCATAGGGAAATTATTCCCGTACACCATCCCCGCTGAATACGCCGCCCCACTTTGCCCATAGGTAGCCGTCATTCCAAAATTATCCGAAAATGCTCCGTTGTACGTGGCAAAAACCAACACCGGATCAATAACTAAAGGAACCGACTTATTATAGGATCCCAAACGAAAAACCACCTCATCGCCTTCCACGATAAATTTACAATTCACCCAAGTTCTCACCCCATTAATCTCTTGAAAAGCGGCTAATTGCTCTTGTTTGATTTGACCCAATGGAGTTTCTATTACTAAATTCCCTTTTCCATCCACGCTCAGTTTACGGTGTCCCGCATATTTCATTCGAATTTGGGAAGGCTCCGCACCGGGTGAAACCACAAATCCATATTCTTGATTGTTACCGCTTGCGTTGAACGTTAAGTCAATTCCCGGATACAATTGATGCCTTACTATGTGCGTATACCCGTGCACCTCGGTGGCCCACGTCGCTGAATCCTTTCCGAGAAAATAATTGTGATAAAACGAAGTTGCTCCCGATTTCTCCATGCTGGTGAAGTCAAGTGCATTAACAAACGCTGCGTGAACCACATGTTCTCGTATGGTTTGATTTTTCTGTTTATCACCGCGATCGTGTGCATGCGCCATAGCACTTAAGTCTTGCTGATGAAAGATCATTTTATTCTTCATGACCCACAGCTTCCCGCCTTCCTTTTCGCCTTTAAACAAGACATCAGAAGGCCATTGTCCTTTGTTCTCGAAAAACTGAATGGCTTTTAACGAAGCCATGGATTGAAAACTTCCTTGAGGTGCCTGCGCTTGAGCTCCAACAGCGAAATAAAGCATTCCAAGAAATAAAACCCACCACTTCATCGCTCTAAAAATACGGATTTTATTCAGGTGAAAAAAAGTA
>ENA-OUVC01001543-OUVC01001543.1-marine-metagenome-genome-assembly--contig:-NODE-1543-length-13581-cov-2.530584_pt1 | contig 13581 bp, 8 predicted proteins | sample MGYA00248622_ERZ508571 | MGnify/ENA primary metagenome ERZ508571 (study PRJEB26236, sample SAMN06267175) | marine metagenome | isolation source: Columbia River Estuary | place: USA:Columbia River Estuary... | reverse complement strand
TCTGAGAAAGGTATTCCACTGATTCTTCCCTTACCTCAAACAAGCATGTCTGAACAAATGAGTCATAATGAGCAACTCTTTATGATTGCTTCCGAAATAACAAATCAGATAAACATGTTAGGGAAATTTCTTGGAGAACATTCATTAGAGAAACAAGTAGTCTTGTATCAAACAGGATTGACCAGTGACACCACATTAGAACGTCAATTCATTCGTAACTTTTATGAGTTTGCACCAAAAAATGTACGATTGATTTTGGCGAATGAATCTATGTTAAAAGCATTTTCTAAAGCTACATCGCCTGTAAATATCGTATGTCTAAGCCAGGATAAAAAACAAGTTGTCCATGTGATTAAATTAATGCGTTCCAATAATCAAGTTTCCCTATATGGGTTGCGGGAATGGACAGAGTTCAAAGAAGTTAATTCGGTACTAGAAAATCAAGGTGTTTTTAATTATATGAGCACCACATGCTTTGATTTAGAGAATGCGCGCGTGAAAAATTTCCATAAGGCGTTTAGGGCGAGCTATGAAACGGATTTATCAAAAGCGGCATTACTCGGTTATGATGTGGTATATGGACTAATGCCATGGTTGGTAGGAGCGAGTCCATTGAGGAATGGATTAATGACAACATTCGATTATGGTAAAACGGTACAATATTACCATGCCAACTTCGGGTTAGCTCCTTGTCGATTTATGAACTTCAAACATGAACGAAATGATGCATGGAAATGATATAGCCAAGGTATTTCGAGAACTGCAATTAGAAATAACACAATCGTTGGAAGCACATGATGGAAAAGCAAGTTTTTCCTCGGACCACTGGGATCGACCTGAAGGTGGAGGTGGTATTACGATGATCATAGATGATGGGCGCTTAATTCAAAAAGGGGGCGTTGCATTTTCAAAGGTTACAGGTGAAATCACAGAGGCTATGAAGACGCAAATGGGGATGGAGGGAGATTCGTTTCTAGCTACAGGAGTTTCGATCGTACTTCATTCATTACATCCCTTGAATCCAACCATTCATATGAATGTGCGGTATTTTGAAACCAATCAAGGGAAATGTTGGTTTGGTGGAGGAATTGACCTAACGCCAATGTATGTTGATCCGATTGCAGCAGCTCAATTTCATAAGCAATTAAAAGCGGTGTGTGATGACTTTGATTCTACGGCGTATGCCAAATATAAAGCATGGGCTGATGAGTATTTCTTTTTGCCACATCGAAATGAAACCCGAGGAGTAGGAGGTATTTTTTTCGATCATTTAATTCCGGCGTCAGAGGAAGCTAAAAATTCAACCCTCAATTTCTGTTTGTCTTTGGGTCGCCTTTTCCCCGTAATCTATAAAAACCAAACACTTCAACTGCACGAGGATCCTACGCCTGAACAATTGGAATGGCAGGCGATTCGCAGAGCCCGTTACGTTGAATATAACTTACTGTTTGATCGAGGCACCAAATTCGGGATCGTATCTAATGGTAGAACCGAATCAATTCTCTTAAGTATGCCTCCGATGGCAAAATGGAAATACAATGTTGTTCCAAGTGAAGGATCTCCAGAATACCAAACCTTATTGGCTTTAAAGAAGGATTTAGCTTGGATTTCTTTTCTTTAATTCATTTGTTTACCTTTGCATCATAATATCTATACATAGCCGATGCTTAAACATATTTTTCTTGTTACCGGATTCGTTTTATCTGTTGTAACGTTCGGACAAGCTCCGGTAGCTAGTTTTAGTTCTGTACCTGCCTCAGTCGGTGGGACTATTACCATCTGCCAAGGTTCAACTATTATTTTTAATAATACGTCAAATCAGACGGTTGCAGGAACCACCTACGCATGGAATTTCGGGTTAGGTGCCACCCCGGCTACGGCGAATACTGCAGGTCCGCACACCGTGACCTACAATACGGCAACGGCGCCAACCACTACAGTAACATTAACCGTTACAAATCCAGGCTTTCCTCCAAGTGTATTTACAAGAACAATTGATGTTAATGCGCTACCCAATGCAGCCATGACTTTGTCGTCTATTGGAGGTGGATTTGGTACAATAACGCAAGGAGGACAGACCATTTTTAAAAATTGTGGTGCCATAGATTCTGCGTTATTTACGTTTAATGCAGCGGTAAATAATACAGTGACTCAAGTATTCAACTGGGGCGATGGTTCTACATCAACTAATTTATCGATGGTAGGAAGTCAAATCACCCATGATTACCCATTGGGGCAGTTTGTATTAACACATACCGTTACTCAAAATGGATGTACTAACACTACTTCGTATATTGTCTTTAATGGAAGTGCGCCACAAGTAACTGTGACGGGTATCGGATCTAACACATGTCTTCCATCCCCTTATTCTATTGATATTCTTTCTAATGATGTTCCGATTACCTACACCGTTAATTTTTCCGACGGAACACCTTCATCTGTTTTCACCACAGCAAACGACACTACGATTAACCATATTTTCAACACCTCTTCTTGTGGGGTGGATTATGTCTTCGCTCCGGGGTTGCCTCCAATTCCAAATGCTTATTCAGCGTCTATTGTGGCGCAAAATATTTGTTCTAATAACGGTATTCCTACCGTTGTAACAATTGGGCCAATTGTGATTTCAACAGGAACAACAGCTGAGTTTAGTTACACGCCTCAATCACCAATTTGTGTGTTGGAGCCAGTAACCTTTACGAATGAAACAGTAGCGGGTGAATCAGTGAATCAAGCAGGTTGTGATACTACGTATGGTTATTATTGGGAAATCACACCGAATACTTTTACGGTAAATAGTGGAAGTTTAGGTTCATCCAATGGCTTTACAGGAGCTACCTACGATTACACTCAATGGACAAATGGTTCAGATGATTTAGAGATACTATTTAGTCAACCTGGTACATATTATGTTTGGTTACATACTGGTAACTCATGTGGTCCAGATTCAACATTGGACTCCTTAGTGATTAAACCAGAAGCCCATTTAACGTTTTCGCTTTATGATCAAACCGTATGTAGTGGTGATTCGTCCGTTCAATTTACCATGACATCAGATCAACCTAACTATTGGATTTATTGGGATATCACAGATACCACCAACATTAGCAACATCACGGTGCTTTCAGGTAGTGGGGTAACGCCCGTTGTTTTTTCAGCGCTTTTACCTCAAAACAACACCAACGAAACGGGTACTATTCAAATCGAAGCTACAGTAGAGTGTTCAACTGATTCAGCGGATGTTCATGTGATAACGGTTAACCCACAAGCAAATGCCAATGTAGATCCTTTGTTTTACGAACTGTGCGATGGAGAAACAACGGATATAGACATTACGAGTAACTTGGATAATGTGCAGTTTACCTGGACCGCAGTTTTCCCGAATACAATAACGGGAGCAGCGAATGGAACTGGGAGTAACATTGCACAAACCTTGAATAATTCAGGAAGCACCATTGATACGGTGTTGTATTATGTAGCAGTTCAAAATGCAGCATGTCCAGGAGATACAGCAATCGTTACGGTGGCAGTTCAGCCACAGTTAGTAATAAATACAAATGTAGATTTTACGGTTTGTCCAGGTACACCAATTAATCCTGCTGATTATATTTCTACACCTCCAGGAGCGACCATTTCTTGGACGAATAATAATACAAATATTGGACTTGGATCTTCAGGTTCTGGAAACGTACCTACCTTCAATGCTGCGTCTAATACCACAGGAAATACGATTACGGGTACTATCGATGTTGATGTACAATTAGGTGACTGTCCTGGGGTTCAGGATCAATTCTTAATCAATGTCCTTTCAGCTCCAGCTTTTGATTATACCACGACACCTTCCAATGGATTAGATTGTATAACTGGAATTGGAGTAATTAATAGCGTAGTTAATCCTGTGAATTCATCTGCCTCATGGTCAGGTCCGGGGATTGTTTCAGGGGGAAATACATTTAATCCAGTAATCAATCAACCGGGACAATATACTGTGATTCTAAACGATAACGTGAATGGTTGTTCTTCAACCTATTCTGTGACAATTGAGCCTCCAACCCTTATCAACATTACGTCGGTAAATGTCACTAATGTTTCTTGCTTTAATGGTTCGAACGGAGCGATTGCTATTAATACCGACAATGGAAATGGAAGTAACTTGGATTATTCATGGAATCCATCACAAAATAATTCAGCTTCTGTGAATGGCTTGACTACAGGGAACTACACGGTAACTGTTTCTAATGAAGATGGCTGTGAAGATGACACTACGGTATTTGTAAATCAACCTGGACCAATTTCAATTTCTCAAATTGATTCAGTGGGATCTGAATGTGGAGAAGCAAATGGAAGTCTATCCGTATTAGCATCAGGCGGGGTAGGTAATTTTACCTATAGCTGGTCGTCAGGAAACACTGGAGCAACTGCAAATAACATAGACGCTGGTACATTTACAGTGACTGCTACGGATGGAAATGGATGTCCTGCTTCTGAATCGTTTGATTTGGGTTGTACGCCACTGATTCCGGTAGTTATTCCTCAATTCCTATCACCAAACGGCGACAATCAAAATGAATTATGGCTACTTCAAAATACAGCACAATACCCGAATATTAAAGTGACGGTTTACAACCGTTGGGGTAATGTAGTTTTTGAGGCCGAACCATATAATAACGATTGGAATGGTCACTTAAAAGGAACCAATCCAAACCCGTTACCAGCAGCTACCTATTTTTATGTAGTAGATACGAATAAGAAATCACAAGATCCTTACCAAGGATATATCGAAATTCAACCATAATATGAGAAGAATTAGTTTAATAACGCTGTTCATACTTGTTGGTACAGGTATGAAGGCCCAGCAGGATGCACAAACATCAATGTATTTCTTTAATCCATTGCAGTTTAACCCGGCATATGCAGGAACCAAAGGAGAATTAAACATCACCGGTGTTACCCGTGCTCAATGGGTGGGCTGGGATGGTGCTCCGAATACGCAATTCTTGTCGGTTCATTCGCCTGTGCTTCGAGAAAATATTGGCGTTGGAGCAAACGTTGCTTACGATAAAATCGGATCTCGTTCTGGGTTAAATGCCATGGCGAACTTTGCATACCATATGCGTTTGAATAAAAACGATATGCGACTTTCATTAGGCTTATCTGGTGGAATTCAACAATACGGGTATGATTTTTCAAACTTAATTGTAACCGACCTTACCGATCCTAATTATACAACAGCATACCGCGAAACGAAAGCGAATTTTGGTTTTGGTGCGTATTTGCACACAAATAAGTTTTATGCCGGGTTTTCATTGCCTAGATTAATAAAACGCAACATCGATAATAATACAGGAAACTCTTACCTGCAACGTCATTTGTATGTAATGGGAGGCTATGTTCACAAAATTAATACCGGGTTGATCCTTAAGCCGTCAGTGTTAATTAAATATACGGGAAGTGGACCGCTTATCGCGGATTTAAATGTATCCGCACTGTATCTTGAGCGCTTTTGGTTCGGAGCAGTGTATAGAACAACAGATTGTGCCGGAGTTAACTTCTCTTATCAAATCAATAAATTTTTAATGGCTGGTTATGCATTTGATTTCCCATTAAATGGTAAAATGTTGAACCAATGGGGAACTCACGAAATTGTGGTTTCATTTGGTTTAAAAGGTAAAAATAATGCAATTCAAAGTCCTCGATATTTTTAATATGAAACGAATTATAACCGCATTTGCTTGTCTGGTCGTATTGGGTTTACAAGCACAAACAAATAGAGCAGATTATGCAGCGAAACTTTCTTTAGAATACCGTTTTGCTGACGCATTACCCGTATGGGAGGAGTTGTCGACTATAGAGCTTAAAAAACCGAAAGGTAATTTAAATGTTTTACGCAGTACGGTGCACGCTGCGTATATGTCAGAAGCTTATGGTAAGGCAGCCTATTGGTCTCAAAAGTTGACAAAAACAACGGATTCAGATCAAGATTGGGTGGTATATATGAATGCGTTAAAATATTTAAACCAAGGCGCTCGTGTTTCTCAATTGCTGGATTCCGCATTGATGAAATTCCCATCAAGTGAACGATTAAACGGACTAAAAAAATCGGCACCCATATTTCAGTCAAATTTAACCGATTCTTCTGATTATCAAATCCGAATGTATCATGAGGGAAATGGTGGCGAAGTATATGGCGCATTCCCAAACCCAAAAGGAGGTATTCTATTTGTTTCCAATGAATATAATCATGCCGCGATAAATAGAAATTACCCAAGAACAGGACAATTCTATTCTGATATTGCGGTTTTCGACTCTGTAGAGGCAACAAAGAAATATAAGTTTTATCAAAAGCAGTTTTGGATAGATTTTATTTACAAAAATCAATGGAGAGATTACGATAAAACGCGTGCACATGATGGACCGGTTTCCTTTAATCCTGATAATTCGATGATGTTTGTCACGACAAATTATAATGAAAAGGATAAAGAAGATTCGTTAAAATTCAGAAGATTAAAGCAATTGGCTTATTATGTGGACGGAGATGTGCTCACTCCACTTGATTTTCCGTTTAATTCAATTCAGTTTTCTACAGGACATGCTACCATGGACGGAAAAGGAACGGTATATTTCGTTTCGAATCGTCCGGGAAGTATGATTAAATCTATAATAGGAAAAGATACAACCTACAGTTCGGATATTTGGAAAACAACCTTTGATTTCGATACCGAGGAATGGTCAAACCCTGTAAATTTAGGAGATAAAGTAAATACCACTGAAGATGAGCTTTTCCCTTTTATTTCAACTTGGGGTAATTTATATTTTAGTTCCTATGGTTGGAATAGCATTGGAGGATTGGATGTTTTTGTTTCTGAAATGGACGGTAACGAACCAACGCATATTGGCGCTCCCTTAAATTCAGCAGCGGATGATTTTTCTTACTACGTGGATGAAGAAACGGGTAAAGGGTATTTTTCTAGTAACCGTGAAAAGTTCGTAGATAAAATATATGCATTCAATAAGCCTGTATTTAAAGCCGATTTGAAAGTTAACTTGGCAGATTGTAAAGGAAAAGGGATAAAGTCTCAAAAGATTATGGTTACTGATTTAAAGGCAAATAAATCAATTGAGATAGTTACCAATGACAAAGGGCAATCAGAGGCGTTTGAATTGGTTAGAAATCACGAGTATCGAATTACCTATAAAGGAACGTCAACGTATACTGCAGATACAGCACTATTCAAAGCAACAGATCCTGTGAGCTCGATGGTGAATTTAACTTCTTATTTTAAGCAGTACTTCAATAAGCTTACCGTAACCAAAGATGTAACCGAGGATTTAAGTGAGATCTTACTTGATATTTACCGTAAAGATGGAAACGTAGTTCAAATGAAAATCGCTTCAGGAGGTTCATATGTTTGGAATAGCCAAGGCGCAAATGCAGTAGATTCCATTTTAATGACTTCTGTCAATTGTGAAAAACAAACCTTTGTTGTACCAGTTATTAAAACAGGGAATTGCGTGGATACGATTCCATACAATGTAGCATTGAAGTCTGTGAGTGAAGAGAATTTCTTACGTCTTGAGTACGTGTTATACAATTTCGATAAGTCGTTTTTGCGTCCGGAAGGTAAGGCTGAACTTGACAAGTTGGTAAACTTTTTAAACAGTAACCCGAATGTAATGCGCGTTGAATTAGAATCTCATACAGATTCAAGAGGGTCCGATAAATATAACTTGAAATTATCTCAGAGCAGAGCGAGAAGTTGCTACGATTATTTAATCAGTAAAGGAATAAGTAAGAATCGAATCAAGACGAAAGGATTTGGCGAAACTAAGTTGAAAAATGAGTGTTCAAATGGGGTATATTGCACCAAAGAAAAACACCAAGCCAATCGCCGTACAGAACTTATTCTTGTTACAAAAGACAATGCTGTACTCGACAATAATAAACTGGAAGATCGACATTAAGCAATGAGTGAATTGAGTAAAAGACCACAAGGTTTAATGATTCTTCTGGTATTGACGTTTATCAATACAGGCTCATCTATTTTTTTTGGGTTACTAACTGTGTTATTTTTCAAACCGACAGCGGCAGATTTGAAAAAGGAACGTCTCGATATGGCGAAATCTATCGTTGAATTGAAAGAAGTAGGACTAAATTCCTTAGTAGATTTACTAGAACGAGTACAAGCGATGACCGAGGCGTTAAATGACTATTTTATTGAAACAAACGTCGTGAATATCGTTATTGCACTCTTAGGAGCAACATCTGCATACTTCATGCTAAAGCGAAATCAACTGGGTTTTCACGGCTACATAATATACAATCTATTAGCGAGTGGAAGCATCTATTTCTTTATTTCTCCATCCTTAATACCTTCCGTGATTTTAATCGTAAATCTTTGTATTTCCTTGGTATTTGTATTGTTGTATGCAAGGCACCTGCCATGGATAAAAGGGGAGGGTTAAAAAATCTTCCCTGGATTCAAAATTCCTTTTGGATCAAATACCCGTTTGATTTCACGCATTAAGTTCAACGTAACTTCCGGAAAAGCGAGCGGCATATACGGACGTTGAACGTATCCAATCCCATGCTCACCAGATATTGTTCCACCCAAACGAACTACCTCCTTGAAAATTTCGGTAATTGCTTTTGGAAGCTCATATTCCCATTTTTCATCACTTAATTCGCCGCGAATAATATTGACATGCAGGTTACCGTCGCCGGCGTGACCATAACATACCGATTTGAATCCATACCTTGCACCAACTGCTTTAACAGAGGTTAGTAAATTAGGTAACTGATATCGAGGGACTACGGTATCTTCTTCCTTGTAGGTAGATTGTGTTTTAACTGCTTCACCAACCTTTCTTCTTAAATTCCATAAAGCCGCCTTTTGTGCAGCGGTATCAGCAAACAAGATTTCATCCGTTTCAAATGTCTCAAGTACCGCGAATAATTGTTCGGCCTCACGCATCAATTGGTCTTGATCAAATCCATCCAATTCAATGAGCAAATGCGCCTGATGATTATCGGCAACAGGAATGGTCTCGTCGCCAGTAAATGCTTTTGCCCACAACAAAGCATCTCGCTCCATGAATTCCATGCCGCTTGGTATAATTCCTGCTTTGAAGATGGCAGGTACCGCCGCGCACGCCGTGTTCGCATCGAAAAATGGAACTAGAAATAATACATCATGCGTGGGGTGAGGTAGCAACCGAAGTACGATTTTTGTAATTATTCCGAGCGTTCCTTCTGATCCAACAATCAATTGCGTGAGGTTGTAACCCGTGGCATTCTTTAACACATTTGCGCCTGTCCAAATGATTTCACCTGTTGGAAGTACCACTTCAAGATTCAGTACGTAATCTTTTGTTACCCCGTATTTTACAGCCTTCGGTCCGCCTGAATTTTCCGATACATTTCCACCAATAAAACAAGAGCCCTTGCTCGCTGGATCCGGTGGATAAAATAACCCATGCTCTTTTACGGCTTGCTGTAATACTTCGGTAATTACACCAGGTTGCGTGGTTACTTGCAAATTGTCCGTATCAATGTGTAGGATTTGATTGAATTTTTCCATGGAAATTAGTACACCTCCATGTAAAGGCAATGCCCCACCACTTAATCCGGTTCTAGCGCCAGCAGGTGTTACGGGTATCCCTTCTGCGTGACAATAACTTAATATGGCAGCTATTTCCTCAGGTGTATTTGGTATAAGCACCAATTCTGGAGGAAAAACAAAGTCCTCGGTTTCATCATGACCATAAGCCAATAACTGCGATTGATCGATATGGAATTTAATGCCTAAGGAACTTAGGTATTCATGTTGCGATTCGGTTAACTGTGCCATATAGATACAAAAATGGGAATAAATCATGTATCCGAGTCTATCTGGCATCAGATTATGCCAATCAAGGTAAATAGATACTGGCTTATTATTGCCTTTAACCCAATATGCATGGTTCCATTACATCCGGATTACATCACGGTAATTTGTTATAATTTCCTTATTTTTACAACAAAATATAGCTTTGAAAGATACCTTTATTATTGACGGAATTCGTACACCAATCGGGAGTTTTGGCGGTACATTAGCTGCCGTACGTGCTGATGATTTGTTAGCAATGACCATGAAAGCCTTATTGGCTAAACATCCCAATTTAAATGCTGCATCGATTGAAGATGCACTTATGGGGTGTGCTAATCAAGCAGGGGAGGACAACCGGAATGTAGCGCGAATGGCGACTTTATTGGCAGGATTGCCAACCGGCATTGGCGGAGAAACCGTAAACAGACTTTGTGCATCAGGAATGGCGGCCGCTGTAAATGCTTCGCGTGCCATTAAAGATGGCGCAGGAGATTTATACCTTGCGGGTGGTGTGGAGCAAATGACAAGGGCCCCTTTTGTGCTTTCAAAAGCAGGTGCAGCCTACGGACGTGACCAACAACTGTATGATTCATCGTTTGGTTGGCGATTTATTAATTCCAACATGGAGAAATTGTTCGGAGTAGATAGCATGGGAATGACCGCAGAGAATCTAGCTGAAATGTTTTCAATTTCTCGTGAAGATCAGGACGCATTTGCCTTTTGGTCGCAACAAAAAACAGCTACTGCCCAAGCTAATGGGTTCTTCAACGGCGAACTCATGGAGGTTCAAATACCCGTAAAGAAAGGAGAACCCATCCGCTTTAATCGGGATGAATTTCCGAAAGCATCCACAACACTTGAAAAATTGGGTTCCTTGCGACCTGCTTTTAAAGCAGACGGTTCAGTAACGGCAGGAAATGCTTCAGGATTGAATGATGGGGCAATCAGTTTGTTAATTGGCTCTGAAACTGGAGTAAATCAGGTGGGATGCAAGCCCTTGGCACGTATTGTTAGCGCAGCAATCAGCGGTGTTGAACCACGTATTATGGGTATTGGTCCTGTGGAGGCGTCGAAAAAAGCGCTTTCCCGTGCCGGATTAACGTTAGATCAAATGGATGTTATTGAGTTGAATGAAGCCTTCGCAGCGCAGGTGTTAGCGTGTACACGTCAATTAGGGTTGGCGGATAATGACCCTCGAATTAATCCAAACGGTGGCGCAATCGCCCTCGGACATCCCCTTGGAATGACCGGAGCACGGATTTTATTGACGGCTGCTAGACAACTGAATGCAACAGGAAAACGATACGCCTTAGTTTCGATGTGTATCGGTGTGGGGCAGGGGTATGCCACCATAATTGAACGCGTGTAATGAAGTACTATATTTTCTTAGTTGGATTGGTGGTTGCGCTTACAAGCTGTAAGAAGCAAGCCACGTCTTGGGACACCGAACTCGGAGCGCCATTGATTAATGACACCATGGATTTATCCAAATTAACCGATAATCAAACCCTTGTGGGGAATGCAAACGGGACTTTGGATTTAGACCTCACTAAGACCATCTTAGACCTTGGTTTAGCCGATATCGTTTCTATCCCTGACACCCAAGTGGTTCAGGTTTTTAATCCGACCATCGCTTTAAATGTACCAGCAGGATTCAATGTGTTCAATGAAACTGAAGAACACACCATCGATATTCCGGGCGTTCAGCTCAAGAAAATTCGGGTTTATAGTGGAAAAATTGACCTTAAAGTGTATAATCCACTTCCAACCAGTGTTACGTTCAATGTGACCTTACCCGGAGTATACAACAATGGACTTCTTTTTCAACAATCCCTAACCGTAGGAGCGGGTGATAATGCCAATCCAACCGTTGGTTCAGGCTCTTTGGATCTTTCGGGATATGAAATGGATTTAAGAGGAATAAATGGGATCTCCTTCAATATTTTACAAGCATCAGTTGTAGCTATTACAGACCCTACAGGCCCTGCGGTAAGCGTAACGCCGGCACAGCAATTTAAAGTAGAGGCTACCTTGAAAGATATCGCCTTAGATTATGCACGTGGATATTTTGGTAATCAAGTATTTAGCGATACGTCAGGTTTAACCGTGGACTATTTGAATAACATCGTTTCAGGCCTGGTTGATGTGAATAACATTCAATTGAGCTTATCCCTTTCCAACGGAATGAAAGTCCCTGTGAAAAGCGAATTAACCTTGATCGAAAATGTCAACAGCGCCGGGAATAGTGTAGCGCTTTCCGCACCGTGTATTGGTCAAGATTTGTATCTCGCTCCGGCCGTTGGCTCTTGGGATAACCTAACACCTTCTACCCAGCAAATTCAAATTAATTCTCAGAACAGTAATGTAGAACAAGTGTTTGAAAACCTGGGTGCTACGATGAATCTTGGATATAAAATAACCATTAACCCGAATGGAAATGTGAATGGCGGATGGGATGAAATCTTTTCTACCAGTCGGTTAAAAGTGGATCTTCATGCGCAAATGCCCCTACAGCTGCAAGCGGATCAATTGACCTTAGCTGATACCTTTGCCGTTAGTTTAACTCAGAATACGGCTAAAACTCATGTTACGGGAGGATATTTTCAATTGGATGCCTCCAATGCATTTCCGATGCAATGTCAAATGAAACTATCTTTTTTAGATGCTAATTCACAGGTTATTGAAGAAACCATTGGTGACGCCTTGGTGCTGAGTGCAGTGGCAGGTTCACAAAATGCATCTGGAATGTATGTTAAGAATTCAAGCGTGAAATTCTACTTATCCGAGACACTCATGGAACAAATTAATCAGGTAAAGTATATTCGCGTAGAAGGAATTCTGGATACACCCAATCCGACCGGTTCGGCCAATCAGCAAGTATCTATCCCGATGGGTGCATTTTTGCATGTGCGTCTAAAAGCCAAAATACAAACTCAAATCGTCTACTAATGAAGAAGCTTCTTGTAATTTGGCATGTACTTTCTGTTTATGTTGGGTTTGCGCAACATCTAAGGTCTTACGATGTTGATTCTAGCTTTAATGGTAAGCAATTAATCCTAGTCAATGGAACGGTAGATTATAGTGCATCCACCATGCGAAACGAGGTCTTGAGTCCTTTGATTTTTGGAGGGTACATCGATTCCATGGCTAAAGGTCGATCGATGGATGCAGACAAGCCCTTTAATACGGTCGGTTTAGAAGCATCGGCGAGCTATACGCACTATGTTTCGTTGAAAAATAAAGAAGGATTTCCTTCGCGATGGATGGTTGGCCCAACGCTCGGATCAACCTTCATGGGATCGTTAAAATACACTTCCGACCTCTATACCTTAGCGTTTTATGGTAATGAGCCCTTCTTGGGGAAATACGCCGATTTTTCCTATTCCGAAGCAAGTTATTACCAGTTTCAAACCCTTGGAGTTTCGTTGTTTGATCGCCTCAGTCAATCTTCTGCAAGCTTGAATTTAGTAGGTCTGAATTCGTATTACAAAGGCACGCTGGGTGGACTTGATCCGATGAAATTCTATTACTCAAGCGAAGGCGACAGCATTTACGGGATTTGTAATGGGTCTTTTAGTCAACTTACTTCCCCTGCGTATTTCAAAGGGTTTGGATTAGCGTTAAGCGGTGATTATCGGTTCAACATCGCGAATGAAGAAACAGGTAAATCCATGAGCATGCAATTGAGCATTAGTAATTTAGGGTTCGCTGTTAG
>ENA-OUVC01001540-OUVC01001540.1-marine-metagenome-genome-assembly--contig:-NODE-1540-length-13608-cov-2.881975_pt1 | contig 13608 bp, 16 predicted proteins | sample MGYA00248622_ERZ508571 | MGnify/ENA primary metagenome ERZ508571 (study PRJEB26236, sample SAMN06267175) | marine metagenome | isolation source: Columbia River Estuary | place: USA:Columbia River... | reverse complement strand
AGACACCTGGAGCAATCACATACGCAGAGAAAGATTATGCAAATAAAGTGAAACTTCCTGTTGCTAAAGTCCTTAACAACATGGATATCGCAGTTCAACCAGGAGCTGCTGGAGTGTCAGCATTCCTCGGATCTGCAAAGTTCAATGACAATGGAACTCTGACTCTTGATTACGCAACCAAGAACCCAGGCGCCTATCTCTTGGGATCAACCTCGTATGCTCTTGTCCTTACTAGCTATCCAGATAAGGCAAAGGGCGCTGCAGTCAAGAAGTTGATGACCTACATCCTTGATAACTGTGCGAAGAAGTTCCCAGAAACTGAGTTCGCCGTTATTGATGGAGCGCTCTATGAGTTCAACAAGAAATTGATCGCTCGTATCGGTTAGCTTCTCACGTAAGTAAACGGAATTTTCCCGGGCGCTCGAGGGAGCCCGGGAATTTTCTTATCTTGCGCCTTTCCCAGAGAAGTAGCTATGCACTCTGGCATCCCAATTTCTCTTTATTTCATCTAGTGCCTCACCGTTATCGTCCATAGGAAAGATGCTTCCTTCAATTTTCCCGCCTAAGGCAGTGAGCTGTTCCAAATATTTGGAGTTTTTCTTTATATGTTCAAAGACGCCTTCAGGTGAGCTGTATTCCTCAAGTACAGCACAGCTGCTGTTATCTTGTGTAAAGAACATGTCATAGCGCAAAATAGAGTCTTGTTCATTAACGTTTACTAACATCTCTTCTGCAACTTTCTTGAACTGCTCAAGATTTTCTGGTGCAATCTTTGGAAATATTGCGACCGCAAACATTTTCGCCATAAAGCTCCTTGTCCATTACAAAACTCTTTTGTAAGGTACTTGTGTGACAGTCTTTCATCAGGGCAGCCAAAAAACCATCACTGGCCATAAGGCTCTGCGCGAAGCACTGAGAGATACCCAGACTTACTCCTCAGATTTACAGGGCGATGCTGATGTCCGTGATTATCGGCAGATACCTCTTGAAGTAGATCCTCCGCGACACCATCTCTATCGCGCAGCGTTAGCTCCCTATTTTGTGAAACCTACCATCGAGAAGATGGCTCCAGATTTCAGGAAAAACTCGCAAGAGTTTATTGATCAAGTTCTCCCGAGCGGCACAGATATTGTCAGCTCCTTTGCGCTTCCTCTTGTGATGCGTAACTTGGGGGTTATTTATAACCGCCCTCAAGATGTTGCTGAGTGGATTTCATGGGGCACAAGCGCATGGACTGCAGGTGGCCCAGAACGTAACGGCGATATCTTGCATCGCCACTTGGATGCAATCTATGAAGAAGCGATTAACGATCCGAAGAAAGATATTTGGCACGAGATTGCTCGCCTTGAAATTGAAGGAAGGGTAATTACTCACGAGGAGTTCCGCGGAATAGCAAGTGTGATTCTCGCTGGCGGTCGCGATACTGTCGTCAAGTTGATTACTGGTGCGATTTGGCACTTTGGAAGAAACCCTGACGATTTCGAGTACCTACGTCAGAATCCAGATCGTATCGATGCTGCGATTCAAGAGTTATTGAGATTTCTGACTCCAAATCCAGCGATGGTGCGCAGCACCGTTCCAGAGTCGACAGTGAAAGAGTTACCTGATGATCGTTATGTTCAAATCAGTTTTCTCTCCGGTAATTTTGATGAAACAGTCTTTGAAAAACCATTTGAACTAAATATTCGCCGCGAACGCAATCCCCATGTCAGCTTTGGCTTTGGGCCGCATACCTGCATTGGCAACCATGTCACTGAAATTGAAGCGAGAGTATTTATACAGACCCTGCTTGATTCAGGGATAAGTTGGGAGATTTCAGAAAGTTCGAAGATCCATTTCTATAGCGGTCCGATGGCCTCAGTTCCAGCTGAGTTCGAATCGCTCTATGTGAGAATACGATAACGATATGAAGATTGTTGTTACGGGTGCCACTGGCTTGCTTGGAAATGCCACGGCAAAACACTTAATTGCAAAAGGCCATGAAGTCGTTCCGGTTGATCGCAGAGATGGTGAAGTTGCACCCGGGGTCAAAGTAATTGTTGGTGATTTAGCAAGCTTGGATTTCTGTGACAGCGTGATGGTTGGCGCTGAAGCCGTTATTCATCTAGCTGCGATTCCGAATCCAACTGATAAGCGTCAACATGAAGTCTTCTCAAATAACGTGGTCTCATCCTTTGCAGTCTTTAGCGCTGCAGCGCATGCAGGAGTACGGATTGTTGCCTATGCATCAAGTCTTTCTGCCTACGGATTTCCATACTCTGAAAGCTGGACTTCGCCGAAGTATGTGCCGGTAGATGAAGATCATCCGCTCGAGTATGAAGAAAGCTATGCGCTCTCAAAAGAGGTAAATGAGTTATCTGCTCAGATGTGGTTCTCGCGTACTGGAATTAGTTTTGTCGGTATGCGTTTTCCTTGGACGAATCTGCCAGATAAGACTTATGAGCTTGCTGCTCGTTCCAAAAATGAAGATACCTTGCCCCCAGATCCTCGTTTTCCAAAGGGGATTGTGGCCAAGGTTCTCTGGTGTTACCTCGATCTGCGCGATGCTGCAGCTGCGCTAGAAGCAGTTGTCATGAGCGATTTCAAAGGTTCAGATACCTTTAACTTTGCCGCACCTGACACGATGTCAGATGAACCAACAGTTGATCTCATGAAGAAGTTTCATCCCAAGAGCGAGATACGCGGTGACTTATCAGCAAATGCCGCCCCGTATTCAAGTGAGCGATTTATCAAGCGTTTTGGATACAAGCCCCAATATTTACTTGATCGCGCCGAACTCAAGAAGTTATAGAACTCCAAATTTAGCAAATGCAGCTGATGGCGCCATGCCTTCTTTGACTGCCTTTCTAAAGTTAGTTTCACCTGAATTCTTCTCAATGACGCGATTAACAACCTCATCGATTGCTGCAACGGGCACAATTGTCACGCCATCTACATCTCCGACGATGAGATCTCCTGGGTTGATAGAGACGCCATCAATCACACCAGGAACGTTATGGGCAACGACTTCATAGCGACCATTGATATCAACAGGTAGCGAACCAGTTCCAAATATTTTAAATCCCATTGCGCGGGTGCGGGCTAGATCGCGCGATGGCCCATCGCCGAGTGAACCAGCAACGCCTTTGAAGTTGCAGGCAGTAGATAGCAGCTCGCCCCAGAGAGATGCCTTACCTGCGCGAGCTGTAGGAGTTACGTAGACCTGATCTTTTTGAATTGCATCGAGCGCTTTTAGCAGTCCTACATATGGAACTTCTGGGAAGGAATCCACTACTTCGATTTGAACTGGAAATGCATAACCGAGCATCACACCTTCACCTGAGAGCATATGGATATCTTCACCAAGTACTTGTTTTCCATAACCCATAGCATCAAGACAGTCAGATGCTAAGGCTGATGTGAAGATAGTTCTTAGCTGTGCCAGATCGTGTGACATTGATTTTCCATTCTCGGTTGCTGATTTGCTGTTGCGTAAACCTACAATATTTATTCGACATGGCATATACCTCGCCTCGCGTATGATTACCAGATGAGTGGGAGCAGAGGAAAAACTTCAAGCAGCAGCTGGCTACCTGCCTATTTAATCCTTGGATTTGTCTGGGGTTGTTCATTTATCTTCATCAAACTTGGCCTTGAATTCCTGACTCCATTTGGCGTTGCCTTTGTGCGCTGTGCCCTGGGAGCGCTCACGCTTCTGCTCATTGCAAAGTGGCGTGGATATTCGCTACCTAAAGATCCGATGGTCCGCTTTCACTTATGGGTTGTCGCAGTCCTACTCAATGTTATTCCTGGAATTTTCTATGCCTGGGCTGAAACAGTTGTTACCTCGGTTCTTGCCGGAATCATCAATGCAGTGACTCCTTTGATGACCTTGCTTGCGATTATGGCTGTTAACCGCCAAGAAAAACCAAAGGCATTTCAGATCATTGGTCTCTTTATTGGTTTCCTAGGCGTGCTCACAGTTCTAGGTGCATGGAATGGCCTTGGCGATAATCCGTTGTGGGCGATTGTTGTTCTGATGAGCGCTGTTACTTGTTACGGAATCTCATTTCCTTACACGCGCCGCTTTGTGATGCCTTATGGACTCAAATCTGAATCAATTGTTTCGATGCAATTGTTGTTGGCCGCTGTAACGCTCTTACCTTTCTTTCTCTTCAACGGCGTTGAAAGATATGAGTACATGCCAGGTCCGCTCCTTGCGATGTTGGCGCTCGGCGTCTTTGGAAGCGGCTTGGCCTATCTCTGGAACTTTAAGGTGATGGAGCTAGCTGGCAGCGCAATCGCAAGTAGCGTCACATACTTAACGCCCGTTGTAGCAATCATTGTGGGCATTATCTTCTTAGGTGAAAAAGTCACCTGGTATGAACCTGTTGGTGGGCTTATCGTCTTGCTAGGTGCTGCAATTGCCCAAGAGCGATTCTCGCTACGAAAGCGAGAATCCGACGGGTAGTTCTAGGCGATGAGATGCCAATAACTGCGCATTGCTCAATACATCTCGCGTTGGAGCATCAGCAACAATGATTCCACCTGACAAGATCACTGAACGCTCGCAGAGTTCGAGCGCATATGGCAGATCGTGGGTCACCATCACAATCGTGACATCAAGAGATCGCACAATGTCAGCGAGCTCGCGGCGACTAGCGGGATCTAAGTTAGATGATGGCTCATCCATCACAAGAATCTCTGGCTTCATCGCCAAGACTGTTGCAACTGCTACGCGGCGACGTTGTCCAAATGAAAGGTGATGTGGCGGACGATCTTTAAATTCGAGCATGCCTACTTGTGTGAGCGCTTCATCAACTACGCGGTTGAGCTCTTCGCCACGAAGCCCCATGTTGTATGGGCCGAAGGCAATATCTTCACCGACAGTTGGCATAAAGAGTTGATCATCAGGATCTTGGAAGACGATTCCTACCTTTGCGCGAATCTGCTTAAGAGTCTCTTTGTTTTTGCTATCAACAACAACGCCAGCGATGCGAACTTCACCTTGCATCGTTGGATGGATGCCATTCATATGCATAACCAACGTTGTCTTGCCGGCTCCATTTGGTCCAAGTAACGCGATGCGTTCGCCCTTGTTGATACTCAGATTGACTCCAAAGAGCGCCTGATTTCCATCGGGATATGCGAAGGCGAGCTCTTTAATCTGCAAGCTAGGTACGTTATTCATCATTACCAACCAATCACGAGGAAGAAGAGAGATAGAGAAAGTGCAAGACCTGGAAGTGAGAGCGCTGTCGCCCACTGGCGTTGTGTTGCTTTGTTGTTATCAAGTGATGGCAGGTTTCCATCAAAGCCGCGTGAAAGCATCGCTAGGTGAACTCGCTCACCGCGTTCATATGATCGGATAAAGAGAGCAGCTGCAGAAGTAGCTAAAACTTTCCAATGTTTGATGCCGGTTGCAACAAATCCACGTGACTCGCGCGCAACCTTCATGCGCTCCATCTCATCGCTGATCACATTCACATAGCGCAACATAAAGGAGGCAATCTGAACCATGACGGCAGGCAACTTGAGGCGTTCTAGCCCGCGCAAAATTTCGCGGGCAGTTGTTGTGGTTGAGAGAATTACAGCAGCAAGAACTCCGAGCGTTCCTTTCACAACAATGGAAGTTCCAGCCAGAAGTCCTTCTCGATAGAGCTCGATACCTGCAATTTCAAACTTTTCGCCTGTGCCAAAGAAGGGCATCAAGATAGCGAAGAAGATAAAAGGAATTTCAATAAGAGCGCGCTTAAATAGCAGCAGCAATGGAATCTTGCTCAATACCGCCGTTGTTACCAAGAGCAGAAAGAAGGCCACAAAGGCAGGCCAGCGGGTAATGGGAGTCGACACTGAGACCGAGATAAATGCCAGAACAGTCATGATCTTTACGTGCGCAGGAAGTGAGTGCGTCACTGAGTGGCGATGAAGATAGAGACGCTCACCTACATCATGGCCATGGTGGTGGCCATGCGAATGTACAAGGTTTAAATCTTGTGTGTGAGGCTTTATTTTTCTGTCCCAGACTTGCGGCGGACCAGCATAAATAGCCCAGTTGAGATAACTCCTGTGGCAATTACACCAATGACACCAGCTGCGCCGGTGGAAAGGCGTTCATTTTCGACGCCTTTAACGCCGTAGTCTGCAAGCGCACCATCAGCATTTGTATTTTCCTTAGCAGTTTCGCTAAAGCCGATATCTTGTGCAACTTTCTCGAGCCCATCTGGACTTGAAGAGGCGTAGAAAGAGACAACTCCGGCGAGGAAGAGGGAAGCGACGAACCCTGAAATGAGAAAATTGCGTTGCTTCATTATGCGTTCCTGATTTCTAGCGATGCCTTTTCACCTTTGTATCCATAGACAAGGTCTGAACGGCTAGCCAGCACAGCACCAACTGCAAAGAGTGTAATTAGCGCTTCACCTATACCGATAAGAACGTGCGTTCCGATCATCGCTGCCAGGACCGCTGAGACCGAGAATGTTGCATTGGCGCCAATGGCGTACTGAAGTACAAAACTTGCAGCGGCAGCCGGGACTGATATCAGCGCTGCAATTCCGGCAGCTGCGGCTGTTGACGATTTTGTCTTAGGCAGAATTTTCTTCAGTGTGAAGAAGATTGCATAGCTGACCCACACCGCAACGATCGACATGTTAAAGGCACTTAAGCCAAGCGCACTTAACCCTCCATCTGCAAAGAGCAGCGCTTGCAAAAGAAGAACGATGGTCAGAGCAAGCGTTGCTGCGTACGGTCCAACTAAAACAGTGGCAAGGGCAGCGCCAAGTAAGTGGCCACTTGTTCCAGCAGCAACTGGGAAGTTAAGCATTTGCACAGCAAAGATAAATGTTGCAGTAAGCCCCGCAAGAGGTGCGGTCTTGTCATCGAGTGATGACTTGGCTCCCTTGAGCGAGAGGGCGACGGCTCCCGCGGCGATTGCGGCAAAGGCTGCTGAGGTTGGGATATCGATAAACCCATCAGGGATATGCATGGGAAAAGGTTAATGCAAATCGTTTGCATCTGCATCTTGAGGGCAAAAGGCGAGAATTCTTAGCCTATTCACACGGAAATATCGGTCTGGGATGGGGCGTTAGGTCTAGAGTGCAGGAATCTTCAAGTGGAGCGGGAGGTCTTTAGATGAGCGATGACGAAGGCCAGGACGAGCTAGTAACAGAAGAGATGCTCTGGGATCGAATCCCTGAAGTTCAAGGTGAAGAGCGCGCCAATACATATTACGAGTTAAGCGCTCGCATCTTTGCGCGCGGACAGTATGACGAGGCGCTTGCGCTCGCCGAAACCGCCCGAGATATCTTCTCTGAGTTAGGTGAATCTGCTCCTAAAGAAGGTTTAGCGCAGGCTTACTCTGCAATTGGTTACAACCTCAATCAACTTAAGCGTATGGATGAAGCAGCAACTGCCATGAGCCAAGCTGTTGCAATTCTGCGCGAGAACAAATCTCCTATTGCACTTGAACTCGCCTGCACGCTGGGTGAATGGTGGTACTCATCAAAGAATTATGAAAAAGTCATTGAGACTATGTATGAATGTTCCCAAGAACATTTAGTCGATGGCAACACAATCGGTGCAGCTAACGATATGCACCTCATCGGTTGCGCCCAACGCGAACTCAAGAATTACAACGAAGCAATTATCTGCTTCACCGAAGCGCGCAAGATGTTTAAATCAGAGAAGGAGGTCATTCACGTCGCACGCTGTGATCAGAAGATTGCATCTTGCTACATTGAAATCGGCGACGGTGAGAAAGCTTTAGAGGCAGCCCGTAAAGCGATAGATGTCTTTGAAACAGCACATGATCACCGCCGCGAAACCTTTGCGCTCTTTGAATACGGTAAAGCCGAAATTCTCTTAAATAAGCTCGAAGATGGGCTGGCAACGCTCGATAATGTCTTGCAGATAGTTGCCGATGATGAACCAAAAGATTTTGAATTCATTATGGATATCGAAACTCGTATGTCGGCGGTAATGCGCCAACTAGGCCGTATCGATGAAGCTAATGAAGTTGATCGTCGCTTGGCATCTGTCCGCGAGGTAATGGATTAAACCTGGCGCGGTAGATGTTGCAGAGCCCAGTGGTACATGGCGATAGCGCCAGCTGCAGAGGCGTTCATAGAGCGCGTTGACCCGTACTGCTCAATCGCATAGAGCACTTGGCAAGCTGCAATACCTTCATCAGACATACCCGCGCCTTCTTGGCCAAAGAGCAGGACACACTCTTGCGGCAATTGCGCACCCTCTAAATGTTTTGATGTTGGCACGTTATCAATTCCAATGACTGGCAGATTTTGTTCTGCGCACCATGTAGAAAAATCAGCGATGGTTGGATGATGAATCACAGTGAGGTATCTATCTGTGACCATGGCGCCACGCTTATTCCAGTCGCGCTTTCCGATGATGTGCACTGCTGAGACATTAAATGCATTTGCTGTTCTGACAACTGAGCCAATATTTAAATCATGCTGCCAATTTTCAATTGCAATCTGTAACTTGTGTCTCTTTGTATTGAGATCTGCGACTATCGCCTCGACGCTCCAATACCTGTAATGGTCGAGAACGTTACGTCGGTCACCATTTTCTAGTAACTCTGGATCATATTCAGCACCAGTTGGCCAAGGCTTTGGGTGTGGACCAACTCCGACTACAGGGAAAAATTCACCTGGACCAATGACCGCAGGTGTATTGATTTCCATAGATGCACTCTAAACTTAACTCACATTATTCACCAAGTAGTCGCCCAGGAGTCAGCATGGAAATCATTTATCACATCGCCTTCGGTATTCATTTGTTGGCAGTCGTCGGCATTTTGGTTCTCTTATCGCTCCAGGCAAATAAGAACCCGAAGAAGCTCAACCCTGGCGTTGTTCATGCAGCTCTTACTGCCTTTGTGGCCGCCCTTGTGATGGTTGGTTTATGGGATCAGGTAAATGCTGAAGAGATTAACCACACCAAGATTGGCATCAAGACCCTCGTTGTTCTGGCAATTCTGATTTTGGGATACAAGAATCTCAAGAAGGAAGTTCTCAAGAGTTCAATCTGGGGTGCGCTCCTTGGACTTACCGTCATCAATATTCTTCTTGCATATCTCTGGTAGTTAACTCTTGCCTTTCTTAAGCAGAACCAGTCTTGCGCTCTGCGCATCTTTGCTTCTGCCTGCGCTCTCTCTGCCACCCACAAGCGCACTCGAACCAAACTCAGTAGCGGGCGTCTTTGAAAGGTATATCTCGAAGACTGAACTGGCTAACCCTTCAGCGATTGTCATCGATCAAAACACCGGAGAAATAGTCTTCGAGAAGAGCGCAAACTCTCTGCGCAAGCCAGCTTCAGTACAGAAAATTCTGGCTGCGGTGGCAGCACTTACCTATATGCAAGCAAGCGATACCTTCACCACCACTGTCTCGTTGGGCCAACGCACCCGGACCTTAGTAATTGAAGGTGATCGCGATCCTTGGATGAGTTACAACCATAAAGAGGCGGAAAGGCTAGGTAGAACTTCCATACCTAGAATCGAGTACAACTCTCTATCGGCTCTACAAGAAGCCAACACAGAGCCCATTGAAAAGATCACGATTTACTACACAAATCTCTTCTCGCCAGAGCTAGCGCATATCAAATCCTTCTATAAGAAGCGTGGAATCACAGCTTCGCTCAAGAGAGTCAATGCTCGCGAAGCAACTGAGTTAAAGGGAGAGGAGATTCTTACATCGCACTCGCCAGAGCTACAGCGCATGTTGGCTTTCTTTCTCACTTGGAGCGATAACGCTCTGACAGAGCGAATCGCGCGAATTGCAGCTTTAAAGGCCGGCGAATCCTTTGATGAAGATGGCGTAGGAATTATTTTTGCCGGAATTTTAGAGAGCTATGGAATTAACTCATCGCCGCTTCTTGTTAAAGATGCCAGCGGGCTTTCACATAACAATCGAATTACCGTGCGCCAGGTCGGCTCTCTCTTACAGAAGATTCGCTTTGACCCACAATTTGCACCAGTAGTAAATGGTCTTCCCATCGGTGGAATCACCGGAACTTTGAAAGATCGCTTCAATAAAACTGCTCCTGAAGCGGTCGGTCTAGTGAAGGCAAAAACTGGGACTCTTAACGGCACCACAAATTTGGCGGGATATATTGAATCTGAAGACCGTGAATATGTCTTTGTGATTATCGCTGATAAACATCCCCGTACTAATGCGGCTGCAAAACGTGCACGTGCAACTGTTGATCGAATCTTGGGAAAGATTGCTGCACCTCTATTGCCACAGCCATCTCCACAACCAGTGCCTGAAGCTCCTGAAGTTGTTGCAGTACAAACTGAAGTTGCAGCACAAGCATGAAGGCATACTCTTAACCCGTGACACTCATCCGCGCTTATGTAGATCTCATGAAGTTGCGTGTAGTTGAGCTACTCATCATTACAACTCTTCCCGCCATGGTTCTTGCTGAAAAAGGCCTACCTTCATTTGGATTAGTTGCAGCTACCTTGATTGGTGGAACGTTGGCTGCGGGCGCATCTAATGCTTTCAATATGGTGATTGAAGCTGACACAGATAAGTTAATGGCGCGAACTTCTAAGCGACCACTTGTTGTCGGAACAGTCACTCGTCGCCAGGCGCTGATATTTGCCTCCCTAATTGGAATTCTGTCATTGGTCATTTTTGAAATCTTTACTACTCATCTAGCAACTCTTTTAACCGCGCTAGCAATCTTCTATTACGTAGTTATCTACACAATTTTGCTTAAGCCAAATACATCTCAGAACATTGTCTGGGGTGGGGCGGCAGGATGTATGCCAGTTCTTATCGGGTGGGCCGCTGTAACTGGTTCGCTCACCTGGGTTCCGGTTGCATTCTTTATGGTGATCTTCTTCTGGACCCCGCCGCACTTCTGGGCGCTGGCAATCAAATATAAAGATGATTACTCAGCAGCTGGCATTCCCATGTTGCCATCGGTCTCGTCGCAATCTTCAGTCATTGGCCAGATGTGGTTTCACACCATTGCCATGGTGATTTCATCTACTGCCTTGATTCAACTAGCAGGGCTTCCAGTCTGGGCGCTCTGCGCAACTGTTCTATTGGGCGCCGTCTTTACCTTCCAGCTATTTGCCTTAAAAGAGAGCTCTGAGAATTACGACAAAGTTGCTGCCGGAATATTCCACTGGTCAATTACCTATTTGAGTTTGCTCTCAGTGTTATTGGTAGTTGCTCAGCTATTAAGCGCTTGAGTTATATCTTTTAGCAAGTCATCAATATGTTCTAGACCCACTGAAAGTCTCACTACTGAAGGCGTAATGCCCATCTCGGCCTGGATTGCAGGGGCAAGTCGGCGATGCGTAGTAGATGCAGGATGTGTAATTAGTGACTTGCTGTCACCTAAGTTATTTGAGATATCGATAACTTTGAGAGAGTCCATAAATGTGAAGGCATCTTTTTGAGAGCCGGCAAATTCAATACCAATGGTGGTGCCGCCAGCCTTCATCTGCTTCTTGATGACAGCGCTATCTGGATGAGAGGCAAGACCTGGATATCTCACGCTCTTGATCTCTTTACGACCTTCGAGAAATTCTGCAATTGCTTGCGCGTTCTCGGACATACGCATGACTCGCATCTCCATAGTTTCTAAAGACTTCACCAAAACCCACGCGCTAAATGGACTGAGCGATGGCCCAGTATGGCGAATAAATGGAATCAATTTTTCATAGATATATGAGAATGAACCAAGGAGAGCGCCTGCAAGAACGCGACCTTGTCCATCAATATGTTTTGTCGCTGAATACATCACTACATCTGCGCCAAGTTCCAGAGGTTTTTGCAATACAGGAGATGCCATGACGTTATCAACAATTACTGTTGCGCCAACTTTATGTGCTAAATCTGCAACATAACGGATATCAACAATCTCCATCATTGGATTACTTGGTGTTTCAATAAAGACAGCCTTTGTGGGCTTTGTGAGAGCTTTTGCCCACGCAGCCTTATCGTTTGCCTTTACTAATTCATATGTGATGCCCCACTTGGGCAATATCTCTGTGATGACAACATGGCATGAGCTAAACATTGCAGCTGATGCAACGATGTGATCGCCTGCTTCAACAAGGCAAGCAAGGGATGCAAACATTGCAGACATTCCTGAACCCGTTGCCACACAGTGCTCGGCACCTTCAATGGCAGCCAGTCGCTTCTCAAACATGGCAACTGTGGGATTGTGGAAACGGCTATAGAGGTAGTGGTCTGTTTCATCGGTAAATGAATCAACTGCTTCCTGTGAATTAGCGTATGTGAAACCACTATTGAGAAAGAGAGCCTCTGAGGTTTCACCGAAACCAGAACGTGCAAGACCTTCGCGCACCGCATTGGTTTGTGGATTAAGAACCCAATCTGGTTCGCGGCGCTTTGGGTGCTCGTGATAGCCCCAGACCTCTTTACTCATAAGCCCATCTTAAGGTTTGAACGCTATATTGCCCACATGAGCACCATGGCTATCTCGGCGAGAGATCTCAGTAAGAAATATGACTCAGGCTTTGCTGTTTCACACGCAAACTTTGAAGTCCCACTTGGCACTATCTGCGGATTTGTCGGTCCCAACGGGGCGGGCAAGACCACAACGATTCGCATGCTCCTTGGATTAATCACTCCCACAGGTGGCACAGCTGAAGTTCTCGGTGAATCAATTACACACCCAGAGAAATATCTCTCACGCGTTGGAGCGATGATTGAAGGCCCAGCTTTTTATCCTGCACTCTCCGGTGAAGAAAACCTTAAAGTCTTAGCAACGCTCGGTGGTTTTCCTATCGAGCGCGTTGGTGAATTGATCAAGACGGTGGGCCTAGAAGGTCGCGGAAATTCAAAGTACAAAACCTACTCACTGGGAATGAAGCAGCGCCTTGGAATTGCAGCAGCGCTTCTTCCTAAGCCCCAAGTATTAGTTCTTGATGAACCAACAAATGGTTTAGATCCAGAAGGAATTCAAGAAGTTCGTGACTTACTCAAGAAATTGGCAAGTCAGGGAACCACCGTATTTGTTTCATCTCACTTGCTCTCAGAACTTGAACTCATCAGCGAATTCATCGTGATGCTGCGAAAAGGTGAGGTTGTCTTTGCGGGACCGATTCAAGAGCTCTTCCTGATGCAACAGCCATTTATTCTTGTGAAAACAGATTCGCAGAGTGATCTTCATAAGATTATCGAGCTTGCTCAAGCAGATGGTCATAAGGCAACTATTCGCTCAGAAGTTGCACATATCGAAGGACCTGCCGAATGGGCGGGCGTTCTCAACCGCAAGGCTTTTGAAGCAGGCATCTTGATTACTCAACTCTCACCACAGATGCCAAACCTTGAAGAGACATTCTTTGAGATGACAGGAGATCGCAAATGATTCGCGTGATCTTTGCTGAGTGGCGAAAACTGCGTCGTCCCACACTCTTCCTAGGCACCATTGGCGCTGCTCTCTTCTTTACCGGTCTTACATCAACTTTTCTTTATTTGATGATTGATTCTGAACAAGGAAATTCTGATCGTGGTCGCCAGGTAAGTCGTGATGTTCTAGAGCTCGCTGGTGGATCTGTCTATGGATTTGCATCAGTAGGTGGCTTACTTGGAATTATCGCCCTCTGCGTCTTTGCTGCACAGA
>ENA-OUVC01001536-OUVC01001536.1-marine-metagenome-genome-assembly--contig:-NODE-1536-length-13619-cov-4.060774_pt1 | contig 13619 bp, 8 predicted proteins | sample MGYA00248622_ERZ508571 | MGnify/ENA primary metagenome ERZ508571 (study PRJEB26236, sample SAMN06267175) | marine metagenome | isolation source: Columbia River Estuary | place: USA:Columbia River Estuary... | reverse complement strand
CTGGTCGCCGTATGGCACAAGGAATCTGCCCAGTTTGTGGCACAAAGGTAAATCGTATTCTTGGTAAGGCTTAATAAATAAGCAGGAAAGCTAAATGTAAAAGCGGGGGTGGTTAAATACCACCCCCGCTTTTTTATGTTAACCCTTCCTAGTTAACAGTTGTTGATTAAAAAATCTAACTTGCCTGTGCCACCTTTGCTGGCCGGCCTGGTGTTCGCTTGCTTTGAATTATCTGACCTTCATCAAATAACTCACCTCCCCATACGCCACATGGCTCAGCTCTTGAGATTGCACCCGCTAAGCACTTTGCTTTAACTGGGCAGCCTGCACATAACGCCTTTGCTTGGGCGATTACTGGTGCGCTATCGCTGAAGAAGAGTTCTGGATCAGATGAGTGGCAAGGCAGGCTCATCACTAAAGCCTGTTCTTTAATCTCTGGAGTGAAAGGATTATCAGCGCGCTTATATCCACCTTTGGCCGGCTTGCTCTTTTCTGCAAGGTAATTTGTTGCAGAGTTTGTGGCGTAATCGGTATAGGAGATCACTGGGGCATCCTCATAAGCCCAGGTGATATCACCTAATCCAATTTTGGCAGTTGGGCCTTGTGCCCAACCCGGGATAAGTAGTTCGCTGAAGAGAACGGTCATCGTTCTCACCTTTCCTTTCGGTTATCTTGCGCTGGTTTTCTTTTTTGCCGTTTGGCAATTTATCTTTGGATATTTATTTGGAGAAAAGAAAAAGGGCCCCCGAATCATTAGATTCGCGGGCCCCTTGGCTTCTATCTCGACTTTAGCCGATATAGCTCCGAGGGGTGCGACCTAATGTGAAGGTATAAAAACCCTTATTAGAGCGCTTATTTGTCCAGTCTGAACGGTATGAAGAAGCCACCGTTACTGGATTAATGGCATACCAATTACCAACAACTGCATTAATCACAGATGCTGTCTTTGAAGTAAGTGTCTTTGCCATGCGGTAAGAGTAAAGCATTAGGGGTGGTGGGTGCAACTTAATTAAATTGCTCTAAAAATACGCTGGGCTTGCCGGCATAGGTAATTTGAATCCGCTGCTTAGCCCTAGTAACTCCAACATAAAACAACCTGCGTTCCTCATTTAAATCATTACCCATAGGTAGTACCCCATCTGAAACTCCAATTAAAAATAGCTGATTCCACTCCAAACCTTTTGCTGCGTGCAAGGTGGCAAGAGTTACCCCAGGCAGGGTTGGAGGGTTATTTTGTTCAGATCGATCCTCAATCTCACGTAAAAAGGCACGCATGTTACTGCCGCCATTATCCTGAATACTTTTTGCAAGCCGCAAAAATGCGGTCACATAATCAGCATCACCAAAAGGGCGAAGCACTGCGACTAAATCCTCATACCAATCCCCATCCTCTGATGGCAGTACTGAGGCGCTTCTAATCAAGCGCATCACATCTCGGACATCTACCCGATCAAAAAAACGTTCACCTGATCTGATCTGGCTTAAGATCTGCGAGTTATTCAGTGCTGATTTAACCTGATCAAGTTGGGCGTTAGTTCTAGCCAATATTGCAATCTCAGATGAGTCAGATCCAGCAGCAATCACTTTTTTAACCTCAGCTACAACATATGAGATCTCATCAGCGCTGGAGTTAAAGCCATTTACAGCTGGCTTCTCACCATGAGCATTAGCTGATTGCAACTCATCACCATGATCACTGACCAAATTACCCTGGCGCAATATCTTATTTGCAGTATTTATTATCTCCGGGGTTGATCGATATCCTCTAGATAATCGAAAGAGTTGGGCATTTGAAAAACGATTTTGAAAGTTAAGCAAGAAGTTTGAAGTCGCCCCTGCAAATGAGTAGATAGTCTGCGCCGCATCCCCCACCACGCAAATCTCCTGCCGATTTCCTAGCCATAGATTGAGCAATCTTTGTTGCAAAGGTGAGACATCTTGGTACTCATCAACGGTGAAGTAGCGATACTGATCTCGCACCCGCTCTCTAACCCCACGATCCTCCTCTAACATTCCCACACAAAGCAGCAGTACATCTTCAAAATCTAATCCTCGCTCCTGCTTTTTTAATGATTCATACGCCTCATAAACTTGGGCAATCATTGCTAAATTTTCACCAGCGCCTTTGTTATTTGGCAACTTTACTGATCGATCATTAGCAACTGCTTGTTCTTGATAATTTTCTGGTGAAATCTCCAACACCTTTGCCCATTCGATCTCACCTGATATTTCACGAAGTGCGGCAGCAGAGGCAGGGATTGCCACATCTGCTCGGCTTATTGCTTGGCTAATAAAACCTGATTTTGAGGTTAGTAAAGATGGAAACTGACCACCGAAGGCGTAGGGCCAAAAATATAAAAGTTGTTTAAGAGCTGCGGAGTGAAAAGTTCTGGCAGTTGCATTTGGAATACCTAACCCGCGTAACCTTGCCCGCATTTCACCAGCAGCCTTTGCAGTAAAGGTCAGTGCTAATACCTTGGTTGGATCAGTGACACCTGAGTTAATTGCATATGCAATTCGGTGGGTGATAACTCTAGTTTTCCCAGTACCAGCACCTGCAATTACGCAAACAGGGCCATTAATTGCACTCACCACCGCTAATTGATCTGGATCAAGACCAGCCAGGATTACTGAATTATCTACCGCCATGACTCTTCGCCAACCAAATCAACATCGGCGCCCGCGCCATACCAAGCCTTAATCATTTGTCTTGCCACACTGATTTCAAGTGGCAGGATTAAAGATTTATTTTCAATCGCACTCTTCATATCAGCTCTGCTAAACCAGTGAATCTCTTCGATCTCATCCCCATCGGGTCTGGCCAACTGCGGGGTGCTGGTAATTGCCTCAAATGCGATCATCAATGATGCCGGAAATGGCCATGGTTGTGAGCCCAAATAATTAATTTCACTCACCTCAACTCCTGCCTCCTCGCCAACCTCTCTAACTACACAATTTTCAAATGATTCACCAGGTTCAACAAATCCGGCAAAGGTTGAAAAGCGGTGCTTTGGCCAAACTTTTTGCCTACCCAACAGAATGCGATCTTGATTATCTTTTACCAAAACAATTATTGCGCTATCGGTACGGGGGTAATGCTCACTTTGATCATCTACACACCTTCTAACCGCACCACCTGAAACCACCATAGTTTGCCCACCACAAATAGAACATCTTGGGTGTTTCTGGTGCCAGTTAGCTAACCCTTGGCCGTGCACTGTAAGGCCGATATCTCTGGCGGATAGAAAAGCCCCAATCTGGCGCAAAGTTTTAAACTCAAACTTTTCATCCGCTGTGCTAGTTAGATGGCGGATGAAAAATGCTTTTGAATCTTTAACTCCTAAAAAATAATCAGTTTGGGATTGATAGGCGCCCAAAGTTGAGCCCTTTAGAAAAAGTACTTGATCTCCTACCACTGCAAATTTTTCATCAACAAATATCAAAACCTGCCCGTCAGCAAATGCGGTACTGAGATAAGTTTCATCACTTCGCAAATGGGCAGCCCGGTCCACCTCAGCTGCTGCAAGTGGGAGTTTGAGCGGTTTAATCGGTGCCATCACCGCCCGACCCTACTAGCCTGTCGTCATGGTTGTCGCCCCCGCTCAAAAAATGAGAGTGATCTCATGGAACCTGTTACACGGTGTGCAGATTCCACCTGTCAAAAACCAAGAGTGGCAAAAAAGTTTAGTCACAGCAGCTGGTGTTGTGGCAAAAAATTACCAACCAGATTTTATTGGTCTCCAAGAGGTTGACTATTTGCAGCCAAGATCTGGTGGCATAAATCAAACAAAAGTAATTGCCGAAGAGTTAGGGCTTAAACACTGGGCATATCTACCATCATTAATTGGTACACCAGGTGAGCGTTGGCATAAGGTTGAAGATTTAGAAAAGGCGTTAATCACCGAAAAATCCAAGCAGGTAAGTAAAGAGAAGAGCTACGGCATTGGAATTGCCACAAATGTGGCGATAAAAAAACTCTATCTAAAAAGCCTTGGTCGATCATGGGTCGGCATGCCGCTTTTGATCCCCAGGGAGGATGCAAAGGGTGTGAAATTTATTTATGTAAAAGATGAGCCACGAATTGCATTAATTGCTGAGCTTGAAAATGGGGTAACTATTGCTAATACCCACCTTTCATTTGTGCCCGGCGTGAATGTATTTCAACTAAATCGTTTGAGTTCCTTTATGAAAGATCTACCCGGTGATGAATTATTAATTGGTGATTTAAATCTGCCAGGTAATCTACCAACCAAAGTGAGTGGATTTAAATCATTGATCAGCCACTCTACCTACCCAAGTTGGAAACCATCAATTCAATTTGATTACATCATGGTTAGAAAATCAGCGCAAGTTAAGGTCAAGCCGCTACCAACCTTAAATACTTCGATTTCAGATCATGTGCCAATTGGTGTGCAACTTAAATTTCAATAGGAACTTTAGCAATTAAATCTACTAATTCATTTTCACTCATAATATCAGCCACTCTTACCGTCTCATTATCGGCTACGTAGTGAAAAGCTGCGCTGACATTTTCAATTGGAATGCTTTTTAACTTTGCGTAAGCCAATCGATACATAGCAAGTTGAATAGCTGCATTTGCTAAATCATCCCCTGATTTAACCTTTCCGGTCTTCCAATCCACAACCTCATAATGGTTGGTATCTCGCTGATAAACCGCATCAATCCTTCCTCGAATTAAAGTATTTTCAATCATTGTTTCAAAGCCGACCTCGACATCAACTGGACTCTTGTTGGCCCAGTCACTTGCTAGCCATGCAGCTTGTAACTTATCAAGTGGTTCATCTAGCGCAATGGATTCACCTCCACTGTAATTAAATAAATCATCCATTGATATAAGAGCTGGGTGTTTAAAATGATTTTCAAGCCAGAGGTGGAAATCAGTTCCACGTCTTGCATATTTATCTATGTGATTTGGCATCGGCCGACGTAAACGAAGTGCAAGTGATTGCGGATCATTGGCTAAATACAGCAGGGTAGAGACTGATAATCTGCTTGGTAGGGTAACTGTAAGTTTCTTCTTTTTATTTTCAATCTCAGCGATGATTCCCTGCATATCCAATAACAGATCTGCCCTTGATTCATCTTTTGATTGCGAAAGCAATTTAGCCATCTCATCTTTGGTAAAAGCTGTTGCCTGATCAACTAAATCAGCAATTTTTCGCAGCTTAAGTACCTCACTTTTTTCCTCTGGCCAAACCCCAGTAGTTGGATTTTCCTTTATCGGATTTCTTCCTTCTGGTGGTGGGGTATCAACTAGCACTACTCCACCTTTAATATTTATTAAAGCACCTGCAAATAAAATGAATAAATCACTCGGTGCAACAATATTGGCGCCACTTCTAAAGTGTGAGGTTGTGAGGATTAATCCTTGCTTTGCCCTAGTAATTGCCACATATGCCAGCCGCATCTCCTCCATACTTTTACGATCACTCCATTGATCACCAAATCTTTCAATGCCAGCTTTTAACTCTTTGTTGGTGGCAAAATTAGCAAAATTAATTGTAGGTAACTGCTGGTAATCACCGCGCATGCTGACTGGAATGCTGCCAGCATTAGTGATCCAGTTATCTGACTTTTTACCAATATTTGGAAAATTCTTCTCAGCTAATCCAGGAATTGCAACATAATCCCATTCAGCACCCTTTGCTGCGTGAATAGTTAATATCTGAACCGCATCACTTCTCACATCAACCTCTGCTGGTTTTAATCCACCCTCTGCATCTTGAGCAATCTTTAACCACTGCAAGAAGTTGAAAAGGCTGCCACCATTTTTTTGAAATCTTGCTGCTTCATCTAAGAAGCGATCAATGTTTTTACGGCCATTTTGCCAGCCATCTCTTACTAGAACTTCAGTATCGAGGGATAAAAATTCTGATACTTCTGAAATTGCCTCAGTAATTGAACCATTTAAATTACGTCTTAGAGTGCGAAGTGAGAGTGCAAATTTTCTTAATCTGGCTAAACCCTCATCGGTGAACTCTGGAGTTTTCTGATATTTCTTTAATTCAGCTGGCGTTAAAATCAATAATTGCTCTAGTGATTCAATGATTGAGCCAGCGGCAAATTCATCGGCAGTAGAAGCGATTTCAATATTCTCCTCAAGTGCCTGCTTTAGTTGAGCACCTCGTGAGTAATCATTTGCTCTGGCAAATGATTTAGTAAAACTACCAAGTGCCATTAAATCTCTAGCACCAAGATTTAGGTGTGGCCCGGTTAGTAAACGCATTAATGCAGTTCCTGATTCAGGCATGGTTAGTGTGCGCAGCAGAGCAATAATGTCTGCCACCTCAGGAGTGTTAATTAAGCCGCCAACTCCAACAACATCGGTTGGGATATTTAACTCACCAAAGGCCGATTGGATTAGGTCAATTTGTGACCTACTTCTGACCAATACTGCAAAGGTGCTCTTCTTATCTGCCGGTAATTTCTCTCTTTCTTTATCAAACCATTGTTTTGCAAAGTAAGAAGCAATCTCCTGACCTTCTTGAATTTGCGTATCATAAACAGCGCAAATAACCTCACCAGTCTTGGCGTTTGGTCTGGCAGTTAACTTCGCAATTTGTTTTTCAGTTGAGATTTGATCAATTACAACATTTGCCAGGTCTAATATCGCATTATCATTTCGCCAAGTTGTTAACAGATTAAATCGAAGTGCTTTGCTACTAAAAGATTGTGAAAAAGTATCCAAAGTTTCAGAGCTTGCACTACGCCAGCCGTAGATAGCCTGATTTGGATCCCCCACGGCCGTTACTGGATGATTATTTCCATAAAGATTTGATAGGAACTTAATTTGATTAAAAGAAGTATCTTGATACTCATCAAGTAAAACAACTTTGTATTTGCTTCGCTCAATCAAGCCAATATCATCACTATGGTTTAACTTACTTTCACTGACCAACCGGGCAGCAATAGACATATGATCATTAAATGTTAATAGGCCATTTTCTTTTCGCCGACGATCAAAAGCATCAACAATCGGCAAGATTGCCAGCCGCTGTTGCAACTCCTCTTTAAACTCAATTACTGGCACAGTTTGGCGGTCACTAAATTGTGAGAGATTAGAAAGTAATTTCTCCGTGTAATCAATTATTTCATTCGCGCTTCGATCATTTTCTGCCAATTGTGTGGATAAATCCATTACCTCTTGCACAACTGATGCAGTTGAGCCATTAATTGGTAAATCATTTCCAGAAAATCTAGTGACCTCTTCAAATGCAATCTGCCAAGCTGCTGCCTCACCAATTGGATCAGCATCTGCATCTATACCGATTCGAATTGCATGATCGGCTAAAACTTTGCCTGCGTATGAGTGATAGGTAGAAACTGTTAACTCAGACTCATCTAAGTGATCTGGCAATAGGCCAGCCTTTTTTAGTTGGCGAAGTCGATACTTAATTCGCTTTGATAGCTCCCCTGCTGCTTTTCTTGTAAAAGTTAAACCCAATAATTGGTTTGGAGTAATGATTGAGTTTGCTACTAAATACAAAACTCGCTGGCTCATAGTTTCAGTTTTGCCAGAACCAGCACCTGCAATAACCACAGCTGGTGCAAGGGGGGACTCAATAATTGGAATTTGCTCCTGCGTTGGCACTCTAAATGAAGGATCTACTGCAGTAATTTTCTTTGCGATATCTAGCGCGGAGTATTTGATGCTCATAAATCAATCACCGACTTACCTGCTGGCTGTATCGGACAAGATGATTTGACCGCACAGCTTCGGCAGCGGTCATTAATAATTGCAACAAAACTCTTATCACTCATCCCGGTAGCAATCTCTGAAATTTCCTTACTTACCGCTTTAACATCAACTTGATCTTGGGGGCGTGGCTTTGCTTCCTTGCCTTTATGATCTCCTACGAAAATTAATTGCGCACCAGCCACCTCTTGATGCTCTAACTTATTCACAAAGCCATCATTGACCACCGCTAATTGGTAGCTTTGTAACTGCTTATTACTTTGGGCATCTTCAAAAGAAATTGGAGTGGCCCCAGTTTTTAAATCAACAATGTAATACTTTCCTTCACTTGTTAACTCCACTCGATCTATTGAGCCAGAGACAACTGCATTTCCTAATTTAAATTCAAATTTTTCTTCAACACCTATTAATTCATTTTTATTACTCAGATGCCAACCATAGAATTTTTGCAACATCAGCGCTGCTCTGCGGTATTCATACTCTTTTATCCAACCTTTGTTCATATCAATTAACGACCAAGCACCTTTTAACTTCGCCTCTAGTTGATCTAAGGTAAGAGATGGTTGATCCTTTAATTGCGCGGCAATCACATGGATGGCAGAGCCCAGAACTTGAGCAGTTGAATCTGCATCTTTGCCACCACTTTGTTCTAACATCCACTTAAGTCCACACTCAGTAAATGATTCAAGTGAGCTTGGTGAAATTCTTAATTGTTCATTTTCACCAACAACTGGCAGCTCTGTTGATGGCGGTGTAATACCAACCCAATTTTTTGGGTCCGCTGCTCTTACTCCATTACTAGCCAGTGTTTTAAGTGCTTTTGCTGCAAACTTTGAATCATCATCACTGGCATAACTGGCCATCCGGCGCAGCGCTGCAACTAATGCAGGTTGAGTAATAGATCTTTGAGTTTGGCTAACTTGAATATCTTCCGGTGCTAACTTTTCAAAGTATCTAGATGGTTGATTATCTTCATGTGCGACTGCGGTGATAAACACCTGCTTGCTAGCCCGCGTTAATGCAACATTTAATAATCTTTTCTCATCCTCTGCTAACCCAGCTGCTGAGATGGCATCTAGTTGCTCAGCGTTGCTGATGCCATGTCGAAAGATTTCAACTAATCGCTCAGAGCCAAGTAATGATCCGCGTTGCTTTAAGTTAGGCCAACTGCCCTCTTGCATTCCAGCAAGTGCAACATATTGCCACTCTAAACCTTTGGCTGAATGCACCGTCATTACTTGCACAACCTCACCGCGCTGTGCGGTGGCGGTAATGCTGTCGGAAAGAATTTTCTCGCCAAGAAGTTGATCTATAAAGAGGGATGGTTTAGCACCTGGTAGGCGCTCACTAAAACGTCGGGCAACTTCAAATAAAGTAATTACTGCATCAAGATTTTGATCGGCAATACCACCTCGAACACCACCTGCCAGCGCTGTTTGCTGCCAGATTTGTGAAATCACTTCACCTTCATAATTTTTACCATTACTCCAAATACTCCACAATAAATCTGAAATATCAGATGAGATGCTTAAGCTCTTTTTTGCCACTTTAATCAAATCATTAATTCGCTTAAGGCTTGTTAACTGTTCCCAGGGCAGATCAGCACTCGGTGCGCTCAAGTGTTCTAAAATCAATTCAGTTGAACTCTTAACCTGATCACCACTTTGCGCTCTTGTTAAAGTAATTCGCATCTGCCTTATTGATATTGCATCAGCGCCAGCAAACTCACTCTTTAGCAACTCTTCAATTTGATCCCAGTTGCTAGTAGTTAGTTTTAATTGGCCTAGTGCAATTTGTGCGATGGTGATTATTGGCCGAATTGCTGGGTTATCAGCTAAGGAAAGCGCGGTGGCATCGATTTCAACTGGAATTGAGTTCATTGCAAATGCTCGTTGTAAAGCAGCAATTTGTGCACCAGGGGATCTAACAATGACTGCCATTTGAGACCAAGGGAGTCCATTAATTAAGTGAGCTGATCTAAATTGATGGGCAATAAAGTTTGCCTCTTCACTGACACTACTTAGCAGCACACTTTGTTGGGCAGGATCTTTTCGTAATTTAGTATGCAGAGTTATCTTTTCTTTTATTCCAAACTGCTCTAAATCGGGGAGTAAATTTTCTGGATCTGCTCCTCTAAATCTACCCACCGCACTTTGCGGATCAGCAAAGATCACCAACTCTTGATTACTTAACAGTTTTAATAATTTTCGTTGCGCCCGATCTGATTCTTGAAATTCATCAACATATATGACTTGAAACATTTTGCGGTATTTATCAAGTAATTTCTGATTGCTCTCAAGTTTTTCTGCAGCTAAAATAATTAATTCACTCGGGTCAACTCGGTTAAATGAGTGAGTGGTGGTGCCATCGCGCAGCGCCATCGCACTTTTATACTTTTCCCAGAACTGACAAATCGCAGGCCAGTACCTTTGTTCATACTTCTTAGCAAATGTAATTAACTCCTGCGGTGAACTGCCTCGTTCTGTAGCACGGCTAATAAACTCGCGAAGCTCTTTGGCAAAGCCTCTAGTGGTTAGGGCTGCACTTAAATCAGCTGGCCATAAGGTTTGCGATGGATTAGCCGCATCTAGTGCTAATAGTTGCCTGATCTGTGCATCTTGTTCAGCTCCTGAAAGTAGGACATATTTTTTCTCATTTGTATCTTCTAAATTAATTGGATCATTTAAAATCATAAAAGCTAAAGAGTGAAAGGTTCTTGCAATTGGTTCAGCAACTGTGTGCTGGGCAGGATTTGCTGATGCGATTTGATCTCGCAATTTACTGGCAGATTCTCTGCCATAAGTAATAGCCAATATTGAGTTTGGATCAAAACCTTGCGAAATTCGATTTGAAATCGCAGCAATTAAGGTGCTGGTTTTACCAGAGCCAGCCGCTCCCAGAACTAATAATTGTGAGCCGCGGTGATTTACTACTTGAAGTTGCTCACTAGTTAATTCATGCTTTGAAATCTGGGCCTGATTTGCGCCAGCTCTAACAAGATTTAACTCAATGCTCACTTTTGCGCTGGCCACGGCTTAATTTAACAAGCCGGCGCTGACATTAAGGGTTATTACCCAATAATGGTTATGAGTTCTCGTTTACTCGCTTATTTTTTGAAGTAATTCGAGCCCGAGTTGATCCATCCAAAATAACCTTGCGAATTCGAACTACCGCTGGGGTTACCTCAACACATTCATCCTCACGACAGAATTCGAGAGCACCTTCCATATTTAATTTCTTTGCTGGAATTAATCGCTCTGATTCATCAGTTCCGGATGCTCGCATATTTGTTAACTTTTTCTCTCTTACACAGTTAACATCCATATCCTCACTTCGTGAGTTCTCACCAATAACCATTCCTTCATAAACTTCATCACCTGGTTCAACAAATATTGAACCGCGATCTTGTGTGCCATAAAGTGCGTAGCTAGTAACTGATCCCATTCGATCTGAAACTAATGAACCAGTTGAGCGAGTGCGCAGCTCACCATGCCAAGCCTCATAACCATCAAATACATGGTGAAGTAATCCAGTTCCACGAGTTTCAGTTAAGAACTCAGTTCTAAAACCAATTAAGCCACGGGAAGGAACTCGGTAATCAAGTCTGATCCAACTAGTGCCATGGTTAACCATCTGCTCCATTCGCCCCTTACGAAGCGCCATTAACTGAGTAATAACACCTAAGTACTCCTCTGGTGCATCAATAGATAAGCGCTCCATCGGCTCATGTATTTTGCCATCAACAATCTTGGTAACAACTTGAGGTTTGCCAACTGTTAATTCAAATCCTTCACGTTTCATAATTTCAACTAATACTGCAAGTTGTAATTCACCACGTCCCTGCACCTCCCAGGTATCTGGGCGATCAGTATTTAGAACGCGAAGTGAAACATTTCCTACCAACTCAGCATCAAGTCGACCCTTAACTTGGCGAGCAGTTAACTTATTTCCACTCTTGCCAGCAAGAGGTGAGGTATTAATACCAATGGTCATCGAAATACTTGGCTCATCAACTGTGATTAAAGGCAGTGCGTGAGGATTTTCTAGATCAGCCAAAGTTTCACCTAAGGTAATAGTTTCAATTCCTGCCACCGCAATAATGTCACCTGGGTGTGCCTCCATTGCTGGTACCCGCTCAAGTGCTTCAGTAATTAAAAGCTCTGAAACTTTAACTCGCTCAGTTGAACCATCAGTTTTAATCCAGGTTACAGATTGACCCTTCTTAATAACTCCTTCACGTACTCGGCATAATGCAAGTCGACCTAAGAATGGAGATGAATCTAAGTTTGTAACATGTGCTTGTAGCGGAGCACCTTCATGATATTCCGGTGCTGGGATGGATGAAAATATTGTGTCAAATAAAACATCTAAGTTTTCTTTATTTGGCATGCCACCATCTGCTGGGCGATCTAAAGATGCTTTACCAGCTTTAGCTGATGCGTAAACAATTGGAAACTCAATTTGATCTTCGTTGGCATCTAAATCTAAGAAGAGTGCGTAAGCCTCATCAACAACTTCAGCAATTCGTGAATCTGGTCGGTCTACTTTATTAATTACTAAAATTACTGGCAGATTTTTTTGTAATGCTTTGCGAAGTACAAATCGCGTTTGTGGCAGCGGACCTTCTGAGGCATCAACTAATAAAATTACGCCATCAACCATCTCTAATCCACGTTCAACCTCGCCACCAAAATCTGCGTGGCCAGGTGTATCGATAATATTTACAATTGTTTCACCGCGCTTTACCGCAGTGTTTTTTGCCAAAATGGTAATTCCTTTTTCGCGCTCTAGATCCATGGAATCCATCATGCGATCTTGGCCTTCATCTTGTTTCTTATGTGCTGCAAACGCACCAGATTGCCAAAGCATGGCATCAACTAATGTTGTCTTGCCATGATCTACGTGGGCAATGATTGCCACGTTACGAAGATTCTCCCGTTTTTTAACTGGTAAATCTTTTAAGTGTGCTTGTTTTTTAGACATTAAACCTAAACTCCACTACATCGCCATCGACCATCACGTAATCCTTACCTTCCATTCGCACCTTGCCATTGGCGCGGGCTTGCACCATTGATCCAGCAGCTACTAAATCATCAAAGGCAACAACTTCTGCCTTGATAAATCCTTTTTGAAAATCAGTGTGAATCACACCAGCCGCAGCTGGGGCAGTATCACCTTTATGAATCGTCCACGCTCTGGCCTCTTTAGGGCCTGCGGTCAGATATGTCTGTAATCCTAATGTATTAAAACCAACTCTTGCTAATGTGGTTAATCCTGGCTCTAATAATCCAATTGATTTGAGCAATTCCAGCGCATCGACCGCATCTAAATCAGCAAGCTCTGCCTCCGTCTTAGCATCTAAGAAAATTGCCTCCGCTGGTTTGACCAATGCTGCTAACTCTTCTCGTAATTTATTATCTGCTAATTCAGCGGCGTCAACATTAAAGACATACAAAAATGGTTTTGCAGTTAATAGCTGTAGTTCGGCAATAGCTGCGATATCAACCTTGCTGCCTCGCAAAAGTTGACCTTGATTTAAAATTTGCGAAGCAGCTTTTGCAGCTTCTAAAACTGGCACCTTTTCTTTAACAGTTCTAACCTCTTTTTCAAGACGTGGGATCGCCTTTTCTAAGGTTTGCAGATCAGCTAAACAAAGTTCGGTGTTAATTGTTTCCATATCTTTTTTAGGATCAACATTGCCATCAACATGGACCACATCACCATCTTTAAAAACTCGAATAACTTGGCAGATCGCATCTGATTCTCTGATGTTTGCTAAGAATTTATTTCCTAGCCCAGCACCTTCGGAGGCACCTTTAACAATTCCGGCGATATCAACAAATGAAACTGCAGCGGGCAGGATTTTTTCGGAAGTGAAAATTTCTGCCAAGACCGCTAATCG
>ENA-OUVC01001533-OUVC01001533.1-marine-metagenome-genome-assembly--contig:-NODE-1533-length-13637-cov-2.239086_pt1 | contig 13637 bp, 7 predicted proteins | sample MGYA00248622_ERZ508571 | MGnify/ENA primary metagenome ERZ508571 (study PRJEB26236, sample SAMN06267175) | marine metagenome | isolation source: Columbia River Estuary | place: USA:Columbia River Estuary... | reverse complement strand
GGATTTTTGGGCTGTCAATAGATGAGGATTCAATCCACGGGGAGCCATCGCCCGTTCGTTGCCCCAACCGTAAGCCTGAGAGTTCCAGGCATAAAAATCAGCGAAGGTGCGAGGGCTTTGGGGAAACCAACCAGCCTCCAATCGACCATGCCAGCGGCGGTCCGCCCCCAAGTCTAGTTTGCGCTCTGCAAATAAATGGAGGCGTGACCAGGGAAAGGCAGCTTTCTGCTGATAAACCCACGATGCATCCAAGTCCAAACCCACGAAAGCCTCGGAGCTGCGACGATACCGAACCCACCCGTTGACCCTCCTTTTTTCGGTCAAAGGTTCCCAACGCCAGGCCGCATGAACCCGGACGCGTTGGTGTTCCATGAAAAATTCCTCGAGGGTGCCCGAGGGCCGAATCGAATAGAAAGTCGAGCTGGCGCCAATTCCACTCAAAGCGGATGACCACATGGGCGAATGGTAAAGATCGGAGGACTGCATAACATAGGATCGTTGGTCGACCCCGGCGCCCAGCCACATTCTCCATTTTTTGGTAAGACGTTGTTCCAGATCGCCACCAACTTTGGTGGTCAAAACACCTTCCAAACCCGTATACCACCAAGGTCTTTGCTCGTTGGGTTTGGGAGAACCTATCGACAAAAGATGAACCCAACGAGGCAACTGCAAACCGCTGAGGGGCTCCAAAGCAGAGCCTGCTTCCACGTGCCAACGGGTCTCCGTCGTGCTACGGGACCAATCGATGGCAGGAAGGATCTGATGCAAGCGAGAGCCCCAACGCAGGGATGCTTTCCATGATGTGTTACGATTCTCGACATCCCTGAGCTGAACCTGGTAGGTCCCGGAAACGACCCATCCCTCCAAAGGATTGTAGAGGTCCAAATCGGACAACCGCGGTCGGAGCCAACCACTCCATTCCTTGCTTTGCCAGGCTTGGCCCGCACCATCCCGGCCCTTTTGGGATTGGTTTCCCCATAACATATTTTTGATAAAACGAGACGCCGGTGAGCGCGTTGTATCACTGGATATTTGGGGCTTTTTGAGCGCAGCCATGCTATCGGCAACGGCATAACCCTTCTGCTCGGCGCTGTCCAAGCGAATGGTTCGCAACGTTTCCCACAACGAATCCGAAGATGCATCGGCAGCGGTATCCACCTCAAAACGGTATTCGGCATCCAGGACAGCGGTGCTATCCAAGCCAGCGGTGCTATCCAAGCCAGCGGTAGCCTTCCGAACAACATCCGCCGCCATGGACAAATCGGCAACCGCTGAATCCGCAACAACACGAGCGCTTTTTTTTCGGCTCGACCTGGTTTTGGCCAAAGCTGGGGCCGGGGGGATGGGCCGGGGGGATGAAGCGACCGAGGAAAGGCGGTCCGGCGGGGCCAAGACTTCGTCAAAACGACGAATGGAACTGATATAGCGAACACGGGCCGAGGCGCCCAAAAAGCTCAGCTCCATTTGCAGATCTTCCATGGTCTGCATCGAAAAACCCTGAACCCTGCGGTATTGCTTGCCGATTCGAAAGACATTCCCGGGAGGATTGTTCACAACCAATTCAACCCGGTCCAAACTCCAGTCCTTGCTACGCAAAACCAAGGTCCCCCGGTAACGATTGGAAGACCCACCGCGAGGGCGGACCGCAATGCGGTGCAATCGCTCGCCCTCTTCTTCTTCGGAACCCAAATACTCAAAACGATAGTGGGCAAAAGATTTGGGGGATAAAGGCGATACCCAATCCCGACTCTGGGGCTCGTATAAATTAATATTGGAATAATTCAAATTGGCCTCCATGCTTTTGGGCAAATTGGAGCGACGGGACAAAACCTTCTCTTCAAAATTTCGAGGGCGGCGGTATTTAATCCGACTGGCGGATTCCATAACATAGGTAACGCCTTGTTTGAGTCCCTCTTTTTCCAACTGCCGGCGCAGAACCCAGGGGACTTCCACGATTTTGAATTGGCCTTTGACATAGGTCTCGGCGGTATACCGCCAAGGACCAGCGGCATGGGTTGGTGCCGCGGCAATTGCTTTGCGCATCATACCGTAGGCGGGGTCCTCTTTGCCGGCTTTCACGGTGATTTCCTGCAAGGCTACCACCCGGGGCTCCAGAATCAGTTCCGGTCCTTCGATAACATTCCCTGAAATGCGGACACATTCCCAATTCAATCTCCGGGGGCGATATCCCAAATGCGCAACTTGAATCGTGTAGGCTCCCGGGGGGAGAAAGACCTCATAGCGTCCGTTCTCGTTGCTAAGGCCGGTGATTTGACCCGGTTCAAAAACCAAGGTGGCGTAGGCCACCCCACGACCCTGATCGTCCTTGACCCAACCCTGGACCCGGACCGTACCCGGTGGCTGGGCCGCAGTCACCCGCAAAAACCACCAAAAAAGCAGGCTCCAAAGAGCAATGGTTCGGCCAAAAAAAAGCCTGCACCCCATGGATGCAGGCCTGGTGCCGAAGGCCGGACTCGAACCGGCATGTCTTGCGACACACGCCCCTGAAACGTGCGTGTCTACCAATTTCACCACTTCGGCGGACTTTAAACCTTCCTTCATTACAAACCCGGCACGGGGCAGGGCCTTGCAACGATTCGGAAGGGGTCAAATATACATTCATCAACTTTGAAAACGAATTGATACGCCTTGGAGCCTGAAGAAGGCCTCTTGAACGCCCTATCTTTGGCGCCCTGATGGTGGTTCAAAATTTGCCTCGTATTCTGCGCACGTCCCGTGGTTTTCCCGTCTTGTGGGTGCACGAACCAAGCCATAGCCTGAGCCATATGGCTCTGCTCAGCGATTGTGGAAGCCGGGACGATGAACCCACGGGCTCTGGATCAACCCATTTTTTGGAGCATTTGCTTTTTAAGGGCACCGAAGATCGTCGACCCATGCAAGTCCTGACGGAACTCGAAAACAAAGGCGGAGATATCAATGCCTTCACCACCAAGGAGCGCCTGGTCTTGCATGCTTCCTCCCCGGCCAACCATAGCCGGTCGGCGGTGGATTTGGTGGCGGATATGTGGTGGAATTCCCGCTGGACCGATCAAGAATTTGCCAAAGAACAAAAAGTCATTCGAGAAGAGATTGGAATGTACAGCGACAACCCGGATGAAAGCCTTTTGGAGGCTTTCGAAAAAGCTGTTTACGGCCAACACCCCTTGTCTCACCCCATTTTGGGCTATGAATCCAGCCTAACAGCCCTAAGCAGTGCTTCGGTTCGGCATCATTATCAATCTGTTTTTGGATCGAAGCCTGCTGTCTTTGTTTACCACGGACCCTTGGAGGCCGCGGAGATCCTGAAAGCCCTGGAAAACCGAATACCCAAGCGGGCCTACAAAACCCACAAATCATCCCCAAGCCGAAAAGCTCCCAGCTCGCTGCGCGGTCAAAAGGAGCACGAAGAACTCAAGGATTTCAATCAAGCCTACGGCATCATGGGGGGTCGTGCCCCTTCGGTTCGGCACGATATGCGTTGGGCGTTGGCGCTGTTGATCAATTGGCTAGGGGGAGACCATATGAGCGCCCGCCTCAGCATGGAGCTACGCGAAAAGTCAGCCCTGGTTTACGATATCGATGCCCATTACTCGCCTTATTCGGATTCCGGGATGTGGAGCATCCAGTTTTCTTGCGATGCAGGGCAGGCGCCCAAAGTCCGCACCAAAATCGATCGCATCCTGAGCAACCCACGCCTTCGCTGCCCGGGTCCTAAGGAATTCAAAATCGCCAAGGAACAACTTATTGGCCGTCTCCTTTTGGCCGAAGAAAACAGACTCCAAAACCTAATCGGCTGGGGTCAGGCCTTCTTGGACGGCCACGGTTTGCTGACCCAACAGGAAATTGTGGACCGAATCCACCACATCCCCCTGACACAACTCCAAACCATTGCGGAGCAGCTCTTTGTCAAGCAAGGTTGGCGGAGCCTGATTTGGCGGAACGAAACGCCTTAGCACGAACGGCGAAGGCCTAAATTTTTTGCTTATGAATTTTTTACCCCCCAACCTGGACGCCTATATCGAGGAGCACAGCCACGCGCCCTCGGCCCTTTTGGCCGATTTGGAACGCCAAACCCATCTGCGTTGCCTCATGCCCCAGATGTGTTCAGGCTATTTGCAAGGCCGGGTTCTGGCCATGATCAGTCGGATGCTGGCCCCGAAGCGCATTCTGGAAATTGGCACCTTTACCGGGTATTCGGCCCTTTGTTTGGCGGAAGGCTTAGCGGAAGGCGGAATCCTTCACAGCGTTGATAACAACCCCGAAGTCATGGACATGGCCCGGGAATTTGTGGATCGGTCGGTATACCGCGAGCGCATTCATCTTCATACGGGCTCAGGCCTTGACCTCATCAAGCAAGTCAACGAAGACTGGGATCTGGTCTTTGTGGATGCGGACAAGGAAAATTACCCGGCCTATCTGGAGGCGTTGGTTGATGTGCTCAAGCCAGGGGCTTATATTCTGGCTGACAATGTGTTATGGAGCGGAAAGGTGGCAGAGGCTGGGCAACACAAAGATGCGGAGACCGAAGCCTTGCGGGAATACAATCGCAGGGCGGTAACCCATCCTCGGTTGGAGACGGTCGTCCTTCCGGTGAGGGATGGTTTATCCCTGGCCCGGGTTCGCTAAAGAAGAATTGGAGGCTGCTTCTTAGAAGCGCCAGCCTACACGAATGGAAGGCAGAGCACCAAAATTGGAGCTCACATTGCGGCTGCTGGGCTCCAGAATTCCGGAGTTGCTGCTGCTAAGGCTGGAGAAAGAGAATTCGGTGGGGCGGTTGTTCAGAATGGTCATTCCCCAATTCATTTCCAATCCCAAGTAGAGGTTTTCGACCAAATAGAAATCGACTCCGGCAACTGCACCGAAATTGAAAGACAAGAAAGGAGCCGTGATATCGGCTTTGGTTTGGAACTCATAATAACCTCCCAGGCTGTCTACGTTGTAGTCTTTCCAGGTTTCTTTGTTACGGCCGGCATTCAGACCAACGACGGCTCCAAAATAGGGAGAGAGCCTTTTGGTACCGGATGGGTGGTATTCAAAACCGGTTTGAAGACCCCATTGGCGATCGCTAACGGTGCGGGTTCCTTCGTTGCCGGTGAAATTGGGATTCTGATAAACGCGATCTACAATTTTGCTTGTAGCTGCCTCGATCGTACCGCGCAATGCCATGCGATCGTTCAAAAAGTAGCGGTAACGCACTTTGGGCAATACAATCGTGTTTCCTTCAGTGATGTTAAGACCGACCTCAATGGTGGATTTATGGGCACCATAGCTGGAAAAACTTCCGCTAGAGGCCGAGGAAAGCGGCTTTTGGGCCAAAAGAGGCTGGGCTAAACAAAGGGTCAAACATACCAAAAAGGCTGAAAAGGTCAATTTTTGGAGCATGGGAAGGAGTTTGAGGGGTTGGTAGAGTAAGTTTTGAACTTTAACGATTTCCAAAAGTAAGCGAGAGGAACGGGGATTGCGACCCCAAAAGGGCCAAAATATGAGAATGGCCTAATTTTTCGCTTAATATTGAAGCATGAAATCCGCCACCGCCGCCTCCTTTTTTGGTTTTATGGACCTATCCACTTGGAAAGGGTTGACGCGTCGAGCATCCCTCGTCGTTATCGGGATCCTGGGGGTCTTTTTGGAAGTGGTGGTAGCCCAGGGGATTGTCTGGCCGCTGGGGGTCCGGGGTTTTAGCCTGTACGACGATCAGGTGGTGGCCCGGTTCGAGGCTCTACTTCCTCCGGATAGCCTGGCCCGCATGCTGAACAATCCCAACGAGGACCGGGAATACCGATGCACCGTCGTCTACACCCGTTCGGGTTTGACGGATACATTGCGGGACTGTGGTTTGAGCATTCGCGGAAATACATCGCGATCCGCCGCCAAGAAACAGTTTCGAATTTCGTTTAACACGTACCGCGATGGCCAAAACCTGGAAGGGGTGACCGATCTCAACCTCTACGGGATGCACAACGACCCCTCCATCAGCCGGGCCAAATTTTATTACGAATTATCCGAACGAGTGGGGGCGCATTCGGCGCGTGCTGCTCATGTGAATCTGTATTTGAACGGGCAATACCGGGGCGTTTATCTCAACGTCGAACACCTGAACGAGGACTTTATGCAAATGCGCTTTGCCCAGGACTACGGAAACCTCTTCAAGTGTTTGTGGCCAGCGGATTTGACCTACCGTTCCAACAACCCCAACGACTACAAATTCACTTCCGGGGGGCGACGTGCTTACGATTTAATGACCAACACAAGCGCCGACGATTATACGCGTTTTGCCTTGATGGTTAGGACTTTGACACAGACTTCCTCTTCTCAAATCTACTGTCATTTGGACAGTGTTTTGGATATTGAATCGACCTTGTTAACCTTGGCAACGGATCTCAGTTCTGGCCATTGGGATTCGTACTATAACAAAAATAATTTTTATCTCTACGAACATCCGATTGATCGAAGATTTCGCTTTTTGCCATACGATACCGATAACACATTCGGTATCCAATGGGGTGGGCCCAATTACCGCACCTTGTCGCCCTACAGTTTTACGCCCGGGGAGTCCAGGCCTTTGTACGATAAGTTAATGGCCAATTCAGAAACCCGGGATATTTATTCCTTTTACCTGCGACGGTTGGCCAACCGCCAGGTCCAGGCCCAATATTTGGCTTTTGTGGACAGTGTCCGGGATCGCTTGGCGCCTTTTGCCTTGTTGGATTCGTTCAGGACGCTGGATTACGGGTTTACTTACGCTGAATTTTTGCAGTCGTTTTCCGGCAATCTAAACCGGGCCCATGTGACCGGTAGCATAACACCTTTTTTGATTGCGCGTTCGGCGTCTACCCTGGGGGCTTTAACGGGTCCGAGCAACCTGGCGCCCATCGTTCATCGACCCTTGGTGCTGAATCCATACCCCGGACGTCGGGCCACCATCCGGGTTCGGATTGAGGATGAGCTAAGCAGCGGGGTAACAGCCGTGGCGCTGGCGACTCAGGACGGGGTGACCCTTCAAATCCCGCTATGGGACGATGGACTGCACGGGGATGGTGCATCGGGCGATGGAGTCTACGGGGCCTATTGGAATCTGAACTCAGCGGTTCAGCAGTGCAGTGTGCAGGTGAGGGCATTGGATGTGGCTCAAAATCAACGCGTTCGGCCTTGCAATCCCATGCGGGTTGCTCTCCGAAATCAGGGCCCGTTGGTGCTGAACGAAATCATGGCGCTGAATCGCACCGGAATCACCGACCAAGCCAACCAAACCAGCGATTGGATTGAGCTTCATAACACAGGATTGCAGCCCTACAGCCTGAACGGGGTTTTCCTGACCGATAACATGGCCGAACCGGGGCGTTGGCGTTTACCGAACCTGACAATTCCGGCCGGTGGTTTTGTCTTGGTATGGGCCTCCGGGGATACAACGCGGGGGAACCTGCATGCCAATTTTACCCTCTCGGGTTACGGGGAATGTGTGGGCCTTCATCGCTTGCAGGGCAGTCAGTTCGTGATAATGGATACCCTGTGTTATGGAAATCAACAGGACGATGTAGCGTGGGGCCGGGCTGGCGATGGCGCCTTGGATTGGGTGCCTTTTCTGGTCCCCAGTCCGGAGCGCAGCAACGGTGCTCCCTCCGGGACAGCGCCCATCGCCGACGCCCCCAGGGGCGGGGGGCTTTGCCCCGCCCGGCCCAACCCCTTCCAAGACGAACTGGCCTTTGACTTGGACAACCGCGAAAACGGCTCCAATACGGGCAATAGCAACAACTCCGGCAGCGGCAACAACACAGGCAGCGGCGGCAACACAGGCAGCGGTGACAACACAGGCAGCGGTGACAACCCGAACCACGCCCATTCTTGGACGATTCTGGGTACCCGTGGCCAAACCATGGCTGCTGGGAACAGCCGGTCGGTTCATGCAGAAACCCGTACCTGGCCCCCTGGGCTTTACCACCTCCTTTGGCAGGAGCCCCAAGGGCAGGGCCGCTGCAAATTGCTCAAGCTTCCCTGACCCATCGCACGAACTTCTCCCCAGGCCCGCCCAAACTTCCTCGGGCCCTGGTTGTTCCCTTGAAGTGAACCCCGCAGAACCCGGCTTGGATTTTTTGTTCTTGCCGCACCAACTTGTTGAACCCGAAGGCCTGATCTCCAACGGGTCAATCCCCACCGCCTGGATCGTCGAAGAATTGCTCTTCTTTGGCCAATTCGATTTTCATCGCCAAAAACTCATCCATCAGAGAGCCTGCATGAAAGTCTTCGCGGAGGAATTGCGCCAAAACGGTTGGACCGTGAACTATGTGGACTCGGCAGATCCCCACAGCGATATCCGCGCCTTCTTGGATCATTACGCCCGCCACCTGACCGGGTCCACCCTGCACCTCTACGAATGCAGTGATCAATGGTTGGAACAACGCATCCGACGGAGAGCCCAAAAACTTGAACTCAACCTGGAATGGAGGCCCAATCCTTTGTTTTTGGATCGTCCGCTGGCACCGGATTCCTGGTTCAAGGGCAAAAAGCGTTTCCTACAGGCCGATTATTACCGCAAACAACGCATACGGCACCAAATCCTTCTGGAACCCGAATCCAACCATCAGGGAACCAAATCCAACCAACAAGGAACCAAATCCACCGATCTGGGAACAAAATCCGCCGATCTGGGGACAAAATCCGCCGAACCCCTTGGTGGGCAATGGAGCTACGACGAAGAGAACCGGAAGCGCTACCCTGCCTCCAGCACTCCCCCTCCACCCCACAGCCTCTCGGTCCTTCCCGCCTGGGAAGAGGCCACGCTATACACCCGCCTGCACTACCCCAACGCCCCCGGTGCCGAAAACGGGGATTGGGCCTGGCCCATCACCCGCAACGATGCCCAAATCTGGTTAAAATCCTTTCTCCAAGAACGATTCAAAGACTTTGGCCCCTACGAAGACGCTCTGGACCATCGACATCGCCTCCTGCATCACTCGGCCATCTCCCCTTTGCTTAACAACGGGCTCCTTTTGACCGAAGACGTGCTCCGACAAAGCTTGGACCACGCCCAACGCCACCAAACCTCCCTCCCCAGCATCGAAGGTTGGGTTCGACAAATCTTGGGCTGGCGAGAATTCATCCACGGGGTTTACCTGCACGCCGGCTCCAAGCAACGAACCCGCAATTTTTGGGGATTTGAGCGAGCCATGCCGCCTTCGTTTTACGATGCAAGCACCGGAATCGAACCCGTAGACCACAGCATTCGTTCTTTGTTACAAAACGCCTACAACCACCATATTGAACGACTGATGGTTCTAAGTAATTTTATGTTACTCTGCGAAATTCATCCAGACGCCGTCTACCGTTGGTTTATGGAAATGTACATCGACGCTTACGATTGGGTGATGGTCCCCAATGTTTACGGGATGGGTCAGTTTGCAGACGGGGGACTCATGTCCACCAAGCCCTACCTGAGCTCCAGCAATTATATCCTCAAAATGAGCAACTTCCGGGCCGATTCATCCTGGACCGAGCCCTGGGACGCCCTGTATTGGCGATTCATGTCGACCCATCGAGAATTCTTTTTGCGCAACCCCCGATCGGCCATGATGATCCGGCAATGGGAACGCAAAGCACCTGCGCAGCAGCAAGCCCTGCTAGCCAAAGCCCAAGATTTTTTGGATCGACTCCACGGAGCCTCAACCCCCAAAAATCATGCGTAAATTTTGGAACCTCCCAGCGGTACCGGTCTATTCCCTGTTGACCCACGATTCAAACGGTAGCTATAACATGAATTGCTGCACCTATGTCACCCCGGTCAGCATGGACCCCAAGCAATTCATGGTTGCGGTTTACCAAGGAACCAAAACCTTGGACAACCTCGAAAAAAACCCCCATCAAACGGTGGTGCTGCAATTGTTGGCCCCAGAACAAGCTTCCCTGATTCGTTTACTGGGCCGGCAGAGCGGTTACCGAACCGACAAAATCCAACGCCTTCAACAAAGGGGCTTGTTGGATGTTTGGAGAGGTCAGCCCGTACTCAAAGAAGCCGCTGCATGGGCCGAAATGCAAAGCTTGGGCCCCCTGATGGTCCCTACCCCGGTTCTTTCGAAAGGTCCTCGTTCCACTGCAGGCCCGGGGGATCATCAATGCTGGCTTTTGGGCCTGAACAGCAGCCGTGTACTGCGTGAAGACTGCCTTGACAATGCGACCCTGAGGCGTTTGGGGCTAATTCGTTAGGGCCGTATCTTGGCCCTCCCAAAACCATCATTCCCCATGAATTACGATCTTGTTGTTGTCGGAGGCGGTCCCGGCGGTTATGTTGCCGCTATTCGGGCCTCCCAGCTTGGCCTCAAAACGGCTGTTGTCGAACGGGAAGCCCTCGGTGGGATCTGCCTGAACTGGGGCTGCATCCCGACCAAGGCCCTTCTCAAGAGCGCCCAAGTCTTTGATTACATCAAACATGCGGCCGATTATGGCATCCAAGTCAGCGATGCCAAAGCCGGATTCGAAAAAGTCATCCAACGCAGCCGGGGTGTGGCCGATGGGATGAGCAAGGGGGTGGCCTTTTTGATGAAAAAAAACAAAATTGACGTGCACATGGGAAATGCGACCCTGCAGCCCGGTGGCAAAGTCAGCGTTGTACAGGCCGATGGCCAAACCCTGACCCTCACAGCCCCTCATATTATCGTGGCAACCGGCGCCAGGGCCCGGGCCTTGCCCAATCTGCCCATCGACGGCAAAAAGGTCATCGAATACCGCAAAGCGATGAGCCTCGAAAAACAACCCGCCTCCTTGCTGGTGGTTGGTTCCGGTGCCATAGGCGTTGAATTTGCCTATGTCTACCAATCCATGGGCACCCAAGTCACCATTGTTGAGTACCTGCCCAACCTGGTTCCGGTGGAAGACGAAGAAGTCTCGAAAGCCCTCGAAAAGTCCTACAAGAAAATGGGCGTACAAATCCTAACCAATTCTGCTGTGGAATCGGTGGACACCTCCGGACCTCTTTGCAAGGTCCATGTCAAAACCCCCACCGGCATGCAGGTTTTGGAAGCCGAGGTGGTGCTAAGCGCTGCAGGAATTGTTCCAAACATCGAAAACATTGGACTGGAAGCCTGCGGTATCGCCTTGGACAAAGGCAAAATCAAAGTGGATGATTTTTACAAAACCACCACACCCGGCTACTACGCCATTGGGGATGTGGTCAAAGGGCCCGCCTTGGCCCACGTTGCTTCGGCGGAAGGAATCATCTGCGTTGAGAAAATCGCCGGGCATCATCCCGAACCCCTCGATTACGGAAATATTCCCGGTTGCACCTATTGTCAACCCGAAATTGCCAGCGTTGGCATGACCGAGAAGGCGGCCAAAGAAGCGGGTTACGAGCTAAAAATCGGGAAATTCCCCTTCAGCGCCTCCGGCAAAGCCAGCGCCTCCGGGCACAAAGACGGCTTCGTTAAATTGATTTTTGATGCCAAATACGGGGAAATACTCGGCGCCCACATGATTGGGGCGAATGTTACGGAAATGATCGCTGAATTGGTTTTGGCCCGCAAGCTCGAAAGTACCGGTCATGAACTCATCAAAACCGTGCACCCCCACCCCACCCTCAGCGAAGCGGTCATGGAAGCCGCCGCCGCTGCCTACGGCGAAGTGATTCACCTTTAATTTGAAAATCCCCACCTTCTTTTAACTGATTAAATATTTGTTATGAAAATTTTCTTTCGCGCTTCGCTCCTTCGGTCGCTGACCCTGATGCTGGTTTTGGGCCTTGCCTCCACCCGCGTTCGTGCCGACGAAGGCATGTGGCTGCCCATTCAGCTCTCCAAAATCGAATCACGCATGAAGGAGGCTGGCTTTAGCCTGAGCGCTGCGGATCTCTACCAAATCAACCAAGCCGCTGTCAAGGACGCCATTGTCCGTCTAGGCGGCGGTTTTTGTACGGCCGAAATCGTTTCGGACCAGGGTTTGGTGCTCACCAACCACCACTGCGCCTACGATCTGATTCAGAACCATAGCACGGTTGAGAAAGATTATTTGACCAACGGCTTCTGGGCCATGAACCGCGCCCAGGAATTGCCCAACCCCGGACTCACCGCCTCGACCTTGGTTCGAATGGAGGATGTGACCAACCGGATGAATGATTCCCTTCGCAATGTTCCCGAAGCCCAGCGCGGTGCGGTGATCGCCAAGGTTAGCAAAATCATCGCCGATGAGGCCTCCGCCGAAAAGAAGGGCTACCAGGGCGATGTGCGTCCCATTTTTTACGGGAATCAGTTCATTCTCTCGGTTTACATGGTTTACAAAGATGTTCGCTTGGTGGGTGCACCCCCCAGCAGCATCGGCAAATTCGGCGGCGATACCGACAACTGGATGTGGCCCCGCCATACCGGTGACTTTTCGGTCCTTCGTATTTATACCGGCCCCAACGGAGAATCGGCTGACTACGATAGCCTTCGTAACATTCCCCTCAAACCCAACCGTTACCTTTCGGTTTGCACTTCCGGGGTCCAAAACGGGGATTATACCATGGTCATGGGTTACCCAGGGACGACGAATCGTTACTTGAGTGCCGATAACCTGGATTTTAACCTCGCCACCGTTAATATGATGGTCGAGGACATGATTGGTAGCCGCATGCAGGCTTACAAAGAGGACATGGACAAGGATGACAAAATCCGTATTGCCCTGGCCTCGACCTATGCATCCGGCATGAATACGTACAAATACTACCAAGGCCAAAGCCTGGGCCTTCGCAAAGATGGTTTGGGTGACAAAAAACGCGCCCACGAAAACGGACTTCGTCAATGGATCTCCAGCGACCCGGCCAGGGTCGCTCTTTACGGCCAGCCCCTGGAAACCCTCAGCGGTCTGCTCAATCAATACCGCAACGACTACCGCAAGATGATTTATTTCCGTCAGGCTCTCGGTAACCAGGCCTTTGTTCGTCATTTCCGGATCATGGGAGACCTTCAAAAGGCTCTTGAATCCGCCAAACCCGATGAAGCCAAAACCCTTGTAGCCGCCAAATCAACCCGCGATGCCCTCAAGGAAAACATGACCGAATATTTCCAGGCCACCGAACAAAAAGCCTTTGCCCGCATGCTTCGGGTTTACCTGGATCGCATCAATGCGGCCGATCGCCCTCCATTCCTTAACGATTTGCTCAAAAAGACCGAAGGCGAAAACGACAAAGACCGTTCCAAGGAATTGGCCAAAATCATCTACAAGGAATCCTTCCTAACCAATCCCGAACTCATGGAAGCCTTCCTGAACAAGCCCAGTGCCAAGAAATGGAAAAAAGATCCGGGCGTGCAATTGGCCCTGTCCATCAATGATTATACCAACCAGGTCCTCATGCCCGCCGATCGCAAGGCCCAGGCTGAACAAGCACCGGTTCGCCGTCAGTTAATGGCCGCCAACATGGCCTACCAAAGCCAACGCATTTTTGCGCCGGATGCCAATTCAACGCTACGCCTTACCTACGGTAACATCAAGCCCTACGTTCCCCGCGATGGTGTTGACTACAACTGGTTCACCACCCACTCGGGAATCCTTCAAAAAGAAGATCCTTCCAACGAGGAGTTCATTGTACCCAACAAACTCAAAGAGGACCTGACCAAAGGAGACTTTGTTCCCTACGGCAGAGACGGCGAATTGGTGACCTGTTTTATTTCAAACAA
>ENA-OUVC01001530-OUVC01001530.1-marine-metagenome-genome-assembly--contig:-NODE-1530-length-13647-cov-6.181135_pt1 | contig 13647 bp, 7 predicted proteins | sample MGYA00248622_ERZ508571 | MGnify/ENA primary metagenome ERZ508571 (study PRJEB26236, sample SAMN06267175) | marine metagenome | isolation source: Columbia River Estuary | place: USA:Columbia River Estuary... | reverse complement strand
ATATCGCGATAATATTGCGCGGCGCCCGTTTCCTCGACAAAGCCCATGCCGCCATGCACTTGAATGCCCAGCGAGGCAATTTCGCTGCCCATGTCGGTGCCATAGGTTTTGGCCAGCGGCGTCAACAAATCGACCATCTCCTGCGCACCTGTTTCACCAATTGTGGCGCGATCCACATAGCCGGAGGCGAGATACAATAAGGCGCGGATTGCCTGCGTGCCGGCCTTCATCCGCATCAACATACGGCGCACGTCGGGATGCTCAACAATCGCGACAGGTGCACGCGATGGTCCGCTTGCCTTGGCCGACTGCACCCGCTCGCGCGCGAACCAGATTGCCTTTTGCGTTGCGGCCTCGGCAATTTGTACACCTTGCAGACCGACATTGAGCCGCGCGTTATTCATCATCGTGAACATCGCCCGCATGCCGCCAAATTCAGGGCCAATGAGTTCGCCAATACATTCGCCTTCTTCGCCAAAGGCCAAGACGCAGGTGGGCGAGGCATTAAGTCCCATTTTATGTTCGATCGATACGACCTTGATATCATTGGCATTACCGATGCTGCCATCGGCATGAACTTGATATTTGGGCACTAAAAACAGCGAAATGCCCTTGGTCCCGGCGGGACCATCGGGGGTGCGGGCGAGGACCAAATGGACGATATTTTCCGCCATGTCATGGTCGCCAAAGCTGATGTAAATTTTTGTGCCTTTGATCTGGTAAGTGCCATCGCCGCGCGGGGTGGCGGTCGACTTCAGCGCGCCGACGTCGGACCCAGCCTGTGGCTCGGTCAGGTTCATCGTGCCTGAATAGGCGCCCGTTGAAAGCTTGGGCAGAAACAATTCTTTCTGCCGATCGGTGCCATGATGGTTGATCGCTTCAATCGCGCCCACCGACAAAATGGGGCAAAGCGCAAAGGCCATATTTGCCCCGCCAAGCGAATCCAGCGCAACTGTCGCCAGTGAAAAAGGCAAACCTTGGCCGCCAAATTCCGCAGGCGCGTTGATCGAACCCCAGCCATTGGCCACATAAGATTTATACGCTGCGACAAAACCCTCGGGCATCACCACTTTGCCATTCACAAGCCGCGCACCAACGGTGTCACCAATACGGTTCAGCGGGGCAAATTCCCCTTCTGCAAAGGCACCAATGCCCTCAACTATGGCCTGCACCATATCGGGCGTCGCATCGGCGAAGCGCGCATGCTGCGCCAATGCATCAATGCCGACGATATGCTTGAGGACAAAATTCTGTTCTGCGACGGGTGCTGAAAACGCCATGTTGAATAAATATTCCTGTTAAAGCGGGTCTGCATCCGCCTATAGCTGTTTATGATGTTTGGCTCAAATACCTTGGGGAATGGCTGGGTTGTGCCCGCTGACGACGCTGCGATTACCGCAGCGGCGCAGCTTCTGAATGCCGGACAGATTGTGGCGATTCCCACAGAGACGGTATACGGCCTTGCCGCTGACGCGCAAAATGCAGAGGCCGTCGCGCATATTTATGCGGCAAAGGGGCGTCCGGATTTTAATCCGCTTATCGTACATGTTCGTGATCGGAAAGCCGCAGAAAAGCTTGGCCTGTTCAACGCTACTGCGCAGGCACTGGCGGAGGCGTTTTGGCCGGGCCCCTTGACGCTGGTTTTGCCGCTAAAACAGGGCGCTCCGGTCGCCCGCGCGGTAACGGCGGGGCTGCCCACCATCGCCATTCGCTGCCCGAACCATCCGGTGATGCAGGCATTGCTCCTAAAAAGCGATTTAAGCCTCGCTGCGCCCTCTGCAAACCGGAGTGGGGCAATCAGCCCGACGCGGGCAGATCATGTCTTAAAAGGGCTTGGCGGGGCTGTACCGATGATTTTAGATGGGGGGCCTTGTTCCGCTGGGTTGGAATCGACGATTGTCGCCGTGCGCGATGATGGTTGGCAGATACTAAGGCCGGGGCCAGTCACCTCCAAAGAAATTGAGCAGACGCTCGGATATCCGCCATTCGCCTTACCCACTGCGTCAATTGAGGCACCGGGGCAAATGGCCAGCCATTATGCGCCATCCAAGCCCGTCCGCCTGAATGTTACGGTCTCAGAAAAGGGTGAGTATCTGATTGGGTTTGGCGCAATTGCGGGCGACGACAATTTGTCGGCAACGGGCGATTTGGCGCAGGCCGCCGCGCATTTGTTTGAGGCGCTTCACAATGCAGATGCCAGCTTGGCCAGCGCGATTGCCGTCGCGCCCATTCCGCATGAGGGCATCGGCATTGCTATCAACGACCGACTATCGAGAGCGGCTGCTTGATCTAAAAACTGTGCGGCTTTCACCCGTTTTAGTAACAAAAAAAATTGGCTAATAAGTTGCATATTAAAACGCTATTTCATCCTGGGAATAATTCAACTATCACACGGAATAATGCCGCGCAGGGGAGGACCGTTTGCCAGTATCTTCGAAATTTCTGACGGGCCTATCGTTGCTCATCGCACTTGCTGGCTGCAGCGACAGTGCCGGTGAGAGCAAAGTCGCGTCTAAAACGGCCTCTCCGGTGGAGATATTCACGGTAGGCGCACAGAGCTTGCAGCGAGAGATCAATGCCGTTGGTACGGTACGTTATCGCCGCGAAACGCCTTTAGGTTTTACAACCGCAGGCAAGGTTGCGCAGGTACGTTTTGAAGAAGGTGACGTTGTAAGGCGCGGCGCGTTGTTGGCTGCGCTCGATACGACAAATGTCGGCGCGGATATGAGTGTTGCGACCGCCGAGCGTGATCGCGTTCGGGCGGAATTTGACCGTGTCCGCGCGCTTTATGCCGATGGTTGGATAACCAAAGCGCGGTTTGAGGCGGCTGAGGCCATGTTAAAGAGCGCAGAGGCGCGTGTTCGGCAGGCTGGTTTCGCCAGCAGCACCGCGCAGCTTTATGCGCCATCCAGCGGCGTGGTGCTGATGCGTAATGTGCAGGCGGGACAAGTCATCGCTGCCGGAACGCCCGCACTTATATTGGGTGAGGCGGATGACGGCTTTGTCTTCCGCGTTCCCATCGTTGATCGCGACGCTTCAAAATTACGCGTGGGCATGGCCGCCGACATTTCGATTGAATCCGCAAGTGAAGCACCGCTGACGGCGACGATATCGGAAATTGACGGCCGTGCAAATGCGGGAACTGGTGCGTTTTCCGTGCAGTTCCGGCTTCCCAATGTGCCGACATTGCGGTCGGGGCAAATCGGAACTGCGACCATCACCTTGCCAGCTTCGGAAAAGGGCGATCAATTGCAAATTCCGGCAAGTGCTTTGTTCGGCGTGCGCACTGGTGAAGGCCTTGTCTATGTGGTGGGTGCAAAGAATCGTGTTGAAATCAGCAATGTCATTATACATCGGGTCACTGACAAATTTGTGCTTGTATCGGGCGGCATACAGCCGGGCGACAAGATCGTGACGTCCGGTTTGGAAAAGCTGCGTACAGGGTCTGCCGTTCGGATCGTTAAGGGATTGCGCTAGTCCATGCATATCGCGGAGTTGGCAATTCGGAGATGGCAGCTTACGCTTGTGCTATTCACGCTGCTCTGCGCGCTGGGCTTTTCTGCATTTCAACAAGTTCCGCGGGCGGTTGACCCGCATTTTTCGATGCCTGTTGTATCAATTGTCGCATCGCAACCTGGCGCCGATGCGGCGGAGATTGAACAAACCATTACGAAGCCGATTGAAGAACTGGTTCAGGGCCTTGAGGACGTTCAAAGTGTCGTTTCTTCTAGCAGTGACGGTAATGCGGTCATTCGGGCAGAGTTTGATTGGTCTGGCGATCCGGATCAATATTTCAACGACACGGTGCGCGAAGTTACGGCCATCCGTAACCAGCTTCCGGCTGATCTACAGGCGCTGCAGTTCGAAAAAATCCGCACGACAAATGCATCAATTCTCCAAATAGCCCTGCTGAGCGATAGTGCGAGCTGGTACCGGATGGAGAAATATGCCCGCGATGTCAGCGAGGCTTTGGGGCGGTATAAGGAAGTCCGTCAGGCAGAAATTTACGGCCTGCCACAAACGGAAATCAGCGTTGCAATCAATTCGGGTAGGCTCGCTGAACTGCGTTTGCCTGCCAGCGTCGTGGTCGATGCAATCCGTGTTGGCGGCGCGGATGTGCCCGCTGGTGCGGTCATCAGCGGCGCACGCAGATTCAATGTGGAAACAGGCGGCGCCTTTCGTGATGTTGAAAAAATTCGCAATCTTCCGATCCGGACCAATGACGGGTCCATCATCCGTGTCGGAGACGTCGCCGATGTGAAGATCAGTGCGGCTGAACAGCGCACGAAGGTCAGTCACAACGGCAAGCGCGCTGTCTTCATTAGCGCCAATCAGAAACAGGGTACCGATGCCACCAAATTGCGGAACCAATTGGTCGAAGAGCTTGCAAGACAGCAAGAGTTGTTGCCGCCCGATATAAAGGCTGTCGTCCAGTTTGACCAAAGCAAGGATATTCGGAAACGCTTGAACGAGCTTGCGCGCGACTTTGCAATTGCGCTGTTTCTCGTGCTGATCACTTTGTTGCCCTTGGGGTGGCGCGCTTCGATTATTGTGATGATATCCATCCCGCTTTCAATTGCATCGGGGCTGCTGGCGATATCGGCTTATGGGTTCAATCTCAGCCAACTGGTGGTTGCCGGCTTCATCCTGACATTGGGATTATTGGTCGATGACTCGATTGTTGTGGTCGAAAATATCGCCCGACATTTACGCATGGGGAAAAGCCGAAGCGAAGCGGCCGTCGACGGCACCAAAGAGATTACAATGGCGGTGTTGGGCTCGACCGGTGTGTTGGTCTTCGCCTTTTTGCCCTTATTCTTTTTACCCGAAGGTGCAGGCAAATTCACGCAAAGCTTCATTGGGACCATTGTCGCGACGATCACGGCATCCATGATTGTATCGCTTACCATCGTGCCGTTTCTGGCGAGCCGAATATTGAAACGCGATGAGTCTGAGGAGGGCAGTCCTTTATTGCAATGGTTGATGCGCAAGATCGACCGTTTTTACCACCCGATGCTCCATTGGGCGCTGGATCGGCCTCGCCGCTCCGTATGGGGGGCGTTGATTGTTACAACTGCTGCATTCGCGCTTGTGCCGGTACTTGGATTCAGCCTGTTTCCAAATGCCGATACATCTTATTTCCGCGTTACGGTTGAGGCCGAGCAGGGCGCGAGCGTTGCTGAAACGGGCCGCATTGTCGACCAAGTGTCTGCGATTTTGGAAACTGAACCTGCAATCAAAGTGCGCGCAGAAAATGTTGGTAGCTACAATCCGCCGGTTTTCTACAACGTATTTCAGCGCGGAGAAAATCCAAACCGTGGAGAAATTCTTGCCATTATGGATAATTGGCAAGGCGCAAAATCGCGGGCAATGGTGGACAGGTTGCGGGCAAAATTAGACCAGATACCTGGCGCGCGTATCAAGTTGGTGCTGTTTCAAAACGGCGCACCCATTAACGCCCCTGTCGAGTTTCGCGTTTATGGTCCGGATCAGGACGAGCTAAAACGCCTTGCCGGGCAAATGGAACAAGTCTTGCGCGAAACCCCCGGCACGAGAGACATTAATAACCCCGTTGCGTTCGATAAGGTCGATTTGGACGTGCGCGTTGATGATGGCAAAGCGGCGTTGCTGGATGTGCCTGCGGGTGCCGCGCGGCGCGCGATAAGGCTTGCGCTCAGCGGCGAGCGCGCCGGTACTTATCGCGACACGGAAGGCGACAGCTATCCGGTTGTCGTTCGTTTGCCGCTTGCAGAGACGCAGCCTGTTTCGGCTCTGGAATCAATCTATGTGTCGAACCGCAGCGGGCAGGCAGTGCAATTGGCGGAGATTTCAAACCCGACGTTGGAATCCACGCCTGCCGCCATTTATCGATATAATCTACAGCGCTATGTTGGCGTTACAGCCCAGATTACCAATGATGCTGTGGTGTCCAAGGTGAATGTGGATGCGAAAAAGCGTATGGAACAGATGCCGCTCAAGCCAGGCTATTCCATCGCGGTCGGCGGTGAGGCCGAGAAAATCAATGACACCTTTGCCGGCTTTGGCCCAGTAGTGGTGGTCGCGCTGTTTAGCATATTCGCCATTTTGGTGGCGGAATTTGGACGGTTTAAGGAAGCTTTGGTTGTCGCAGGGGTTATTCCATTGGGCACCTTTGGCGGCCTTATCGCATTGCTGGTCACGGGCAATAATCTGTCCTTCCTTGCGATCATTGGATTTATTGCGCTGGTTGGGATCGAGATTAAAAACTCTATATTGCTGGTCGACTTCACCACCCAGTTGCGACAACGCGGCCTTGGCTTGCGTGAAGCGATTGAGAAAGCTGGCGAAGTGCGTTTTCTACCTGTTTTGCTGACGTCGGTGACCGCCATTGGCGGTCTTATGCCACTCGCCTTATTCGGCGGTAGCCTTTATGGGCCATTGGCAATCGTCTTGATTGGGGGCTTGATTTCGTCCACTTTCTTATCACGTATTGTCACCCCTGCAATGTATCTGCTGGTGGTGCGCGGGGACGCGGCTAAAGCTGCAGATGCTGCCCAAGTTTAAGGATCGTTTATGCCGCAAGAAGAAGCCATTTTTGCCGGAGGTTGTTTCTGGTGCACCGAAGCCGTCTTTGGCCAATTGAACGGCGTGAGCGGCGTTGTGAGCGGCTATATTGGCGGGCATGCCGTTGATCCGACTTATAAGGACGTGTGCAGCGGAAATACTGGCCATGCTGAGGCGATCCGCATCGCCTTTGTTTCAGATGTTATAAGCTATGCCGATTTACTCGAAATATTCTTTGCGACCCATGATCCAACGCAACTCAATCGGCAGGGTAATGACATTGGCACGCAATATCGTTCGGCCATTTTTCCCCTATCCGATGCACAAAGCGCAGAGGCCGAAGCGGGTATAAAAAAGGCTGCCGGTGATTGGCCTGCACCTATTGTGACGACAATTGAGGGCCCCGCTACTTGGTATCCGGCCGAAGATTATCACCAAGAATATTGGGAAGGTGAAGGACAGCGTAACCCTTATTGCCTTGCAGTCATTCCGCCAAAATTGGCGAAACTGAAAAAAGGATTTGCCGCGCGTCTTGCTAACTCTGCATAGACTTTATTGCTTCGGACGTTAAGCAGACATGATGACACATAAGCCTGTTCGTAAAGCTGTTTTTCCTGTTGCTGGACTAGGAACTCGTTTCCTGCCCGCTACCAAAGCTATTCCAAAAGAAATGCTGCCGATTGTCGACAGTCCGCTCATTCAATATGCGGTAAATGAAGCCCGCGAGGCAGGTATCGAGCAAATGATTTTTGTCACTGGCCGAGGCAAAAGCGTCATTGAGGATCATTTCGACATCGCGTTTGAGCTTGAGCATACCATGACCTCGCGCGGCAAAGACGTGTCGGTTTTGGCGAATACGCGACTTAATCCCGGTAATTGTGTATATGTTCGGCAGCAAGAGCCCTTGGGGCTCGGCCACGCCATCTGGTGCGCGCGCGATATTATCGGCGATGAACCCTTTGCGATCTTCTTACCCGACGAGTTTATGCACGGATCGCCGGGTTGTATGAAGCAGATGGTTGATGCGTATCACCAGATTGGCGGGAACGTCATCAGCGTGCTTGAGGTGCCGCGTAATCATGTGTCCAGCTATGGTGTAATTGCGCCAGGCGCGGCGCATGGTGCGGTGACGGAAGTGTTGGGCTTAGTTGAAAAGCCAAAGGTTGAGGATGCGCCGTCGAACTTAATCGTATCTGGGCGCTATATCCTTCAGCCAGAGGTCATGCGTATACTTGAAGGTCAGGAAAAAGGCGCAGGCGGTGAAATCCAGCTTACCGACGCCATGGCACAGATGATCGGCCGGCAACCCTTTAATGCCGTAACATTTAACGGCAAACGCTATGACTGCGGATCAAAAGTGGGATATATTGAAGCAAATTTAGCACTCGCTTTACAGCGGCCGGATATGGCAGAACAAGTGCGCGCTATTGCATTAAATTTACTGAAGTAAATTGTTTCTGGAAGGTTTTATTATGGGACGGAATGTGCGCTTGGTGTTGGCGATTGCGCCCATGATTTTGTTGCAAGGGTGCGTCGCGTCCGTGGTCACAGGCGTTGTTACGGATGTTGTTGGAGCGCCTGTGAAGATTGTGTCCAAGACCGCCGACGTCTTGACGACCAGCCAGTCTGAATCCGATGAGAAACGCGGGCGCGAAATGCGCAAGCATGAAGAGAAGATAGGTAAGCTGTCTCGGCAGCTGAAAAAAGTTCAAGAACGCTGCGCTGATGGCGACAGAGATGCCTGCAAAAAAGCCAAAAACATTCGCGATGAAATCGATGACGACCGGCACGGTGGGTAAAATGGCCGATTTTCCGCCAACACGGCAGCAGCTTCGACAAACTGCTGAAACGTAATTCGTATTGCCGCTTGTCGACTCTATAGACGGTTGGTCGAAGGCAACTGGCATATAACCGTCACGCAATGCTAGCCCATGTTGGCACCACAATGGACGACCATATTGTGAGTTTTACGGGAGGTTTTCCATGTTTGGTTTGAAAATTCGGCGGGCGTTGCTGGCCACAGCAGCCGCTCTTCTGGCTGTGCCTGGCGTTGCTCATGCGAATGTCGATAACCCAAACCCTGACTTGTCGGTGAATCCAACGGGTAACCGTAAATTCGACCCTGAGTTTTTTGCAACTTATGCGCCTGTGACTGCGCTCGATATGGTCCGACGTATTCCCGGTTTTTCCATTGATCAACGTGAAGGTCGTCGGGGTTTTGGTGAAAATGCGGGCAATGTTCTGATTGACGGTGATCGTCCCTCAACCAAATCTGATGACATTGCGACGATCCTCTCCCGAATAGCTGCAAGCCAAGTCGCATTCATATTGCTTTCGGAGCAAGCGGGCGCCGACACAGAAGCGCAGGGCAAGGGGCAAGTGGTTAATATCGTCCGCAAGCGCACCGCAAAGGTTAATGGGACATATGAGGCTACAATTGTGGCGGGGACGCGTTATGGTTTTCAGCCGTCACTTAATACATCAGCAACCTTGCGCAGCGGCGACACTAGCTATGAGGTAAATTTTTCGTCTCATTCGGAGCGTTTGCGGGGTTATGGTCCAGAAGATTTTAAGACAGGCTCTGCTACGCTTGTTGAGCGACGCCTTTACAACGGTAAAGGCGGCAATGACGAAGCTGCACTCGGGGGGGCCATTAAAACAAGAATAAGAGGGGCAAAACTCAACCTTAATGGGCAAGTCCGCTGGGATGACAAGTTTGACATTCGCAATGCCGAATATTCGAATGCTGCGGGGGGGCGTACTGGCGAAGAATTGTTGAGGCGCGAGGGCCCGATCGGTGACTTGAGCTACGAGTTGGGCGGAGATATCGAATTTTCTGCGTTCCCGAAGACCAATACCAAAATTGTAGGATTATATCGCACTGGCGATGAAAGCAGCTTCAGTAGCATCGAAACCGCTCGCATCTCTCAGCCAGTCTCATTGTTCGAAACACGCAGCCAAAACACGCCCACAGAAGCCGTTATACGCTTACAGAATGATTTGGGGGGATTGGGTAGGCATGCGGTCCAATTTGGCGCTGAGATGGCTTATAATCGCTTAGATGCGCGTTTTATTGTCACAAACTCGGTCGCTGGCGCTGTCACAAACTTCCCAGCATCAAATGTGTTAGTCCAAGAAACGCGCTTTGAACCTTTTTTCAGCGATGTGTGGACACTTGGCCCAGCATGGAAGATTGAAGCTGGTGCAATCGTCGAACTGTCGAAACTGACCCTGTCCGGTGATAGCACAGCGGAACGTAGCTTTAACTTTATCAAGCCCCGTGCAATCGCGACTTGGACGATTAGTCCCCAAACTACATTAGAATTGCGCGCGGAGCGCCAGGTGGCGCAATTGAACTTCAATGAATTTGCGACATCGGTGGACGTTACTGTCGGTAATCAGGTGGATGCCGGTAATGCCGATCTCGTGCCGGAAAAAACCACGACTTTGTCTGCGCTTATCCGGCATAAATTTTTGGACCGTGGCAGCATCCAGTTCAGCGGCGACTATCAGCTTGTCAGCGATACCCAAGATTTGGTTCCTATTACCGTTCGCGACGGAGGCGGCAATATTACGGCCCAATTTGATGGTACTGGCAATATCGGTAAAAGCACAAAGTGGAATGGCGAGTTAGAAGTCACGCTGCCGTTGGATTGGTTGACTAAGCCTATTGGCTTTGCAGGTATCGAGGTCCGCTATGTTGGCCATTATCATGGCAGCCGCGTCACAGACCCTGTAACCGGCCTTGACCGACGCGTATCGCGCCGGCCTTTATGGCATCAGGATTTGGATATCCGTCATGATATCGCGGGTTTAGGGATCGTCTATGGCGCGTCGTTCCGCGTTCAGGACGCTAATTATGATTATTTTTTCAATGAAAAGCGCCGACAGCAAGAGGGGCCCCGCGCCACAATTTTTATGGAGTATAGCAAGTTTAAATTGGGAACGATCCGATTTCAAGTAACCGATATGGCAGGGTTCCAACGTGACCGTTTCATCTATGTCGGCACACGGGCATCGGGCACTTTGGAGCAAATTGTGAACCGTGAGCGCCGTTTGGACCCGTTGTTGCAACTGTCGTTGTCGGGCAAATTCTAGGCCTCGATACCCATTTGATTGGGGCAAAGCGCGCCAACAAAAAACCCGCCGGAATCGCTTCCGGCGGGTTTTTGCTTATCTTGAAAGCGAAGTTTATTCTTCTTCGCTCGTGTCAACGACATCATCGATGGCTGCGTCGGTGGTGGTCAGGTCATCTGCAATGACCTTAGCCAACACATCGTCGCCAATCGCAGCTTCAACACCCTGTGCCAGTTCGGCAGCATGCTCTTCAGCTGCTGTCTCTGGCGCAATCAGGCTTTCCTGCAGCTTCTTGTAGCTAGCACGAAGGGCAACGTCGCGGCTCGTCGCTGCAATCCGCATGCGGTTCATGGCAGAACCCGTACCCGCAGGGATGAGGCGACCAACGATGACGTTTTCCTTCAGGCCGGTCAGAATGTCCTTCTTACCTTCCACAGCAGCCTGTGTGAGGACCCGTGTGGTTTCTTGGAAGGATGCTGCCGAGATGAACGAACGTGTCTGCAACGAAGCCTTGGTGATACCCAGCAAGACAGGGTTACCCGTCGCTGGCGCTTGGCCCTTGGACAGCTTTGCATTGATCGCTTCCATTTCTTCGCGGTCAACCTGTTCACCTGGAAGCAGCGTTGTGTCGCCACCAAAAGTGATTTCAACTTTTTGCAACATCTGACGAACGATCGTTTCGATGTGCTTATCGTTGATCTTCACGCCCTGCAGACGATAGACTTCCTGAATTTCTGCAACCAGATATTCCGCCAGCGCCTCAATACCCATGACCTCAAGAATATCATGCGGGTTCGGTGAACCCGCAATCAGATTATCGCCCTTACGAACGAAATCGCCTTCCTGAACGTCAAGCACCTTGGACTTCTGGATCAGATATTCGATACGCTCGCCTTCTTCGGGAACGATCGCGATCTTGCGCTTCGCCTTGTAATCACGAACGAACTCAACACGGCCCGAGATTTTTGCGATGATCGCATTGTCCTTGGGAATACGTGCTTCGAATAATTCGGCAACGCGCGGCAGACCACCGGTAATGTCGCGGGTCTTGGCAGATTCGCGGGTCACACGGGCAATCACGTCACCCGCTTGAACCTCGGCACCATCTTCGACCGAGAGCATCGTACCAACGCCCAGCAGATAACGCGCAGCTTCGCCGCTATCGCCATCTAACAAGGTAATGCGTGGACGCAGATCTTCCTTTTTCGTGCGGCTACCGGCACGATCTTCGATAACGACGCGCTGGGCAATACCCGTTGCTTCGTCAGTCTGTTCAGTCAGCGTCTTGCCGTCGATCAGGTCCTGATATTTCACAACACCTGATTTTTCAGTGATGATCGGCATGGTGAATGGATCCCATTCGGCCAGACGATCGCCGACATTCACATCTGCACCATCCGCGAACATCAACGTCGCGCCATAAGGCAGACGGTGAATTTCCATTTCACGACCGTCCTTGTCGACGATGATCAGTTCGCCGTTACGGGCCATCGCCAAACGCTTCTTACGCTTATCGACGATGCTTGGCAGGTCGCGGTACATGACCTTACCCGATGCTGTGGCATCAAGGTTGGACTGCTCGTTCAACTGCGCTGCACCACCAATGTGGAACGTACGCATGGTCAACTGTGTGCCAGGCTCACCAATGGACTGGGCAGCGATAACGCCGACAGCTTCACCGATGTTGACGGGCGTTCCGCGTGCAAGGTCACGGCCATAGCAGGTAGCGCACACGCCGACCTTGGATTCGCACACCAATGGTGAGCGGATCTTTAGCCCTTGAATGCCGGTCTCTTCCATCGCGACAACCATTGGCTCGTCGAGCAAGGTTCCCGATGGGATCAACACCTTGCCATCAAGGCCGATAATGTCTTCTGCAGTCGTACGGCCAAGGACACGTTCGCCCAGCGAAGCAATGGTTGAACCACCCTGAACGATCGAGCGCATTTCCAGAGCACGTTCTGTACCGCAATCGACTTCAACGATGGTGCAATCTTGCGATACGTCCACCAGACGGCGCGTCAGATATCCTGAGTTAGCCGTCTTCAATGCGGTATCGGCCAGACCCTTACGGGCACCGTGGGTCGAGTTGAAATACTCGAGAACGGTCAGACCTTCCTTAAAGTTCGAAATGATCGGCGTTTCAATGATCTCGCCCGAAGGCTTGGCCATCAGACCACGCATACCGGCAAGCTGCTTCATCTGCGCGGGCGAACCACGCGCACCGGAGTGGCTCATCATATACACCGAGTTGACTGGCAATTCGCGACCATGCTCGTCGGTTGGAGATGCCTTCAGCTTGTCCATCATGGCGTTGGCGACCTTGTCACCGCATGTCGACCAGGCGTCGATCACCTTGTTGTACTTTTCCTGCTGCGTGATCAGACCGTCCTGATATTGCTGCTCGAAATCGGCAACAATTGCCTTAGTTTCGGCAACCATTTCGGTCTTTTCTTCCGGAATGATCATGTCGTCCTTACCGAACGAAATACCGGCCTTGAACGCATATTTGAAGCCAAGCGACATGATGGCGTCAGCGAACAAAACCGTGTCTTTCTGTCCGGTGTGGCGGTAAACCTGATCGATAACGTCGCCGATTTCCTTCTTGGTGAGAAGGCGATTGACGGTTTCGAAAGGCACGCGGTGGCTCTTTGGCAGCGTTTCTGCGAGCAACATGCGGCCAGGTGTGGTTTCGAAGCGTACCATTCGCTCCACGCCATCTTCGCCAGTCTGTGGCACGCGGGCGATGATCTTGGAGTGGAGCGTAACGGCACCCACTTCAAGCGCTTGATGCACTTCGGCCATGTCGGACAGCATCATGCCTTCGCCTGGCTCGCCGCGACGATCCATCGAGAGATAATACAGACCCAAGACCATGTCCTGCGAAGGAACGATGATTGGCTTACCATTTGCAGGCGACAGGATGTTGTTGGTCGACATCATCAAAACGCGTGCTTCCAATTGCGCCTCAAGGCTCAATGGAACGTGGACCGCCATCTGGTCACCGTCAAAGTCAGCGTTGAATGC
>ENA-OUVC01001528-OUVC01001528.1-marine-metagenome-genome-assembly--contig:-NODE-1528-length-13659-cov-2.869533_pt1 | contig 13659 bp, 13 predicted proteins | sample MGYA00248622_ERZ508571 | MGnify/ENA primary metagenome ERZ508571 (study PRJEB26236, sample SAMN06267175) | marine metagenome | isolation source: Columbia River Estuary | place: USA:Columbia River... | reverse complement strand
CGACGTTCCGGTGGAGCCCTTGGACCCGCGCCGCACCTGGGAAGCTGGGCGCAACGCCGGCCTGACCGATGCGCAAATCCTCAAAGGAATGACGCACGACGCTGCCTTCGCTGGATTTGAAGAAAACGAACGCGGCAGCATTGCTCCGGGCTTTTGGGCCAGTTTTACCTTTTTTCAACTGCCGGTGGAAGATCAATCCACGGAACAATTGCTGCAAATTCCCGTTCATGCCACTTGGGTACACGGCGTACAAGTGTATCTTAGACTCGATGAAAACCGCGCGCTGCCCCCAACGCGCTTTCCCTAATTAATCCCGTTCCTGCGCCATGAGCCAACCCACGCGCCTCTTTGATTTTGCCTACTACGCCCTGACGCACCACCCCCGTCCGGATGCCCTCAACACCAAGAAAAACGGATCGTGGCACGCCCTCTCCACGGCTGAATTCGTCCGCCAATCGCGCAGTTTATCCAAAGGCCTGATGGCACTTGGTTTGGAGGCCGGCGAACGTATTGCCGTGATTTCCACCACGAACCGCTCCGAGTGGAACCTGTGCGACCAAGCCATTTTGCAGGCCGGCGGCATCGACGTGCCCATGTACCCCAGCATCAGCGCGCAGGAATCTGCCTTTATTTTGAACGACTCCGGCTCCGTCTACTGTTTTGTGTCCGACGCCGCTTTGGTGGAAAAAATCCAAAGCATTGCCCACGAAGTACCTTCCCTGCGCGGCATCTACTGTTTTGAAACCGTACCCGGCGTTCAAACCGTGGCCGACGTCATCGCCCTGGGCGAACAAGCAGCATCGGATGCAGACGACTTGCTGCAAGCGCGCATGGACGCGGTAAAAGAAATGGATCTGGCCACCTTAATTTACACCAGCGGCACCACCGGAACGCCCAAAGGCGTGATGCTGTCGCACCGCAACATCGCCAGCAACACCATTGCCTCACGCGAGCGTCTTCCGGTAGGCCCGGACGCCACATCCGTTTCCTTCCTCCCCCTCTGCCACAGCTACGAGCGCATGCTCGTCTACCTCTACCTCTACACCGGGGTTGGGGTGTACTACGCGGAGAACATGGAGACCATTGGCGACAACATTCGGGAAGTAAAGCCGGACGTCTTCACGGCTGTTCCGCGTTTGCTGGAAAAGGTGTACGACCGCATCATGGACAAGGGCAAGGCCCTGACCGGCGCCAAACGCCTGCTCTTTTTCTGGGCCGTGGAATTGGCCGAAGAATTTGATTTGTACGGCAAGAGCCCGTGGTACAAGGCGCGCCTGGCCGTGGCCCGCAAATTGATTTTCAGCAAATGGCAAGAGGCCTTGGGCGGCAACGTCAAGACCATCGCCAGCGGCTCCGCCGCACTCAACCCGCGTCTGGCGCGCATTTTTGCCGCGGCGGGGCTGAGCATCCAAGAAGGCTACGGACTCACGGAAACCTCCCCGGTCATCTCCGTAAACCTGCCGGTAAACGGCGGTATGAAACTGGGGACCGTCGGACCCGTCATTTCCGGCGTGGAAGTGAAATTGGCCGACGACGGCGAGATTTGGGCCAAGGGACCCAATTTGATGATGGGGTACTACAACCGCCCGGACCTCACCGCCGAAGTCATTACGCCCGACGGCTGGTTCAAAACCGGCGACATTGGCGTGATTGACGCCGACGGTCATTTGCGCATCACGGACCGCAAAAAGGAGATTTTCAAAACGTCTGGAGGCAAATACATTGCGCCGCAGCACATGGAAAACGTGTTCAAGGAATCCCCCTTCATTGAGCAGTGCATGGTGGCCGGCGAGAACCAAAAGCACCCCGTCTTGTTGGTGCAGCCAGACTTTGCCTTCCTGCGTTCCTACTGCGACCGCAAGGGACTCCCCTTCGGCTCGCCCGCAGAGGCAGTTCAAAATCCCCAAGTAGTGGCGCGCATCCAAAAAGACGTGGACCGCATCAACACCCAATTTGGGCAGTGGGAGCAGGTCAAAAAAATCCACTTGTGCCCCGAGCAGTGGACCATTGCGGACGGTCAATTGACCCCCACGCTCAAACTCAAGCGCAAGGCCATCCTGGCGCGCTACGAAGCAGCTTACTCCGGGTTGTACGCCTGAGTCTTTCGGAACTTATCCAAGAGCGCTTGCAGATCCTCCGGCAACGGACTGGAGAACTGCAGGCGCTCTCCCGTTTTGGGGTGGTCTAAGGCCAACGTGCGGGCGTGCAGCGCGTGCCGCGGGCATACCACAAAGGCGTTGTGCACAAAGGCCTTGAAGTTAGGGGGTGAATAGGGAACCGCACGCATTTCGTCTCCACCGTACTCGGTGTCGTTGAACAGGGGATGCCCGATGTACTGAAAATGAACCCGAATCTGGTGGGTTCTTCCCGTCTCCAACTTGCACTCCACCACCGTGGCAAATCCAAAGCGCTCCAACACCTTGTAGTGCGTTACGGCGTGCTTGCCGCGCGCGCCGTCTGGAACTACTTGACGCACCTTGCGGTCGCGCAAACTGCGGTCTATGTTGCCGGTGATGGTGCCTTCGTCCGCGGCCAAATTGCCCCAAACGATGGCCGTGTACCGACGGTCTGTGGACCGGTCAAAGAACTGCTTGGCCAAATGGGTCATGGCGTAATCGTTCACGGCAACCACCAGCAATCCGCTGGTGTTTTTGTCGATCCGGTGCACCAATCCCGGACGATCGCGGTCTGAGGTGAACGGCAACTCTTGAAAGAGGTGCATCAGGCCGTTGACCAAGGTGCCGGAATAATGACCGTACGCGGGGTGCACCACCATGCCAGCCGGCTTGTTCACCACCACAAAATCCGCGTCTTGATGCACCACCTCCAGGTTCAAATCCTCCGGAAGCAACTCTATTTCGCGCGGCGGACGGGTCAGCACCACGGCCACCGTTTGGCCCGGCAACACGCGGTGGTTGCTCTTGACGGGCTTCCCGTCCACCCGAATCGCGCCGGCCTCAGCGGCTTGCTGAACCTTGTTGCGCGAAACGCCGTTCAGAAAATTAAATAAGAACTTGTCTACCCGAAGCGGACGCTGACCGGACTCCGCCGTAAAACGAAAGTGCTCAAAAAGCTCTTCCTCCTCTTCGCCATCTGCTGCAGCTTCTTCTGCTGCTCCCTGCGGGTCGACGGATTCAACCTCATGACCTATTTGGGATCGGTCGGAACGGGACGAAGAATCCACCGACTCGTGGTCGTTTGCTACTAAATCAGGAGTTGGGGTCATGGGATTCGATTCCAGCGCGCGGTCAAAATTCCCGTAGCGGTGCGCAAACGCAGGGTATACAGTCCGGAGGACCACTGGGCCGTTGCCAGTTCCGAAACGTAGGGTCCGGAAAAAACGACGCGGCCTTGGGCGTCAAAAACTTCTAAATGATGCAAATCACGTGCAGCAATGCCGGGTGCCTCCACCCGCAGCCAGTCGCGGCCCGGATTGGGATAAACCCGAAGCGCACCAAACGGAACCGGCTGCTCTGCTACTGCCAAATCCAACGGCAACTGATTCAAAAATGGGCGAAGACGCAACCGACCCTGGTACAACGAGGTATACCAAATGCCCGGCTCGCCGTAAACATTCGGGACCACCGGCGGCGAATTGACGTCGTACCCCACGTGCATGGGCGCCGTGCCTTCCTGCTGCCAGCCCAAAAAGACCGTATTCGGCAGCACCAAACCCACCGTGTCCAAAACGTAGTGCACCAACACGTCCGGACCCCAGCTGTAGTCCGGTGTGTACACGGAGTCAGACCGGTAAATCAATGCCCCGGGCTGGGTATTGTTTGCAGCCCACACGCAAATGCGAAATCCTTGCTGGGTAGCGTCCACGCCCGCGGGAACAAACGCCAAATCAATTCCACGGAGGGTGTCTCCTCCTCGGTACAGCGGCGTATGCATGGCTACCGAAGCGCCGTTGACGTTTTGCACCCCGTACGCCCGCTCTGAAGAGCCGTCGTCCCAGCCGTAGCGATTTTCAAAGGACTGCCGGTAGTGCAGCGAATCGTTTGAAAGAATACCAACATTCTCACCGTCGAACCAAATGGTGGAAGAGAGGGTGTAGGGTTCGTTGGCTGGAGTTGCGGCGGGCTGGGGGGAAAATTGATACTTCTCGTTGGTGTTGTGGATCAAATTGGACACCACCGGAACCACCAAACGCTGAAATACGGTGTCCGCACCGCGCGTCACCACTTGTTTTCCCAAATTCAAACTCCAACCACCCAAAGGAATAGGGCCGTTTCTTCGGTACTCCAATTCGTATTCTTGGTCTGCCACCGGGTAAAACGGTATCCAGTAAGGCACTTCCGTGTAGTCTTGGAGCAACGTCGGATGCGCCAGCGTCCACGCCGGATCCTCCAACACCGTGTCCGCCACCGTTCGGTTGGCCGCCAAAAAGACGTGATCCACCAACCAATGATCAAAGGCGCCACCGCGCGCTCCGCGCGCGGTCAGCCGAAACCGAAATCCGTTTTGACCTGCCCACGGCGCCGTTACCGGCACGGCGGCCCAACGCCAGCGTTCCGGGTCTCCCCCGCCCGCTCGGCTCCACACCACGTCCCAGGAACTGTCTGTAGGATTCCAAAAATCCACCCGAAGCGAATCGTCTGGCTCCGTGGGATCGCCCAAACCACCGGTTTGAAAGAGAAAAGTCAACACCACATTGTTCCGCGTCCGCAAATCCAAATAGGGAGAAGTCAGTACGTCGGTGAGCGAATCGGAACCCAAAGATCCCGTTTTGTAGGCACGGCCGTAGGCATTGATGCCGTCGAACACCGCCTGGCCCACACTGCGGGCCTCAACCGCCCAGGTGGAGGACACTTGTACTTTTTGGTCCGCCCATTTCCACGCCGCATTGCTGGAAAAATCATCCGAAAAAGGCAACAAAAACGTATCTGTGGACAAGGTCTTGGCCGCGCGAATGGGGGTGCCGCCGCGCCAATCTGGACGTTCCACCGAAGGAAGCCCCACGGGCATCCACAACTGCTCCACGGGCTGTGCCACCAAACCGGTGGTCAACAAACCCAGGCATCCCAACGCAATGCAGACCAATTTTCTCAAACGACGGCTCTTCATTTTTTCTCCAACCACAAATCAACAGATTCCCCGGCGCGCACAGACTTGCCCGCTGCGGGATCTTGGCGGTAAACACGAGCACCGGTGGTATCTTGATTGGGGAGGTCCACCACACCCGTAACTAAATTGGTTTCTGACAGGAGCAACGCCAATTGATCCAAAGACAAACCCAATAAATTCGGCATGCTGAATTCACCGGCACCCACGCCACCGCTCACCACCAAGTCAACAACGCTGCCGTAGGGCAATTTGGTATCCGCCGCCAAGGTCTTTCCGCTGGATTGTACGGCAAGTACCACGTCCGTAGAAACGTCCGGCTGCCGGGTGATGACCCCTACCGAAAATCCCTTGGAGGTTAAATCGTAGGTGGCCCGAGCCAAAGACTTGTCCAAAACACCGGGCAACGGGACCAAGGCCGGGCGCGACCGATTCAACGTCAACTTAATGACGCGTCCGCCTTTCACCGAGGTACCGGGCCGCGGGTACTGATCCAAAACCGCCCCGGGCGAAACTATCTGAGAGTACGAGGTGGAATCCATAACCTCGCCTTCCAGCCCGGCTGCATCCAAGGCTTCCAGCGCCTGGTCCAACGGCAGGTACGAAACGTCCGGAACGGCCGTGAGCCTTCCGTGACCGGTGGTCAGCTTCAGCATCCAATTCAACCCTGTGGCCACCAACACGGCCAAAACCAAGGCAACAACGCCGTTGGCCACAAAGGTTTTGCTTTTAAAAAAGCCGCTCCATCGCATGGACCAAAGATACCTATCTTTGACCTATGCAGCGCTACCGCATTGGCGTCCTCATGGGCGGAAGTTCCAGCGAGGTCCAGATCTCCTTACAGAGTGGTCAGGCCGTTTACGAGCACCTGGACCCGTCCCTGTTTGAACCCTACCGAATCCACATTCTGCCCAGCAGTTGGTACGTTTTGGACGACGAAGGGCGTTCGCACGAAGTGGATCGAAACGACTTTTCCTGCCGCATGAACGGCCAAAAAGTTCAGTTTGATGCCTTGTTCAACGCCATCCACGGCAAACCCGGAGAAGACGGCACCCTGCAAGGGTACCTGGAGCTCCTGGGCATTCCCTACACCGGTTGCGCGCCCTTGGAAATGGCACTGACCTTTGACAAAGCAGCGTGCAACGTGCAGGCGGCGGCTTTGGGCGTTCCCACGGCTCCGTCCGTGCACACCGCCGCCACCGCAGACCCCGCAACCGTTCGCCAACAATGCGCAGACCGCGGGCTTCGTTTGCCCGTCTTTGTGAAACCAACGCGCAGCGGCTCCTCCTTTGGCGTTACCAAAGTCAATCGCTGGGACGACCTGGCCGCCGCGCTGGCCGAAGCCGGTAAAGAAAGTCCTTTTGCCTTGGTAGAACAAGGCGTGCTCGGCACAGAAGTGGGTTGCGGCGTGGCACGGCTCAACGGCCAAACCACCGTCCTGGAAATCACCGAAATCGTGTCCCAAAACGAATTTTTTGACTACGAAGCCAAGTACCAAGGTGCTTCGCAGGAAATCACGCCTGCTCGCCTGTCCAAAGCTACCGCCGAAGAAATTCATGCCATGGCCCACCGTCTCTACCAAGGAATGCACCTGCGCGGCGTAGTGCGGTGTGACTTTATTGTGGACCAAACCACAGGTCGCCCCACCCTGATTGAAATCAATTCGGTGCCCGGATTGGGGCCGGCCAGCATTGTGCCGCAACAAGTACTTGCCGGCGGACGTACCCTCACCGACTTTTTCACCTTGTTGTTGCACGAAACCCTCAGCGATGCCCAAAACCGCACTTTTTCCCGGGTCCTTTGACCCCTTCACCCTGGGCCACGAAGACATCGTGCGCCGCGCCTTGCCCCTGTTCGACGAACTGTACATTGGCATTGGCGAGAACCAGGACAAACACTACCAGTTCACCCTGAACGAACGGGTTCGCATGGTGGAAGAATTCTACGCCAACGAACCCCGCATCCACGTGGTTGCCTACCGCGGGTTAACCGTTGACTTTGCGCGCCAACTGGGGGTGGACTTCCTGCTGCGCGGCATCCGGAATCCGTCGGATTTTGAATTCGAAAAAGCCATCGCCCAAGCCAACCGGCAATTGGTCCCGGAATTGGATACCGTTTTTCTCCTGACTACAGCCCGGTACGCCTACATTTCGTCGTCCATTGTGCGGGATGTGCTTCGCCACAAGGGAGATGCTTCCGTTTTTTTGCCCGAAGGACTTCAACTTCCGCCCGTGCGATCCTGAAACTTCTTTTGAAGCCCGGAGTATTCAGTCTTTTCGCGAATAACCTGCCCGGTACGCGGCCTCTTCCACTTCCTGCAAAGTAGGGTACGTAGTGCCCGCTAAAAAGTGGCAATCGTCCTGAGGAACCCACTCCGCGCGGGAAATTCCTTCGGATTTCTGCGGGGTCAGCGCAGGCGTTCCCGCCACGCGCATCAAAAACCAATGGGTGGTTTTGGTAGCGGTTGCGTCGTCCAACGGATAGGAATGAACCGTTTCGCACAAGGCAGAAACCAGCTCAACGCCGGTCAATCCGCACTCCTCTTCTACCTCACGTACAGCACATTCGGGGATGCTTTCCCCCGCCTCCAGCTTGCCCTTGGGCAAGTCCCACTGCCCCATTCGGTGGATCCACAAGACCTCGTTGGCCTCGTTCAGTACCCAACCGCCGGCGGCCGTTAAGACGATTACATTTGCGTTAGGTGCGTGGTCCATGAAGATGTATTTTTGCGACCATGATTGCCAATCCAACTGTTGCTGCCCAAACGGCAGAATTCTTACTGCAAATTAAAGCTATTCAGCTTCGCCCGGAAAATCCATTTACGTGGGCCTCGGGGTGGAAGTCGCCCATTTACACGGACAACCGCACGGCGCTTAGCTATCCGCCCGTTCGGAATTTTCTGCGCGAGCAGATGGTTGCGGCCATCTCCACCCACTATCCGTCCGTTGAGGTCATTGCCGGAGTAGCCACGGGTGCCATTGCATTAGCAGCTCTGGTGGCGCAAGACTTAGGCCTTCCCATGGTGTACGTCCGCCCTACCGCCAAAGAACACGGTCGTCAAAACCAGGTAGAAGGATACCTGGAGGGCAACCGCCGGGTGGTGGTGGTAGAAGACCTCATTTCCACCGGTAAGAGCTCTCTGGCCGCCGTGGAAGCCCTTCGCCAGCAGTACGCTCAGGTTCTGGGCATGGTGGGCATCTTTACCTACGGCTTCCCACAAGCGGACGAGGCCTTTACTGCTGCTGACTGCCAACTCGTTACCTTGAGCGATTACAATGCCTTGTTGGCGCAAGCGCAGAAATCCGGGACCATCCGCGATTCTGAGGTTGCCCTGTTGGCCAACTGGCGTACTGCTCCAGACACCTGGGGTCAGTAATTTTCCGGTCCGTCGGATCGACGGTCCTTCGTTGCGCGCGCCGTCGGTTGCAACGGATACGACCACACCCATTCCCCTTGGTGCAGCGCTTCCGGAACACCGTCCCGCAAAACGCGCATGCGGCCGTCTTCGGTAGGCCCTACCAACAAAACCGTGTGTTTCTTCTCCGGACTCGTGCGCCCAGAGAGTTCTTGAGGAGCACCTAGGCCCCATAAAATTTTGGTATAACGCTGGGAAACAAAACCCCAAAGGTCCGGGGACGGTAACTCCAGGACGGTACGCAGTCCCAACACCAAACGGTCCACCAACGCACGCCGCACGCGGTCTGCGGTTGGAGGTGTTTCCCACTCAGACCAAGAAACCGCGTGGGGTACGTCTACCGGAGGTGCTACCAAATTGATGCCCACGCCCACCACCAATCGCTGGAGCAGGGCGTGCTGCATGCGTCCTTCCACCAAGATTCCGCCCAGCTTGCGTCCGCCCAAAACCAAGTCGTTGGGCCATTTGACGCCCCAGTGCGGTCCATTGAGTTCCGCAGCCTGCGGCGTCCATTGAGATCCCGGGAGTCCACAATCCTGCAAGGCTTCCACAGCAGACACCGCCAACTGCGCCTGCAGTGCCGCCAAATGCTCGGCCGGGAACCGCAACGGAGGACTCAGAACGCTCAGAAACACATTGCCTTTCCTGCCATTCTGCCAGCCGGATCCGCGCTGACCGCGCCCCTGGGTCTGCCAATCGGCCGCAATGGCAGTCCAGCCTAACGGTTCATTTTCTTCCAAATACCGCCACGCTTCGGACTGGGTTGAGTCCAACTCGCTATAAGTCAAATACTTGATTTCCAGACCGGGATTCACTTTTCAAAGATACGGCACTCCCTTTGGCACTCCGTTTGCTACCTGAATAATCGGTAAATTTGCCTTTTACATTCCACATGCCCAAAAAAGCCGCGGTCAAGACCGCCTATCCCCCTCTGGTACACGCAATTCTCGACGGTTTATCCGATTTGAAAGCGGAAAATGCCACCGTCATTGATTTACGCGACTTAGAAAACGCTGTAAGTTCCTTCTTCATCATTGCGGATGCACAATCCAACACCCAGGTCAGCGCCATGAGCCAGGCCGTGCGGAAGCAAGCCCGCGAACAATGCGCCGAGCGTCCTTGGCACGTAGAAGGCGAAGACAATTCCGAATGGATCCTCTTGGACTACGTTTCAACGGTGGTGCACCTGTTCCAAACCCCAGCACGCGCCTTTTACGATTTGGAAGGACTGTGGGGCGACGGCAAGGTCGAAGTCTTTGACTTGGATGCATTGGCAAAAGCGCAAGCCGATGCCGAAAAGGCATTGAAAAAAGCCGCAGCACCCAAGACCCCTGCCAAGACCGCTGTCAAGGCCGCTGTTAAGACTCCTGCCAAGACCGCTGCCAAGACTGCTGTTAAGACTCCTGCCAAGGCCACTGCCAAGACCCCTGCCGCGAAAAAAGAGCCCGTGGTGAAAAAATTACCGGCGGCGAGCGCGGCGGCAACAGCAACAAAGGCCAAAGCCGCAACCAAACCCAAAGCAGCCGCCAAGATCAAGACGCTGGACGCCGCAAAATCGGCCACCAAAAAATAACTCTGCCGTCGCCGAAAGGCGATCGTCAACCCCAAACCCATGGCGAAAAAAATAAAGCCCCGTTTTAACCTCAACTGGATCTACATCGCGGTGTTCGTAGGCTTGTTGGGCTTGCAGCTGTTCAGCTCCATGACCCCCAGCACCTTGCCCACCACGTTCCAGGCCTTCAGCAAGATGGTCTTGCGCGGAGACGTGGAAAAGCTGAAAGTGGTCAACAAGGAGGAAATTTATGTGTACCTCAGCAAAGAGTCGCTGCAGAAAAACGAAGCGTACAAAAAGATTGCGAAAAAGAGCTACGGGGATCAATTGAACCCCGGCCCGCACTACCAATTTGAGATGCCCGTGGAGTCTTTTGAGGCCCAATTGGAGCGCTTTTATGCGGCCAACGGTACCTGGTTGACCAAGAACGGAGAGCTGCAGGTGGAGTACGAAACCCAAAGCAACGTTTTGGGCGAAGTGCTTTCGTGGATTTTGCCCTTGGTCCTTTTTGGTGTTTTGTGGTTCTTTTTGCTCCGACGCATGGGCGGCGGTGGCGGTGGTGGCGGCCAGATTTTCAACATTGGCAAAAGCCGCGCGCAGGTTTTTGAAGGGGACACCAAAGTACTGGTCACCTTCAAGGACGTAGCCGGAATGGAAGGCGCCAAAGACGAGGTTTTGGAAGTGGTTGACTTCTTAAAAAATCCAAAAAAATACACCGAACTCGGCGGCAAGATTCCCAAAGGCGTTTTGCTGAGTGGCCCTCCCGGAACCGGTAAAACCTTGTTGGCGAAGGCGGTTGCGGGCGAAGCCCAGGTACCTTTCTTTTCTTTGAGCGGCTCGGACTTCGTGGAAATGTTTGTGGGCGTGGGTGCCAGCCGCGTGCGGGACCTGTTCAAACAAGCCAAAGAAAAATCCCCATCGATTATTTTCATCGACGAAATCGATGCGATTGGGCGTGCGCGCGGTAAAAATGCCTTTTCCGGAGGAAACGACGAGCGCGAAAACACCTTGAATCAGCTCCTGACGGAGATGGACGGTTTTGGCACCAACGAACACGTGATCGTGATGGGCGCCACCAACCGTGCGGATATTTTGGACCGGGCGCTGATTCGCGCGGGTCGTTTTGACCGTTTGATTTACGTGGATCTCCCCGAGTTGAACGAGCGCAAGGATATTTTCCAAGTGCATTTGCGTCCGTTGAAACTGGCTCCCCATTTGGACGTGGAGTTTTTGGCGCGTCAAACCCCCGGATTCTCTGGTGCAGACATCGCCAACGTGTGCAACGAAGCTGCCTTGATTGCCGCGCGGAAAGAGAAGAAATTCATTGAAAAACAGGATTTCCTGGATGCCGTAGACCGCATTGTGGGTGGTTTGGAGAAGAAGACCATGATCATTACTCCGGACGAAAAGAAATCCATTGCCTACCACGAATCCGGCCACGCCACCGTGAGCTGGTTGCTGGAGCATGCTTCGCCCTTGGTAAAGGTGACCATTGTGCCCCGCGGAAAGGCCCTGGGCGCAGCTTGGTACCTGCCGGAAGAACGCCACCTCACCACCGCGGAGCAGTTGTTGGACGAAATGTGCTCCACCTTGGGCGGACGCGCCGCTGAAGAAGTAGTTTTTGGCAAAATTTCCACCGGCGCATTATCTGACTTGGAAAAAGTCACCAAGCAAGCACGGGCCATGGTTACCGTGTACGGATTGAACCCGGTACTCGGCAACATCACCTACTACGACTCGTCTGGCCAAACCGAATACCAGTTTGACAAGCCTTATTCGGAGAAAACTGCGGAAGTAATCGACGCGGAGATTCATACGTTGATTGAGTCGCAGTACGATCGGGCGAAGCAACTGCTGCGCGACCACTTGGACAAACTGCACGCCTTGGCGGCAGATCTGATGGCCAACGAAGTGATTTTCAAGGAAAACATGGAAGCCATTTTTGGCTTGCGCCCTTGGAAGTCCAAGCAGGACATTTTGGACGAGTTGGCTGTAGAGGCGGGTGTTGCTAAAGCCGACGCTGCTCAGGCAGCTGCCGATGCGGCCGCCGCAAGCGAAGATGCCGTTTTAGATGCTGATGCGCCCCAACCGATTGTATCCAGTAAAGATTCCACCGATCTTGACAGCGATCGCGACCCCGTTGGGTAAGTGAAAATTCAGTTAATTCACGCAGAGTTATTCATTTTTTCGGTACTTTGCGCTAGTTTATGCAAATAAAGCGTTGGATGGCAGGTTTGTTGGGAAAAGTTATGGCCATTTTGAGTGGCCGTCCGGACTTAGAGCCTTCTGAGCCCGCGTTGGCAGCCCGTGGAAAGTACGCTCCTAAAGAAAACGATCCGTTAGAAATCAAATTTGTAAAGCGCTTTACCGACAGTGGTGGCTTCTTTTTGTTTTCTGATTTGCACCAGGAAATCGTCAACAACCTGGTTAGTATTAATTTAGAGATCAAACCCCGTGCCTTTTGGAGTCCAGAACCGGAGGTACAAAAATTGTTGGAGGAAGCTCAAGTTCCCTTATCGCAATCTTCATCGGACGCCGATGTTATGGTGACCACCGCTGAGGCATTGGTTGCATTTACCGGCGGCATCATGATTACGGACAATCAAACTGGTGGATTGAAGGCATCACAGTTTCCTCCTGTTCACGTGGCATTGGCCCGAACTTCTCAACTGGTAGATAGTTTGTCGGACGGTATGAGGAGAATTAACAATGCCACACGGGTTCAACGCCCGCAACAAATCATCACCTTAAAAGGCAAGTTGGACGAATCCGTTCGCCAAGCATCTGCAGATCCCAACAAACACCGCGAACTGTACTTGCTGCTTTTTGAAGACGGGACGCTCTAAAAACCGCGTTCGTTAATTCAATTTATTTAATGGCCTGGAACGAGACCCAAAAACGCACGCTTTCGGGTGCGGCCTACGCATTAGTGGTTTTGGTCGTCGTGACGCGTGGAGCCCAGCCTTTTATGGTTTTTTCGGCCGTTGCCTCGTTTTATACGGCCCGCGAAATCGGTCGGATGAAAGCCCTCTCCTGGGTGTCCCGGTTGGTCTTAATGGCCTACGCCGTTGGCGGGTTTTACTTGGGATTGTACTGGGCAATCGGTGGCCAGCCCAACGTCAGTGACGGATCAGAAGGCTACCTGTGGGAACGCATTGGCGTGCCCTTTTTCCTGATTTGGGCCAGCGACAGTTTTGCCTATGTGGGCGGTCGATGGCTGGGAAAAACGCCGCTGGCACCTCAAATTTCCCCAAAGAAAACGTGGGAAGGCGCTGCTTTTGGAGCTGCCGGCACCGCCTTGACCGCACTTGTTTTCGGACATTATTGGCCTCAATGGAGCGGATCTTGGCCTTCCTGGGTCTTGGGACTGATGGTGGCCGTAGCAGCACCAGTAGGCGACTTGCTGGAGTCCTACGCCAAACGCAAAGCTGGCATCAAAGATTCTGGAGTCTTCCTTCCTGGGCACGGGGGTTGGTTTGATCGATTGGACAGTTATTTGTTGGTCGGTTGGGTATTGGGTTGCCTCGGTTGGTTGCAGCAGTAATTAGAGCAGCGCCAAACGTACCTTTGTCGGTGTAAATCCTGCCTTTATGAACAACTCCTACGCCTCCACCCTGACCCTGCGCAT
>ENA-OUVC01001526-OUVC01001526.1-marine-metagenome-genome-assembly--contig:-NODE-1526-length-13666-cov-2.963647_pt1 | contig 13666 bp, 8 predicted proteins | sample MGYA00248622_ERZ508571 | MGnify/ENA primary metagenome ERZ508571 (study PRJEB26236, sample SAMN06267175) | marine metagenome | isolation source: Columbia River Estuary | place: USA:Columbia River Estuary... | reverse complement strand
TGAAGGCGGAACCCTTGTGGGCGCCATCGCAGAAAGGCTGGTTCTTGCTGTGTCCACAAGAGCACCAGTAGTAGGTCTTGCCGGCTTCAACGAGGACGGGGATTGGGGACTTCTGAGGGATATGGGGGGTGGACATGACGAGAAGATGACAGAGGGCAGATGACAGAGGGAGGATAAAAAACTGGGATACTGTGACGATTTCAGGCGAGGTCGAAGAGGAGGGCTTCGACGGGGCCGGCGGACTTGAAGGCGAAGGTGCCGGCGTCTTCCGATCTGACCGCATCGCCGGGCGAGAGTTTCACGCCGCCAATCTCGACCTCGCCCGCGATCAACTGGAACCACAGCCCCCTGCCCGCTCGCAGGTCGTGCGAGATCGTTCCAGCGGACTTAGATTTCACGCGATACACATCCGCATCTTGGCTGATGTGCGCCGAGCCTTCTCGTCCATCGTTCGAGATGATCAACACCTTGGGCGAAGCCAGCTGCTCCGCCGTCGGCGTCCATTCGGCATAGCGCGGCTTCAGGCCGGCCCGGTCAGGTTGAATCCAGACCTGCAGAATCTGTAGCGGCTCGCTGGCGGAGGGATTGAACTCACTGTGCTTCACGCCGGTACCCGCACTCATTACCTGAATCTGGCCGGGCTGTACCTGTGCATGATTACCGATACTGTCGCGATGCTCGATGGTCCCCTCGAGCACGTAGCTGAAGATTTCCATGTCGCGGTGGCCATGCGGAGGAAAGCCTTCGCCGGCCGCGATGATGTCTTGGTTGATGACGCGCAAGGAACGGAAACCCATGTGCTTCGGGTCGTGGTACTCCCCGAAGCTGAACGAATGCCAAGTCTGCAACCAGCCATGGTCAGCGTGGCCGCGCTCGGCGGAACGGCGGGTCAGCAATTTCATCTCCACTATTAATAATGAAAAAGTCCCCGGAGTCGACCCTGCCGCAGGTTAAATAATCGTCACACACCCTTGGCTCACCCCAGCCGAGGTCGCATATAACAGATTGATGCCTCTCAGAAACTGGCTTAACCCTTAAGCACCCCATGAAGTCCTTGCTGTCCTTGCTATGCCTGACCGCCGCCGCCTCGGCCCAGACGATCTTGGCGCAGCCGTACCTGCAGCCGGGACCGCAAGGTGCGCTCGAGGCCACGGACGAGATGCGGGTCATCTGGGTGACCGACCAAACACCCGGCCGCTTCACGGTCGAATACGCTCCGAAGGGCTTCAAGCTCATCGCTGCGAAAGTCGAATCCGCCGCGATGGATTTCCCCGCGCCCGTCTCCAAGACCCCGGTCACGCAAGAGAAGGACCAACACTATATCCGCTATACCGCCGCCCTCCCCGGCCTACCCCTCGATAGCTCGTTCACTTACGTCGTGAAGCTGGACGGCAAGGTGGTGCGTGAACAGACCACGCATACGCGCGTGAGCGGTAGCAAGCCAACGCGCTTCATCATGATTGGCGACCTCGCCGACGGCAAAGCCAGCCAGAACGTCATCGCCTACCAGATGAGCCTACAGAAGCCGCACTACACGGTACTACTGGGCGACATCATCTATCCCACTGGCCGCGCATACCACTATATGAAGTACTTCTGGAGTACCTATAGCAACCCAACCGAACCCAGCGAAAAGAATGGCGCCCCGATGATGGGCTCAATTCCTTTCTATGCCGTCCTCGGTAACCACGACGCCCTCATGGGCAAACTCACCTCCTTCTCCGACGCCTACGCAGCCTACCACTTCTTCAACGCCCCGCAGAACGGCCTGCCGGAAGGCGTCTGGAATACGGCTATCCCGAAGAGTGAAGCCGCAACTAACTTCCGGGCCCTCGCCGGCAAAAACTACCCTGCCCTTGGCTTCTACTCGTTCGACTACGGCGCGGCCCACATCGTCGTGCTGGATAATAGCGGCGGAGGAAAATCCGACGACCCAGCTGTCATGGCTTGGCTCGATCAAGACCTCAAGGCCACCAAGCAGCCCTGGAAGTTCGTCGCCCTGCACGTCCCGCCTTTTCAAGTCACGGTGGCTCACTACTCTGCCCAACGCCAACGCAAGTTCGCCCCCATCTTCGAGGCGAACGGCGTCGACGTCGTCTTTGCCGGACACGTCCACAATTTCCAACGCAGTAAGCCGCTCCGGTTCCTTCCAGCGACGGGGGTGGTTGCTGCCGCGGCTGCCAAGCCAGTACCCCTCGACCCTAAGGCGAACGTGCAGAGCCTCGCGCCTAACACGCCGCCCAGCTATGTTAATGGCACCTTCACGCTCGATGAAACCTTCGACGGGGCGAAGAACACCCGCCCGAAGGGAGTCATCTACGTTGTACAAGGCGGCGGTGGCGCGAAACTCTACACAGGCACGGTCGACAAGAACCTCGCCAAGCTCCCCAACGGCGGGAAGGACAACTACGCGCCCTTCAACGCCAAGCTTTACGACACCCTCCACTCCTTCAGCGTGATCGACCTCACCGTGCAGAAGTTCGAGATGCGGACCATCAACGAGAAAGGCGAAGAAATCGACCGCTGCGTGATCGAGAAGTAAACCCGCTCAACCCGCAAACTGCGGATGACGGCGGATTTTGTCCTCGAACGCAACGCGTTCCGGTTCCGTAAGCCCGTCAGGAAACTTAGCTTGCGAGCGGTCCCACTTCCCTAGCCATTCGGCACCCAGCAAGGCATGGCGGGGAGCACCGGCCCAACCCGACGTGAGTGCAACGGTAGTATCCTTCTTCACGCCTGTGCCAACGCCCGCACCGACGAAGAAGCCGGCGTGCAGCAAGCCGGCTCGCACCGCGGTCGAAGCCGAATAGGTAAAGAGCTCGGCGGAACGTTCGGAGCGCACGAGTTCAAACAGGCGCGCAAAGGAAGCTAGTTTCCAACAAGCGGTGTCAGTCTTGTGCGAGAAGAAGTCGTAGAAGACCAAGTCAGGCTTGGCCGAGGCCTGCGGCGCACGCTCCCAGAAGTCCCCTTCCAAGAGTTCCCAGGACAGGCCGGGAAACTGGCGAGACGTCCACTGCCCGCGTGCCAGCACGGCGTCAGGGCCAGAGTGGCGGAGATACGGAAAGTATGACTTATGCGTGAGCGCTAGGCGGAGGGAATCGAGGTCGTTCTCAAAGCTAATGAGTTTGAGACGACGGACCGGACCTTGCGCGGCGGCGGCTTCGTAACACTGCACCGCAGCCATGGCGTTGGCAGCGGCGCCTAAGCCGACGTCCCAGATGACGAGTTCAGGGACTTCCTCGGGCGACTTCCCCGCAGGCAGCTGCAGTCGTTCCGCTAAGGCAGACTGGTCGACGTAAAGCGACTTCGCCTCCTCCATCGGGGGCGTGTGTGAATGCATGATTTCACCGGAAGAGACTTGGCGAATACTCGCGAAGCCCGCCTCCGCGATATTGACCGTGTAATTACCGAGCGTGCGCGGACGGCGTTCCTTACCAACCTTCGGCGGCACCGCGGGATGGTCCATGTCCTCGACCTGCAGGAACTGGCGCTTCTCGTTATACAGCGCAAGGAAACGATTCTCGAGGATGCTCTGGCGGATCTCGCGCATCAACTGGTGGTAGAAAGCGATATTATGCTGCCCCAGCAGCGTCCAACCTAGGGGTTCCTGTGTCTTGGTGAGGTGATGCAGGTAGCCACGCGAATACTTGCGGCAGACGGGACAAAGGCAGGTCGGGTCCAGCTTCTCGTCGGAGAACTTGTAGACCGACCGACGGAGCTGCAGCAGCCCGCGCGAGGTGAACGCCGTGCCGAACTGCGCGACCTTGTTCGGGATGATGCAGTCGAACATATCGACCCCACGGTGGACGGCCTCGAGCAAGTCAAGCGGCGTACCCACGCCCATGAGATAGCGTGGGCGGTCGGCCGGCAGCATAGCTGCAGCGACCTCACACGTATCCTCGCGTTGGTGCTTTTCCTCGCCCACGGCCAGGCCACCGATGGCGAAACCATCAAAGGGTAGCTGCGTGAGTCCATCCGCGCTCTGCTTGCGCAGGTGTGGATAAAGGGCGCCCTGCACAATCGCGAACATGGACTGCGGGGACTCGCCGCGGGCCTTGAGGCTACGGACCGCCCAGCGTTGCGTGATCTCGAGTGCGCGACGGGCCGTAGCTTCATCGGCCGTGGAGGGGATGCACTGGTCGAGCACCATCATGATGTCGCTACCGATGGCCATCTGCGTGCCGATACTGACCTCGGGGCTGAGCAGAATCTTCTTACCATCGACGTAGCTGCGGAATTCGGCGCCCTCTTCCTCGATGGAACGCGAGTGCGGTAGCGAGAAGATTTGGAACCCGCCGGAGTCGGTCAGGAACGATTTTTCCCAACCGGTGAAACGATGGATGTCCCCGAAGTGGCGAAAGACCTCGGGGCCGGGACGGAGTAACAGGTGGTAGGTATTCGCGAGCAGAATCTGCGACCCCGATTCTAGGAGCGTATCAAAAGTCTGGGCCTTGACCGTCGCCTGCGTACCCACGGGCATGAACAGCGGCGTCTTCACCTCGTTATGCAACGTCCGGAAAGTCGCCGCGCGGGCCCGGGAGCCGCTGGCGACCGCCTCTAACTTAAAGTTTAGCCGGGAAGGTTGCATGTGAACGTTAGGACTAAAGGTCGGTTCGCCCAAATGTAAAGGATGGGCGAGGCCCGCCGACAGGACGCTTGAACTTGGCCAGAGAGGGCCCACCTTACGCCTATGCGCCGCCCTGCACTGCTGCCCCTGCTCTGTTTCGTCCTAGCCCTGCTCGCCAGCGGGTGCACACAGCCCGCTCCCCGCGAGGAGGTCAGCCTCGACGAAAATAATGCGGTGTTCAGCTTCGCCCTCCAGGAACTACAGGAGAAGCAGGAGTTCGCCGGCGCCGTGACCATGGTCGTCGGCCCCAACCGCATCATCGCACTGGAAGCCTTCGGCTTGGCGGACATCGCCAGCGGCCGACCGATGCGCAAGGACTCCGTCTTCTGGATTGCTTCGATGACGAAGCCCATCACCGCCATGGGTGTCCTCATGCTCGTCGAAGAAGGTAAAGTCGGACTCGATGAGCCCGTCGAAAAATACCTGCCGTCGTTTAAAGGGCAAAAAGTCGCCACGCCCACGGGACCCGTCCCTGCCCCACGGCCAGTCACCGTGCGCGACCTCCTCACGCACACGAGCGGCCTGTCTGCGGCATCGCTTACGGCGGCCAACCAACCCGTCGATACCATCCCGCTCGCCGCGATGGTCGACCACTCTGGCCGCACCCCACTCATCTCCGCCCCGGGCGCCAAGTGGGCCTACAGTAACACCGGCATCAACGCGCTCGGTCGCATCATCGAAGTCGTCAGCGGCCAGCCCTATGCGGACTTCGTGCAGAAACGTTTTTTTGATCCGCTAGACATGAACAGCACCAGCTTCTGGCCTGACGACACCCTGCAGGCGAGCCTAGCGACGCCGTATCGCAAGGACAAGGCCACCGGCAAACTCATCGCCGCAGGTAACAGCCGCTTCAGTAACCCTCTGCAAAATCGTGCACGCACAGCGCTACCAGCCGGCGGACTCTTCTCGACCGCCAATGACTTGGCCCAACTTTACCAAATGATCCTGCGCGGAGGCGAACTGGACGGCCACCGCTTCCTTCGTCCCGAGACGCTCAAACTAATGACGACGAACCAGCTCGGCGAGATGCCCAAAGTCAGCTTCGCTGAGGGCATGCGCATGGGTCTTGGTTTCCACGTCGTCGGCACCCCTGTCGGCGTTACCGAAAGCCTTTCCCCCGGTAGTTTTGGTCACGGCGGTGCCTATGGCACCCAAGCCTGGATCGACCCCGTCCGTCGCCAAGCCTACGTCCTCCTGATCCAGCGCACCGACCTCGCGAACTCCGATGGCTCCGAGATTCGCCGAGAGTTCCAAAAGACGGCCGTAGAGGCCTTTAAATAAGCTTAAATTGCACCAACCGGAGTCGGCCACGAACCTTAAGAAAGATTAAGACGGAGAAGGTTGCCAAGGACTGGTGTTCCCAAAGTCTGGATACTTCTCCAATGATTAAATCCTCCCTCCTGCTCGCTGGCCTCTTGAGTTGCGCCGTCCTCTCGGCCGCCGACGCTAAAAAGCCTAACGTCTTGTTCATCGCCGTCGATGACCTGCGTCCCGAGGTCAACGCATCAGGAAGCAACCTGATCAAGACCCCGAACCTCGAACGCATCGCCGCCCGTGGCACCACGTTCGATCGCGCCTATTGCCAGCAGGCCGTGTGCAGCCCCTCACGCACGTCGCTCATGACCGGACGACGTCCCGACGCCACGCGCGTCTGGGATCTAGAGACACACTTCCGTAAGGCGCTGCCCGAGGCCGTCACCGTCGCCGCCTATTTCAAAAGTCACGGCTACCACAGCCAAGCCATGGGCAAGATCTTCCATGGCGGCTTCGACGACGCCCCCAGCTGGTCCGTGCCGTGGGAAACCCCCAAGGCACCGGCGTACGCTTCCGAGGCCGCGCTCAAGATGGTTTCCGATCCGGCGAACATCGACAAGAAGGGTCGCGCCCGCGGTCCAGCGGTCGAGTCGGCCGACGTCCCGGACGACACCTACACGGACGGCAAGACGGCCCGACTGGCGGTCGCCACCCTCGCCAAACTCAAAGCGAAGGGGCAGCCCTTCTTCCTCGCCGTCGGCATGGCCAAGCCGCACCTGCCCTTCGTTTCGCCCAAGAAATACTGGGACCTCTACAACCCCAAGGATATCTATGTCCCGGCCTTCCAGAAGCTGCCCGCTGGCACCCCGGAGTTCGTCGGCCACAACAACAGCGAGCTCAAGAGCTACGCCGACATCGCGAACGACGGGGCGATTGATGAGGCCACTGCCCGTCGTCTACGCCACGGCTACTACGCCGCCATCAGCTACATGGACGCCCAGGTCGGACTCATCCTCGATGCGCTCGAGAAAGAAGGCCTCGCCGAGAACACCGTCATCGTCCTATGGGGCGACCATGGCTGGCAGCTCGGCGAACACGGCCTCTGGCACAAGCACACTAACTTCGAAGTCTCTGCCCGAGCACCGCTCCTGATCAGCGTGCCCGGACAGAAGGCCGCCGGCCGGAAGAGCGCCTCGCTCGCTGAATTCATCGACATCTACCCCACCCTCGCCGATGTGTGCGGCCTGCCCAAGCCCAAGGACATCGAGGGCGTCAGCCTCCGTCCCATCCTCAACGACGCCGAGGCCAAGGTCCGTCCGGTGGCGATTAGCCAGTACCCGCGCAGTGACGCCGGTAAGAGTCTCATGGGCTATAGCATCCGCGACGATCGCTGGCGCCTAACCCTCTGGCGCGACCGAGCCGCCAACACCATCCACGCGACCGAACTCTACGACGAAGTCAACGACCCGCACGAGACCGTCAATGTGGCGACCAAGGCTGAGCACGCCGAAGTCATCGCACGTCTAAGCAAGCACCTACCCCCGCCCATCGCACCCGCGACCGCGGAGAACACCGAAGACAAGGCCAGCAAAAGCAAGAAAGCCAAAGCCAAGGCCGCAGAACCAGCCGCCCCCAAGGCCGCAGATGCCAACGACCGCGGCCCGATGTTCGACCGACGCGACGTGAACAAGGATGGAAAGCTCTCCAAAGAAGAGTTCATGGATAAGCAGAAAGATCCGGCTCAGGCCGCCGAGAACTACCTCAAGTTCGACAAGGACAAGGACAGCTTCCTGACCAAGGAAGAGTTCGTCAAGATGGGCAAATAAGCCCGCCCACCTCTCCACGAAAGGCGGTCCGCAAGGCCCGCCTTTCTTATGCCTTCCTCCCAGCAGCATCTGCCCTAGCCTAATCGTCTCCATGTCCGCCCTCTTCCGTTCGCTCGCCCTGCTCTGCGGCTTCACCTTGGCCGCCGGCCAGAGTATCCCGGCGCAGATTGACGTCGACGCCACCAAGCCCGGTCTGACGATTCCCGCGGACTTCCTGGGTATCAGCTATGAGAAGAACGCGCTCGTCGAGCCGCACTTCAAGCCATCCAACAGCGTCCTCATACAGCTCCACCGCAATCTTGGTGCGGGCACGTTGCGCCTTGGCGGCAACAAAGTCGAACTCACGCGCTGGCAGGCGGACGCTTCGGCGACCTTGGACAAGGCGACCGGACTGGCAGTGATTGGCCGCACCACGTTGGACAACTTTTACGGCTTCCTGAAAGCCACGGAGTGGAAATGCCTCCATGGCATCAACCTCGCCGGCAACCAGCCCGACTCATCCGCCGACGAAGCCGCCTATGCGCTCAAGGTCGGCGGCACCTCCATCTTGGCCATCGAACTTGGTAACGAACCCAATCTTTATACCAACCACGACCTCCGAAAGGAGGGCTACGACTGCCCGACTTATCTCCCCGAGGTCGCTGCGGCCATCAAGGTCATCCGCGCCCGCAATCCCGGCATCATCCTCGCCGGTCCGGCCACCGCGCGTCGCCCCGACCATTGGTTCGAAGACGCCGTCGCTGGACTCAAAGGTCAGCTCCAAATCGGCACGTCCCATCTGTATGCTCTCTCCGGTGGCTCCACCAATCCCAAGTCGGCCAATTTCCCCAGCATCGAAAATCTCCTGCTCCCGGCCACCATGGCGAAGGACGTCATCATGGTGGACGAACACCTCGCCGCCGCGAAGGCCGCCGGCATGCGCTACCGGCTCGCCGAGTTCAACTCCGTCTCCAACGGTGGCCGCACTGGCGTCAGCGACACTTTTGTCTCCGCACTCTGGGCCACTGACTTCCTCTTCTCCGTCGCCGCCCACGGCGCCGACGGGGTCAACTTCCACTGTAACCTCAAGCCTGGCAGCTACTCGCCGATCTCGGCCGTCAAAGGCGAAACCCGTTACACGGTGCATCCGCTCTATTACGCGATGCTGCTGTTTCATGACGCCGGCCAAGGACGGCTCCTGCCAACGAAGGTGCAATCCACTGCCAACCTCGTGGCCCATGCGACGCTGGATGACAGCGGCAAGGTACGCGTCGTGCTGGTGAACAAGGACCTCACCCAAGAAGTCGTGGCCACCGTTCAGGTCGGGGCACGCTTTCGCGCTGGCTCTGTCCAACGGTTGACGGCCCCACAGGCGTCGTCGAAAGACGGCGTCACCTATGCGAATACGATGGTGGCAGCGGACGGTCGCTGGCAGCGCACCTTGGCCACGGAAAAAGCCGTGGCGGTCCACGACGGTCGAGCGACAGTGAGTTTACCCGCCGCCAGCGCCATGGTCTTGACGATTACTGAATAAGCGACGGAACGGCCAAGCCCGATTGGCGGGCTAGCCCCTTGACCTAAGAACACCTTCGCTACAGACCCCTTCCGTGCGTATCTTTCTCTGGACGCTTTATATCTTCCGAGCAGCCGCCTTGCTGGGAGCGGCGGCGTTTAGCGTCTACGGTTTCATTGCTGCTGGCGAGCCAGGCACCTCAGGCTACTGGCGGCTGGCCTACGCAATGGTGTTCGTCCTTTGCCTTGGGCTCCTTTGGGTCCTCGCACGCTCGTTCCAAGCCTTTCGGCGGACCTAGCGGGTCATGAGCCCAGCGGCGGGTCGATTATCGAGGTAAAGAAGCCTAAGTCCGGTTGACGGGCTGGGGATTATTCCTGATGTTAACGCATCCCCATGCGACTCCCCCTGTCCTGCCTAGCCCTGCTGCTGGCCGCGGCCCTGCCCGTCTTCGCCGCTGATCCACCCGCCCCGGCCAAGAAGGCCCCCGCCAAAACCACTGCCAAGAAAGCCGGTGCGACCGGCGCGGCCATCGGCGAGAATAAAGCCACCCCCGTTGACCGCATCAAAGTCCCCGCCGGCTTCCGAGTAGAGCTACTCTATTCGGTGCCGAACTCGGAGCAAGGCTCCTGGGTCGCACTCTGCACCGACAGCAAGGGCCGGATCTATGCGAGTGACCAATACGGTGCACTCTACCGCTTCCCTGCCCCCGCGGCCGGCCAACCGCTCATGGCCACTGACGTACAGAAACTAGCCGTCAGCATCCGCGGTATCAACGGCATGGTCTTCGCCTTCGGCGCGCTCTATGTGGGCGTGAACGACTACGAAAAGAAGATCCCCAGTGGCGTCTACCGACTCAGCGACACCAACAGCGACGACGCCCTCGACAAGGTGGAACTCCTCCGTGAAATTCAAGCCAGCGGCGACCACGGCGTCCACGCCATCGTCCCGACCCCGGACGGCAAGGCCCTCTATCTCATCACGGGCAATAACGCCGTGAAACCCGAAACCGCCGCCAACTCTCCGGTGCCGACGGTTTGGGGCGATGACCATCTTCTGCCCCGCATGCCCGATGGCCGTGGCCACAACCGCCACGTACTCGCTCCCGGCGGAATCATCTACCGCTTCACCCCCGATGGTAAAGAATTCAAGGTCTTCGCCTCGGGCTTCCGTAATATCTACGGCGGTGCCGTAAACAAGGACGGCGAGCTTTTCACGTACGACGCGGATATGGAGTACGACTTCAATACCCCGTGGTATCGCCCGACGCGCATCAACCACGTCGTGAGCGGGGGCGAATACGGCTGGCGTAATGGCGCTGGCAAGTACCCCGAGTTCTACCCCGACAACCTACCGGCCACCCTTAACATCGGACCCGGCTCACCGACGGGCATGACCTTCGGCTATGGCGCGAAGTTCCCAGCCAAGTACCAGCAGGCCCTCTACGCCCTCGACTGGAGCTGGGGCAAAATCTACGCGGTCCACCTCGCACCTAAAGGCGCTAGCTACACCGCCACCAAGGAAGAATTCGTGACCGGCGGCCCCCTGCCCGTCACCGACGCCTTCATCCACCCGAAAGATGGCGCGATGTATTTCGCCATCGGCGGACGCAAGGTGCAGTCCGGCCTCTACCGCGTCAGTTACATCGGCAAGGAAAGCACCGCTGGCGTCGACGTGCTCACGCGCCCGACTGACGAAGCCAAACTCCGCCGCCAGCTCGAAGCCTTCCACGGCGTCCAAGACCCCAAGTCCATCGACCTCGCCTGGCCCCACCTGAACAGCGCCGACCGTAATATTCGCTGGGCCGCCCGCACCGTGCTCGAGCATCAACCGCTCGAGCAATGGCAGGATCGCGCAATGAAAGAAACCGATGCGGCCCGTTCCCTCGAAGCCCTCCTCGCGGTCGCCCGCGTCGGCGCCCAGTGCCCAAACCACAGCCCCCGCGCCGCTAAGCCCGACCCACGGACGGGCGTCCCCCTGATGGTGGCCCAACCGACCGCCGCTGAAGCCGCCACGCGCGATGCGGTCCTCGACGCACTGCTCCGCCTCGAATGGCCTAAGCTCACCAACGACCAGCGCATTGCGTGGGTCCGCATCTCCGAAATCGTATTGCACCGCTACGGCATGCCCGCCGCCGCCCGCGTGCAGCAAATCGTTGATCGCCTCGACCCCGCCTTCCCCGCGAACAACTTCGAACTCAACTGGGTCCTCTGCGAGACGCTCGCCTTCCTCCAAGCTCCGAATACCGCGGCGAAGGGCATGGCGCTCATCGCCAACGCCGAAAGTCAGGAGCCACAGATGGAATACGCCCGCAGCCTTCGCTTCCTGAAGACCGGCTGGACCCCTGCCCTACGCCAAGCCCAGCTCAACTGGTTCCTCCAAGCTGCCAACTACCGTGGTGGCTCGAGCTTCACCCAGTTCATCCAATTCATCCGAAACGACTCCCTCGCGACCTTCACCGACGCCGAGAAGCAGCAGCACGCTGCGCTTATCGCCCAGAAGCCTGTCATCAAGTCGCCCATTGAAAACGCCGGTGCCATGTTCGCTGGTCGCACGCCCAAGGCCTGGACGCTGGCGGAACTCGACGCCGCCGTCGGTGCTGGCCTAAAGGACCGTAACTTCGACACCGGCCGCAAGGCCTTCGCCGCCGCGGCCTGCTTCACCTGCCACCGCTTCGGCAATGCGGGCGGCATGACGGGCCCCGACCTCACCCTCTCCGGGGGCCGCTACAGCCCGCATGACCTCCTCGACCAGATCATCAACCCCAGCAAGGAGATCAACGAACAGTTCGCCCCGATTATCGTGACCAAGAACAACGGCGACACCCTCACCGGCGTCATCGTTAACCTAAACGGTGACTCGGTCGTCGTGAACACGGATCTCTCCGACCCCGACCAACGCGTCAACGTCGACCGCAAGGAAGTGAAGAGCATTGAGCGCAGCGCGATCTCCCCGATGCCCCCGATGCTCCTCAGCATGCTCACGCAGGATGAAATCCTCGACCTCGTGGCCTACGTCCTAAGCGGCGGCGACAAAGAAAAGCCCGTCTTTAAGAAAGCCGCGAAGTAAGCCATGAAACAGCTGAAGATTGCTGCGCTCTGCGTGGCCTACGGCTGCACGGACCTCTACTTGCTGTTAGGCTGGATGGCGAGCGGCCAACCTCAGCGGGTGTCGCTCTGGAACAAGCTCTATGGTCCGCTGACCTTTGACCTCAGCCCGAACCCCGAAGGCTACGGACTGGCCCTGCTGCTGCTCTCCGGCCTCGCGACCATTGTCTTTATGGTCGTGATTGTCCGCATGGCCCGTCCAGCGGCACCAGCGACGACGGAGGCCAATCCCTTCACGAAGGCGTCCTAAGGGGACTCAGAGCGCCTTCCGCAGGGCGGCGATGGCCGCAGCCTGACGGGCCTGGACGATGGCTTGAGCTTTGCCCACTTTGGTGAGGGCCGCCGCACGGTCCTTGGCCATCGTTAAGACGGCGGGAACAATGCCTGGCAGCTGCGCTTCGTCGTCGAGATCAAAGAGCCACTCCCCGAGGCCGATATCTTTCCACATTGTGCCTTTAGACGTCTGTTCGGCCCAGCGACAGACGATGGCGGGTACGCCATTACCGATGCACATAATCGGCGAATGCATCTCGTTGCCAAAGAGCCCGGCGCTGCGGACGTAGACCGAGAGCGCTTCGTCGGTGAGCCAATAGTCGGGGCGCCAAACCACGCGCGGCTTCACGTCGTCGGGCAAGCGATCGAACAGCACTTCCTTCCCTAAGGCCATCTGCGTGCGGTCTTCGGGACAGATGAGCACCTTGAGCTTTGTCTGGCGAACGACCTCGATGATGGCAGCACGCAGTTGGGCGTGATCATGCTCCTTGAGCTCATCGTTACGCTTCTGCTTCACTGGGTCGAAGGGTATACCCGGCTTAATCAACCAATAGGGCGTGGAGCGGTACCGAGGGATACAGCAAAGAAAACTGCCGACCTCCAACTGGTTAGCCTGCAGGAAAGCGTTTGCCTTGGCATCATCGCGGAGGTCCGTGGCAAACGCACCATCAGGGCCCAACCCCATCACTGGACACTTCACGCCGGCGGAGATGGCGAGGGCGTGCGAGACGCCATCGCGGAAGAAGACGAACTGAGCACCATTAAGGACTTCGATGGTCGCAGGGGTCGGTTTACCTTGGGTAATACCGAGCACGCCATAGGGCTTGGACCCGAGCTGACGCCAGCGGACAACGTCTTTTTCGGCGACGAGGGAAGGCCCTGAACCATGCAGGAGGAAATCATGATCCGCATAGGCCTGGGCGACGTCGATCTTTCCAGGGACGAGGATACGGAGTTTTGGGAAGCGGCGTTGTAGCATCTCCCCCACCCCATTATCCACACTCCCAGGCCATAAGGTAATTTCCGCTTCGGGTAGGTGCTTCTCCAGCAAGGCCAACATACCCGGCGTATGCGCGATATCACCGATGTT
>ENA-OUVC01001525-OUVC01001525.1-marine-metagenome-genome-assembly--contig:-NODE-1525-length-13674-cov-3.134736_pt1 | contig 13674 bp, 9 predicted proteins | sample MGYA00248622_ERZ508571 | MGnify/ENA primary metagenome ERZ508571 (study PRJEB26236, sample SAMN06267175) | marine metagenome | isolation source: Columbia River Estuary | place: USA:Columbia River Estuary... | reverse complement strand
ACGTCACTAACGCCGACTGAATGTCCGGACTACCCGCCATGCGCTGTGCTAACCAATCGATTGGCAGGGCGACGACTACGCTTTCTTCTAAGCACACGGCGCTAAAGCGATTAGGCTCACTGGCTGAAATGTCGGTATTGCCAGCAAACAGCCCGCGGTCCGCAACAAAGCTTTTGATCCAATCTTGCCCGTCTGCTGTCACATAGCTGAGCTTGACTAACCCGCTCTCCAAAATCCAGCCGTGCGTTGCCATATCGCCTTGGTCAAACAGCGGCGATCCTGCGCCTTTGCATTGCGGATGCCATAGACGCGCGGCCTGTGCCTCTTGGCGCAGCAGGTTGATCAAAAGAGAAGGGTCAAATGTCATCGCGAATAAACCCAAGTTAATTCCAGATCGCCGGTACTTTGCCAAGGAAAACAAAATTTAGAATGGATGATGATGCCTGAATTGTTTACCCGACCAACGACTGTCCTGCTGACCGGAGCCACATCTGGCATCGGAACGCAGATATTATCCCAACTTATAGCAAGCGGCCACAAGGTAATTGCTGTGTCGCGCACGGCTAGCGCGCTTCCAGCAAAGGATGGTCTGACGCGCTATGACTGTGACCTTGCGGATCCAAAGGCCGTGGAGGCAATGGCGTCGGCTCTCTTGGCCAAATATCCCGACGTTCGCATAATAATCAACAATGCCGGGCTACAGCTGCCAATGCGGCTGGACAATCCGGCGCTTGCTACTGATATGCTGATTGATGAAATAGCCATCAACGTTCTGGCACCTACCATCATCGCGCGTGCCTTCATGCCCCAATTCATGGCGCTTTCTGAGCCTTCTGCTATCGTGAATATCTCCTCCGGCCTCGCTTTCTTCCCAAAGACTACGACCGCACTATACTGCGCTACCAAGGCGGCTATCCATAGCCTATCCCAAAGCATGCGTTATCAAAGTGAAGGTACCCAAATGCGCGTGATTGAGGCCATACTGCCTTTGGTCGATACGCCAATGACCAAGGGGCGCGGAACCGGAAAACTTCCAGCGGACACCGCTGCGCGGGCCATCATCGCTGGCATCCGAAAGGGTCATGATGAAGTCTATATAGGCAAGGCGCAGCTTTTGCGTATATTGGGCTGGCTGGCTCCTTTCATCCCCCGCAGGATTTTAAAAGCATCATGAAGGATCTCATCAAAATCGCCGTGATACTGGCGCTGGCATTTGCGTCCACCTTCCTCATCATCAAAAGCACCGGGCTCATTACCGAAGAAAGCGTCTCGGCTTTTCTGCAACAGGCAAAGTCGATTAATCCTTGGTGGCTTGCAGTGCTTGTTATCGGGTTGTTGCTTGTCGATCTTCTCATTGCTGTGCCGACAATGACCACGATCCTTTTCGCAGGCTTCCTGATGGGGCCGATTTATGGTGGCTTAGCTTCGGCGGCAGGGCTGATGCTATTGGGCGTGACGGGTTACGGAATGGGGTACCGCATTGGCCGCCCAGTCTTGCTGCGATTGTTCAAGGATGAAAAGCGCTTGCCAGATATTGAAGCGGCGTTTGCGCGGAATGATCTGCTATTGTTATTTGTGTGCCAGGCCATGCCAATCCTGCCCGAACTTAGCTGCACACTTGCCGGAATAGCGCGTACCCGCCTCCCGCGTTTTCTATTTGGTTACGCTGTAGGCGTAGTGCCTTTCGCCTTCATCGTTGCCTATGCAGGGTCAATTAGTACGCTCAGCAACCCCAGCCCTGCAATCTACACGGCCATCGGGGTGAGCGTGATTTTGCTCCTATTCTGGACCCTCTTAAAACGACGTTCGGCCTGATAAACGCTTTGGTTAACCATTGCCCGCAAGGCCATGCTCCGCTCCGCGTAAAACCGTTATCAAGGCACTTGCCTGTTCCGGCGATTGTTCGACATGGTTGCGCGCCCACCACTATTTTTGACGCTACCGCATTATTATGATGCGGGTTTGTCAGAGCTCCATCCGTCAATGGCCACGCGCCATTTGCCGTCGGTGCCGCGCCGGAAAACGTTGATCCCTTTGCCGATGTCGGTTGTGACCGCGCCGGTTTTCTTGTCGGTGTCGGTGGCTTTGTAGGTGTAACGCTCAACGGCCAAATCGCCGGTGACGGTGAAGCCAAGCGAGGTCTTTTCCCACTTCGTCTCATAAGCGCCGAAATATCCGCCGACCCATTCGCGCACCGCCGCCTTGCCGATGATTTCTGGCGCACCAGGTGCCTGAAGAACGACATCGTCGGTCAGGCCTTCCATCAGCGTGTCGACATTGTTGCTGTTAATGGCCGCAACATAGCCATCGTGCGCTGCCGCCTCGATGGCCTTGATATCTACGGGCGCAGCGGGCGTTTCACCGCCGGAACAGCCGGAAACGAGAAGCAACAGGGCCGGGATCGTGTACAATGCTTTCATCATCATTCTCCTTCTTTGGCCGTCGACAGCGCCCATATTCCTGAAGGCGAAGATGTCGCGGCGCACTCTCATATCCGCATTGTTCGGCCACCTTGACCGCCTAAATGCGTCATAAAAACGATGCTATCAGTCGCCCCAATCCCTCATTCGGTAAAGTGAACAATTGTAACGATGGGCCCTCTGCGGCCTGCCGCAGCGGAAATCGCCCCGTCGTTCGTAGAAAATAACCCGTTCCCCATCGAAGCTGCGGCTTCCCGCTTGCCCTTGCCCGCTAGGCATGACAGCAAGGACAAAATGGCAGGGGAGCCCCAAAAATGACACATTATCTGAAAACCATCTTGCTGCTGGGTGCAGCGACCATTCCCGCATCGGCATTTGCCCAGACAGCCGCTGCTCCGGCGACTGCGCCTGCGGCCGCCGAAGACAAGGCACCCAAATGGGATGTCGCGGCGCCCCCCGGCCTGACCGTCCGCCAGATCGCGATCGACACCGACGAGGGTTCGTGGATGAACCTTGACGTCAGCCCCGATGGCCGGACCATCGCGTTCGATTTGCTGGGTGACATCTACACCATGCCCGTCACCGGCGGCACGCCGACCCGCATTGCCGAAGGCTTGCCCTTCGAAACCCAGCCGCGCTTTTCCCCCGATGGAACGCGCATTGCCTTTACCTCCGACCGGGGCGGCGGCGACAATATCTGGATCATGAACCGCGACGGTTCCGACAAACGGCAGATGAGCAAAGAGGATTTCCGCTTGCTCAACCAACCAAGCTGGAGCCCCGACGGCCGCTTCATCGCCGCCAAGAAACATTTCACCACCGGCCGTTCGTTGGGTACGGGCGAAGTCTGGCTTTACCATGTGTCGGGTGGCGCAGGCGTTCAGCTGGTCAAGAAGCCCAATGACCAACATCAGAAGGAATTGGGCGAACCCATCTTCGCCCCTGATGGCAAGCATATCTATTACACGCGCAACATTACGCCCGGACCCATCTTCCAATATGCGCAGGATTCCAACGGTCAGCTTTTCGACATTGAAAGCTATGAGATTGAGACCGGCAAAACCGAAACCGCTGTGTCCGGTGTCGGTGGTTCGGTGCGTCCAACGCCCTCACCCGATGGCAAGAAAATCGCCTTCGTCCGCCGCGAACGCACCAAGTCCAAACTCTATGTGAAAGATTTGGACACCGGCGAAGAGCGCAAGATTTACGATGCGCTCGACCAAGATGTGCAGGAAACATGGGCCGTAACCGGCGTCTATCCAAACATGGATTGGTCACCCGACAGCAAGACCATTTACTTCTGGGCGGGTGGCAAGATGCGCAAGGTCGATTGGCCGAGCGGCGCATCGAGCGAAATCCCGTTCCGCATTTCCGACACACGCGATGTCATCGACCCGCCACGCCCGGCGATTGAAGTCGCGCCTGCCGAGTTCCAGACGCATATGCCGCGCGGCGTTGTTACCTCGCCCGATGGCCGGACCGTTTTGTTTGAAACCATGGGCAAGTTGTGGGTCAAGCCTGCGGCAGGCGGGGCAGCAAAGCGTTTGACTGCATCCGACACCGCGATGGAAGCATATCCCACATGGTCGCGCGACGGGAAGACCATCGCCTTTGTGAACTGGACCGATAAGGGCCTTGGCCACATTCAAACTATTGGCGCATCGGGTGGCAGGGCGAAAAACGTGACGGCGCAATCTGGCCATTATGCGCGTCCGCGCTTTTCGCCAGACGGCAAGACGATCGTGTTTGAAAAGCAGGAAGGCGGCGGTCTGACGTCGCCCTTGCGTTCGGATCAGCCGGGAATTTACCGCATAGCCACGACAGGCGGCAATGCTGTTCGCGTTACCGAAAGTGGAACCACGCCGCATTTCGCCGCCAGCAATGACCGGATTTTCTATACCGAATCCGGTGCCAACAAACGCCTGCTCGTCAGTGTCGATCTGAATGGTGAAGCCAAGCGCAGCCATGCCAGCGGCGAGCTGACGACCATTTATGAAGTATCGCCAGACGGGAACAACTTTGCCTTCCGTCAAAACTACGAAGCATTTGTGATGCCATTGATGCCGGGCACGCAGGAAGTCACTGCGTCGTCGTCGGGCAGCGCGCTTCCCGTGGTGAAGGTCAGCAAGGGCGGCGCCGATTATATGCATTGGAGCCGCAATGGCGATGCATTGCATTGGGCACTTGGGCCTACGCTCTACACCGCACAAACCAGCACATTCTACCCCAATGGCCCGCTTGCGAAAGACGCCAAGCCCGTCAAGTTTGTGTCACCAAAAGACGGCATTTCGCTGTCGATGACGGTGAAGTCGGATCGTCCAACTGGCCTCGTCGCCTTCACCGGCGCGCGGGTCGTGACCATGGCGGACAAGGATGGCGGGATCATCGACAATGCTGTCATCTTGGTGGAAAATGACCGGATCAAAGCCGTCGGCAAGGCGGGAGACTTCCCGATCCCTGCGGGCGCTAAGACCGTAGATGTTACTGGCAAGACCATCATTCCGGGTCTTGTTGATGCCCACGCCCATGGTCCGCATGGCGTTGATGAAATGACGCCGCAGCAAAACTGGGTGAATATGCTCAACCTCGCCATGGGCATCACCACGCGGCATGATCCATCCAGCAGCGCCGCGACGGTTTTCCCGGCGGTGGAAATGCAGCGCGCGGGCCTGATTGTCGGGCCGCGTTCTTTCTCCACGGGTGAGATTGTGTACGGCGCAAAGGCCGCCGATGTGTATGCCGAAATCAATGGCCTTGATGATGCCCTCGCGCATGTCCGGCGGTTGAAGGCGCAAGGTGCGCACAGCGTCAAAAACTACAACCAGCCGCGCCGTGAACAGCGCCAGCAAGTTGTTGCTGCTGCGCTTCAGGAAAATATGCGTTCGGTGGCGGAAGGCGGTTCGCTGTTCGGCATGGACATGAACCTGATTGCCGATGGCAACACCACCGTTGAACACAATGTCCCGCTCGACATTTTCTACGGCGACGTGCTTCAGTTCTTCTCGAAATCGAAGGTGGGTTACACCCCGACCCTTGTGGTGACCTATGGCGGCCCAGCCGGTGATCCGTATTGGCGCGCACATACCGATGTGTTCCGTCATCCGTTGATGGCCAAGCATTATCCGCCGACCGAGCTTGCAGCGAACAATGCACGCCGCGAAATCGCGCCTGAGGAAGACTATGTCGACGACAACAGCGCGCGTGAGGCACATAAGCTTGCCAAGCTTGGCGTGCCGGTGGCGATCGGTGCGCATGGGCAGGAAGCGGGCATCGCCGCGCATTGGGAACTCTGGTCCTTCGTGCGCGGTGGCATGTCGCCAATTGAGGCATTGGCCGCAGGCACAATCGAGTCCGCCCGTTCGCTGGGCTATGACAAGGATGTCGGCTCCATCGCCGCAGGCAAGCTTGCCGACCTCGTCGTTCTCGACGCCGACCCAAGCGCGGATATCCGCAATTCGGACAAGGTCGCCAAGGTTATGATCGGTGGCCGTTTATATGATGCGGCCACGCTGAATGAAGAAGTCACCGGCACACGCAAACGCATGCCTTATTATTGGGAATGAGTTCAGTTTGGTGAACGCAATTTTCTGGCCCGGGCAAATAGGCCCGGGCTGGAAAATGGTTCAAACATCGCGTCCGCGCTTTCGGGATCAAACGCGGCTGCCGTCCGGCATGCATCCCAAATCACTTCAGAACAAAAAAGCTGACTCCACATCCATGAAAAATGGAGTATGGAACAAAGCATGAACAAAAAGCCGAATCACATACAGCCGACTCTATCGGCTGGTGCGTTTCCATCTGTGCAAGGCATGTGGAAGCAACACCAGTCGGATGCTGCGCAATCATTGCTGCCTACAGGGGCGCCTTATGTCGACGAACGGCTGCGCGGTGGCATAACGCAGGCAGGGCTGCATGAATTTTTTGGCGGCGCACAAGCCGACTCACATGCAGCTGCGGCCTTTGCGCTTTTGCTGGCATGGCGGCTGCCGGAAAGCGATGCCGGTATCTTCTGGATATCGGGGGACAAGGAACGCCAGACATCGGGGCGTCTCTACCCTTATGGGTTATCGGCAATGGGCGGTGACCCCGCGCGCATGTTGCTGGTCCAGACAGCCGATTTGCGCGACGCCTTGCGGGCTGCAGCGGATGCCATCCGGTCGAAAGCCGCCAGCGCGGTCATATTGGAAACGCACGGCAATGCCCGGTTGGTGGATTTGACCTCGACCCGGCGGCTGGCCTTGGCCGCAGCGGAGACAGGGGTGCTTGCCCTGCTCGTGCGCGGGGATGCGGTGCCGATGCCAAGCGCGGCGCGCACACGCTGGCGGATATGTTCTGCGCCCTCTGCGCCATTGCCGGGAAATGCCCCGGGCCTTCCGACTTTTGACATCAGCCTGCTGCGCCATCGCGGTGGCACGGCTCCTTTTGAGGCAAGAGTGACTTGGGATCATGCAACACGAAGCTTTTTTGACGCGCCGCTATCTGGCGGTCTTTCTGCCATTGTTACCGACACAGAGACTGGTCCGGCATCGCGGCAGCGCGCCTGATGCGCCTTTTGCCATGGTCGAAAAACAGGGCGGGGCCATGCGGCTGGCGGCATGTGATCCGGCGGCGCATGCGCTTGGCCTGACCGCAGGCATGGCGCTGGCCGATGCCCGCGCCCGCGTGCCCGATCTGGCGGTCTTTGACCATGACCCTGTAGCGGACCTCAACTTGCTCGGCTGGCTCGCCGATGGGTGTGAGCGTTATACGCCCGCCTGCATGTTAGACCCGCCGCAAGGGCTGCTGCTCGACATTACGGGGTGCGAACATGTGTTTGGTGATGCGGCGCGGCTGGCGAAGGATCTGCACGCGCGGCTAAGCCGTCATGGCCTCACGTGCCAGATTGCCTCAGGCTCCACCCCCGACAGCGCGCAGGCCAAGGCGAGATATGCGGCGCGCGCCATTTCCGACGTGCCCGTGGAGGCGCTGGATGGCGGTGACAAGGTGCACAAGGCGCTGCGCCGGGCTGGCCTCAGAAGCATTGGCGATCTGGCCATCCGCCCGCGTAAGCCGCTGGCGGCGCGCTTTGGCAAGGCGGTTGTGGTGCGGCTGGCGCGCCTTTTGGAAGAGGAAGACCCGCGCATCACCCCGCGTCGAAGCCTGCCAATCATCCATGTTACCCAGAATTTTGCCGAACCGATTTCGCGCACCAATGATGTGCTGGCGACCATTGAAATGCTGGCGGGGAACACGGCCCTTCAGTTGCAAGAACGCGGGCAGGGCGGGCGACGGTTCGAGATACGTCTATTCCGCAGCGATGGCCATGTCGCGCGGCTGGCGGTGGATACCGGCACGCCAACGCGCGACGCTGCCCTGCTCATGCGCTTGATACGGGAGCGTATCGACGCGCTGTCCGACCCGTTGGACCCCGGCTTTGGCTATGACCTCATCCGGTTGGAAGTCCCGCTTGCTGAGGTGCTGGCCAATGTCCAGGTTGGGCTGGAGACAAAGATCGACACAGGCGCCGCCGCGGCCGCGCTCATCGACCGGCTCAGCGTTCGGTTGGGGGCAGAACGTGTGCGGCAATTCCACGCGCGGCAAAGCCACATCCCCGAACGCGCAGCGCTGGAGCGTGCCGCGCAATCTGACGCTTCAAAAGCGGACTGGCCAAAAGCGGACTGGCCAAAGCCTGTGCCGGGCGAACCGGCGATGCGGCCTTTTCGCCTGTTCGAAACGCCGCAGCCGATTGAGGTAACCGCCGGATTTCCAGAAGGCGAACCGCGCAGCTTTCGCTGGCGGCGGCACGTGCACCGCGTCACGCGGGTGGAGGGCCCTGAACGCATAAGCCCGGAGTGGTGGCGACACCCGCGCGGCTACGCGCCGGGCAATGGCAGCCTGACGCGGGATTATTACCGTGTTGAGGACAATGAGGGTCGCCGTTTTTGGCTGTTCCGGCGCGGGCTCTATGATGAAATCGAACGACCGCTTTGGTATCTCCACGGCATCTTTGCATGAGCTATGCCGAGCTTGCCTGCACCAGCAGCTATTCTTTCTTACGCGGCGCATCGCCGCCATCGGATTATGTGGCGGAGGGTATCCGGCGGGGGCTGACCGCCATCGGCATCGCTGATCGCAATACCGTCTCTGGCGTTGTGCGCGCATGGAAAGCGTTGGCCGATGCGCCTGATGAAGCGCGTAGTGCATTGCTGGCGGCCAAGCGGGACGCTGGCGAACCTGAAAAACTGACCGAAGCTGAAGTGGCCGCCTGTGCACCGAATATCCGCTTTCTGGCAGGATCACGGCTGGTGTTTTCGGACGGTACGCCGGACATCATTGCCTATCCCGCCACGCGGCAGGGGTGGGGTAATCTCACCCGGTTGCTGACCGTCGGCAATATGCGCGCCACCAAAGGCAGCTGCATCCTGAAGTTCGACGATTTGTCCGACCATCTGGGCGATTTGCTGCTCATCGTCATGCCATATGCGACCGCGGACGCGGAGGAGACACATAAGAACCCGCCTGTATATGCGTTCAAAGAAAGCACGAAGCCCATAGCAGCGCCATCGCATCTCAAGCTGGTGTCGACCGCGCCGCAGGATTGGGAAAGCGTGCTGCGCCGCCTTGCACCTGTGCATGCGGGCAAGCTTTGGCTTGGCGTATCAACGCATCATAGGGGAAAGGATAAACGGCAGCTGGTATGGTATCGACAGGTGGCAAACGCCTTTGACGTGCCCCTGCTCGCGACGAACGATCCGCTTTACGCGACCCGCGATCAGCGCCCGCTCCACGATATTGTCACGTGCATCCGCATGGGGACGACCATCCAGAAAGCAGGCTTTGCACTGGAGGCAAATGCCGAGCGGTACATTAAGCCGGCGGATGACATGGCGCAGTTATTCCATGCCTGTCCCGAAGCTGTGGCGGAAACCGAACGCTTTGCTGCACATATTCATTTCGACCTTGAGCAGCTGAAATATGAATATCCGCACGAGCCGGTGCCGGGCGGCTGGACCCCCGACGACTGGCTGGCGCATCTGGTGTGGACGGCGGCGCACGAACGGTACGGGGCGGAGCTTCCGGAGAAAATCCGTAAGTCGATTGAAACCGAGCTTGCGTTTATCCGCACCGAAAAATTCGCATATTATTTCCTCACGGTCCACGATCTGGTCAAATTCGCGCGTGATCAAAAGCCGCCGATCTTATGCCAAGGGCGCGGTTCGGCGGCGAACTCTACGGTGTGTTTTCTGCTTGGCGTGACCTCGGTCGATCCGCTTACAAACACACTGTTATTCTCGCGCTTCATTTCGTCCGACCGAAAAGAGCCGCCCGATATCGACGTTGATTTCGAACATGAGCGGCGTGAGGAGGTGATGCAATATATCTATCGGCGCTATGGCCGCCACCGGGCCGCGATTGCCGGAACGATCATCCATTACCGCCCGCGCAGCGCGGTGCGCGAAGTGGGAAAGGCTTTGGGCCTGACCGAGGATATCACAACGCGCATGGTCAGCACGGTCTGGGGCAGTTTCGGCAGCGGCCCCGATGAACGGCGGCTGGTTGAGGCCGGGTTTGATCCCGACAATCCCGAAATTGCGCGGCTGAAATCGCTGTCTGAACAGTTGATAAAATTCCCGCGCCATCTGTCGCAGCATGTCGGCGGGTTTATCCTGACCGAAAACCGGCTCGATGAAACCGTGCCCATTCACAATGGCGCGATGAAAGACCGCAATTTCATTGAGTGGGACAAAGACGATATCGACGCATTGGGGCTGATGAAGGTCGATGTGCTCGCGCTGGGTATGCTGACCTGCATACGCAAGGCCTATGACATGATGCGCGAACAGGGGATTGGCGATTATGACCTGAAGGTCGACATCGATTCCGATGATCCCAATGTCTATGACATGCTGTGCAGAGGTGAGAGCCTGGGCGTGTTTCAGGTCGAAAGCCGGGCGCAGATGAACATGCTGCCGCGCATGAAACCGCGCAGCCTGTATGACCTCACTATTCAAGTCGCGATTGTCCGCCCCGGGCCTATTCAGGGCGATATGGTGCATCCTTATTTGCGGCGGCGTAATGGGGAGGAAAAGGTCGAATATCCCTCTCCCGCCGCGCCATATCCTCAGGATGAGCTGAAACATGTGCTTGGCAAAACATTGGGTGTGCCACTGTTTCAGGAACAGGCGATGAACCTGGCCATCACCGCTGCCGAATTCAGCGAGGCCGATGCCAACCGCTTGCGCAAGGCGATGGCGACGTTTCGCAATGTCGGCGGGATGGAGCATTTCGAAACGATGATGGTCGAAGGCATGGTGCGGCGCGGCTATGAACGTGACTTTGCCCAGCGCTGCTTTGGCCAAATTCAGGGTTTCGGATCATATGGCTTCCCCGAAAGCCATGCGCTGTCTTTTGCGCGGCTGGTCTATGTGTCGTCGTGGATCAAACATTATCATCCGGCCATTTTCGCCGCCGCCTTACTCAATTCGCAACCCATGGGCTTTTACGCACCGGCGCAGATTGTCCGCGATGCGCAGGAAAATGGGGTGGAGGTCAGGCCGATAGACGTCAATGCGAGCCATTGGGATAATGCAATCGAGCAAGGCGCGCTGCGATTGGGGATGCGGCAGATAGACGGGTTTCGGGCGGTGTGGGCGCACGCCATTGCCCGGCATCGGCCATTTGCATCTATCGAAGATTTGGCGCGCCGTGCCGCGCTGCCACCGGCTGCCGTGCATCTGCTTGCCGATGCCGACGCCGTGCGATCATTGGGTTTCGACCGGCGAGAGGGCGCGTGGGAAGCGCGGCGAACGCCTTCGGACGAGCTACCGTTGTTCGCTGCGGCCAACGCGCGCGAGCTTGGCGCGGAGGCCGATGCGATGTTGCCAGCGATGCCGGCCAGCGAACATGTCGCGGCGGATTATCAGATGACCCGGCTTTCGTTGAAGGGACACCCGATGCAGTTCCTGCGCGGGATGTTCGCAAGCGAGGGCGTGCTGAGCTGCGCTGAGGCGAATGTCGTCAAGAACGGCAAGCGCGTGCGCGTGGCCGGCGTCGTGCTGGTCCGGCAGCGCCCCGGCAAGGGCAATGCGATTTTCATCACGATTGAGGATGAAAGTGGCGTGACCAACATCTTATTATGGGCGCGGTTGTTCGACCGGCAACGCCGCGCCGTCATGGCGTCACGGCTGATTATTGCCGAAGGCGAAATTCAGCGCAGCAAGGAAGGTGTGGTGCACCTGATGGCGACCAATATTATCGACCGCACCGACGATTTGGCGCAGCTGTCGGAAACGCATCAGGCCAATGTCGGGAAACCCAAAATCGACGAATTTGCGCGGCCACATCCCCCGCGTGGCAGCCACCCACGCGATGTGCGGATTTTGCCCAAGTCACGCGACTTCCACTGATTTTTAGGCGGCATCCTTCGCCGCCCGGCGTGCCGCCAATTCCTCCACGGAGCGTGCGCGCATGAACGGATTGGTTGCGCGTTCCAGTGCAATCGTTGTTGGCACCGTTGCCTCGCCCCGTTCGCGCGCTGCGACGACATCCGACACACGCTGCTGAAGCGCGGCATTGTCAGGCTCTACTGTCAAGGCAAAACGCGCGTTGCTTAACGTATATTCGTGCGCGCAATAGATGGCCGTAGCATCGCCCAACGCTTCAAGCTTGCGCATATTGTCGAACATCTGCGCTGCGGTCCCTTCGAACAAGCGGCCACAGCCCATGGCGAACAAGGTGTCGCCGACAAAGGCGACCTGCTCGGTTTCGAAATGATAAGCGATGTGCCCCGCCGTATGCGCGGGAACGTCGAGGACCATCGCCCGCACGTCACCCAGTTGCACGACGTCTCCGCCGCGGACCTGCACATCCAGCGTCGAAATCCGTTCCGCCTCTGCCGCTGGTCCCGTGATGATGCAGCCCGTCGCGGCCTTAATCTGCGCATTGCCGCCGACATGGTCGGGGTGCCAATGGGTATTCCAGATTTGCGTAATCTTCCATCCGCGGGCCTCGGCAGCCGCGAGCACCGGTTCTGCCACAGCCGGGTCGATCACGAGGGTCTCGCCGCTTGTTGCGTCATGCACCAGCCAGACATAATTGTCGGACAGGACCGGAACGCGGACAATTTCAATCGCCATTACCAGACGCCTATATTGGGCATGCTCACCCAGGGTTCTGCGGGCGGAAGATTGCCCTCTTGCAACAGTTCAATCGAAATGCCGTCGGGGGTACGCACAAACGCCATATGGCCGTCGCGTGGCGGCCGGTTGATTGTGACGCCTGCGTCCATCAATGTTTGGCAGGTCGCGTAAATATCATCGACGCGGTACGCCAAATGGCCAAAGTTGCGCCCGCCATCATAAGCTTCGGCTGCGCTGCCATCGGCGGGCGGCCAATTGTGGGTCAATTCCACTTCCGCCACACCATCTTGTCCGGGCGCGGCGAGGAAAATGAGCGTGAAGCGGCCAGCTTCGCTGTCGAAACGGCGGACTTCTTCCAGCCCAATCAATTTGAAAAACGCGACTGTCGCCTCAGGGTCCGTCACGCGGATCATCGTGTGGAGATATTTCGTCGGCATATTCGCTCCGTTCATGGCGCTGTCTGTATTCGCCCTCAGTGGGTTCGCATAGACAATGGACCGTGACAGCTACAGGCGCAAGGGGCGTGCAGGCTGAATATTATCTCGATTGCGGTTCGGTCGGCGGCGTTGCGCTGGCGGCCAATGCGGCCAGCTGCGCCGTCGCGGTCGCCGCTTGGCGGCTATTGGGCGCGATTGCGATGCTTTGTTGCCATTGCTTGCGCGCCGCAGCTTCGTCACCTGCGGCAATGGCAATATTGCCCGCCTCCAATGCGACCGCGGCATCACGCGGCAGAAGCGCGGCTGTCGTCTGGATATAGCTTAGCGCGTCGGGCAGCTTGTTCATCCGCCGCGCCAATGTCGCCGATAACAACCATGCCGTGCCATTTTCGGGCGACAGCTTCCGTGCGGTCGTCAACGCAGCTTCGGCTTCGGCTGGTCTATTCAACGCAACCAAAGCGCGCGCGCGATCAACCTCGCTATCGGCGCGTTCGGTGCTTTCTAGGGTTTGGGAGGCAAGCGCTTTGTCCAATGCCGCCAATGCCGCATCGGGCGTATCGGCTGCCAGCGCAGCATTGCCCGCCTGCGCCCAGAAACGCGCGGCGCGGGCATCCCCCTTGTCCTCGGCCAATTTAGCCGCTTCTGTCAGCATAGGTATCGCGAGGTCGAACTTAAAATCGGTCGCAAGCGCATAGCCAT
>ENA-OUVC01001522-OUVC01001522.1-marine-metagenome-genome-assembly--contig:-NODE-1522-length-13691-cov-2.686720_pt1 | contig 13691 bp, 10 predicted proteins | sample MGYA00248622_ERZ508571 | MGnify/ENA primary metagenome ERZ508571 (study PRJEB26236, sample SAMN06267175) | marine metagenome | isolation source: Columbia River Estuary | place: USA:Columbia River... | reverse complement strand
GTTTACAATAGCAGAAATCCAGAAGAGCATCGCAAAGTCCTTTGACGACAATGGATTAAAAGGTGCTAAATTCCAGTTTGCCGTTATTTCCAACAGCAACAATTCCGGCTTTGATCTGGAAAGTCCTGAATTCAGGAAATATTTTGAAATCGGCAATGTCGATACAGCAAATTATGCCATTCACTCCTGGCCCCTTGTCAACCTTACAGGTGATGAGGCCGTTTCTCTTTTGCCGGATGAGACATTGATCCTCATTACCTACGGCATGCAGGATTTCGTGTTGCAATCGGTGGGTTGGGTAATTCTTGTTGCCCTTTTGTTTACCCTGATCATCATCACTGCATTTTACCTGACCGTCAGAACAATACTGACACAGAAAAAACTCAGTGAAATGAAAACGGATTTCATCAACAACATGACCCATGAGTTGCGCACACCCCTCGCTACGATTGCCATTGCTGTGGATACGTTGAAAAATGAAAAAATAATAGGCAACCGGGAACAACTGCTTTCAATCAGCGAAATCATCAAAGTAGAAAATGCCAGGATGAATACACAGGTTGAGCAGATTCTCCAAGCGGCTCAGCTTGACATCAATCAGGTGTTGAAAGACAAGGAAACACTTCGTGTGCATGAGGTTTTGGGTAAATTGGGAGATAAATTTGCCCTGCAGGTAGCTGAAAAAAATGCCCAGATCAGCTATGCGTTGCTGGCAGAAAAGGATGAGGTAATGGGTCATCCTGTACATTTTGTCAACATGATCAGTAACCTTTTTGATAATGCACTCAAATATTCAAAGGAAGAGGTTGATCCCCTGATCAAGGTATCTACCCAAAACGAGAAAGGTAAAATTGTCTTGACTGTAGAGGACAATGGCATTGGCATGAGCAAAGAAACCATCGAAAGAATTTTTGATAAATTCTTCAGGGCACATACCGGCAATGTGCACAATGTTAAAGGGTTTGGGCTTGGATTGAATTATACACGAAAAATGGTGGAAGCCCATGATGGCAGCATATCAGTAGAGAGTGAGCCAGGGAAGGGAAGCAAGTTTACCATCAGGATCCCCTTCATTGATCATGCTGTATCGTCAATGAATAAAAGTGAACCATCTCCATAACTTAGAAACCTGTACGCATTTTCCAATGCATGTGTATACATGCTTCTCCATTCATTGCCCATGATGGCGGCGATGATCAACAACAGTGTGGAATGTGGTTGATGAAAATTGGTGATCAAAGCATTGGCTACCTTGAACGCATAACCGGGGGCAATGCAGATTCCTGTATGTCCTTCTATGCTTTGAACAGCATTCTCGTTCATCAACGCTTTCAATTGTTGAAAGGCCTCTGCTCTTGTGGGAAGGATTTCTTCTGATAAAGACAAATGCTCCCATTGGCCGAGATTGTTGTTGGAGGAAAATTCATTGTTTTTGTTTCTGGTGGCTTTCACTGCAATCCAGTAAATGCTTTCAAGGGTTCTGAGGGAAGTTGTGCCTACTGAAACAACCGTTTTTTCGCTATTACCGAGTTCGCTGATCAGGTCGATATGTACCTGAAAGTATTCCTCATGCATGGCATGCTCCCCAATCAAAGCTGCTGTCACTGGTTTGAAAGTACCTGCACCAACATGCAGGGTAACAAATGAATGTTTTATTCCTTTTGCTGAAAGTTTTTTGATCAGGGTTTCTGTGAAATGAAGGCCTGCGGTAGGTGCTGCTACTGATCCTTCATGTGCTGCATATACCGTCTGGTAGCGGTGTTGATCAGCTTCGGTGGCTTCCCTTTTGATGTAGGGAGGGAGTGGAATGTTGCCTGTTTCAGCAATGATTTTTTCAAAGGGAAGCCTACTGCTCCACTGGAAATTGATCAGGCAATGATCCGCTTTCTTGCTCACCAATTGCGCTTGAAGCTTGTTGTTGTGTATATCGTTGGATGCATGCAGCAGTTCATCATTCTTCCATTTTTTTGCACCCCCGACCAGGCATTTCCAAGTGGATTGTTCAAGATCGTTCAAGCATGCATAATTGCCGTCTGCTGGTTCAAGGAGAAAGATTTCAATCTCTCCTCCTGTAGATTTTTTAAACCGCAGCCTGGCTGCAATCACCCGGGTATTGTTGAATACCAGCAAACTCTTGGTAGGCAATAATTCCGGCAATAGATGATAGCTGCTGTGCTGGAGGCTTTTGTTTTTCCTGACCAATAATTTGGATGCATCCCTGTGCTCGAGGGGGGTCATTGCGATGCGGTTGCTGGGCAGTTCATAATGGAATACTGCCATTTCAACATGGGGTATGGGGGCCTTATTTTTCATTTATTCACATGTAATTCACAGGTAATTCACATTTCTTGGTGATATATCCACAGCAAGATGGGTAAAATAGGCTGTAATGTAGGCCTGTATTGGGTTTCAGCTGTGTATAAATATAGCAGCTCAAATTGGTGTATAAAAGTGGGAAATTGTGTTAATTTGTGTCATTAAATGTTATTTTTCTTCTAAATCTGGATAAATGATTGGATTCATAGGCGAATATGAGGCTACCCTCGATAACAAAGGTAGGTTTCTTCTGCCGGCAGGCGTAAAAAAACAGCTGCCGGAAGGGGAGATACCTCTCTTTGTGATCAACCGTGGCTTTGAGAAATGCCTCACTGTGTATCCAATGCAGAGCTGGAAGCCGATTTATGAAATTATCAGTTCACTGAATGATTTTGATCCCAAGGTCAGAGAGTTCAGGCGTTATTTTTTGAACGGGGCTACCCAGATTGAAGTGGATGGTGCTGGAAGATTATTGTTGCCGAAGAGCCTGATGGAACATGCAGGGTTGGAAAAGGATATTGTTTTGGTCTCGGCGATGGACAAATTGGAAATATGGGATAAAAATAAGTATCAGCAGTTCTTTGAAAACTTTTCACCAGAATCCTTCAGCGGTCTTGCTGCTGAAGTGATGGCAAAGAAAGTACAACCATGAAAAAAGGAAACTGATGGCAATGGATGAGCAAAGCAGGGATGGGGAAGCTGAAACTGTAGGGCAGGCCTATCATGTTCCTGTAATGCTGAAACAAGCCGTTGATGGATTGGATATCAATCCTTCAGGTACCTATGTCGACTGTACTTTTGGCGGTGGTGGGCACTCCAGGGAAATTCTTTCTAGGCTCAATGAAAAAGGGAGGCTGTTTGCATTTGATCAAGATGAAGATGTGCGGGCCAACCTTACTGCTGATACACGGCTGGTCTTCATTCCCCATAATTTTCGCCACCTCACCCGTTTTCTTCGTCTCCATGGGTTTGCTGAAATGGATGGTATTTTGGCTGATCTGGGCGTTAGCAGTCATCAGTTTGATAAACCATCCAGGGGCTTTTCTATTCGGTTTGATGCCCCGTTGGACATGCGCATGGATCAATCGGCTGCCCTGACAGCAGCTGATTTCATTCAACAGTCTTCTGCAGAAACACTTCAGTTGGCCTTTCAGGAATATGGTGAGGTTACCAACGCAAAAACACTTGCATTGCTCTTGAATGAACATTGTCGCAAAAGCCAGGTCCGCACAATCAATGAATTGAAGGCAGTTATCGCTCCAGTTGTCAAGGGGAACCCCAAGAAGTATTTTGCCCAGGTTTTCCAATCGCTCAGGATTGCAGTGAATGATGAATTGGCTGCATTGAAAGACCTGCTGGTTCAATCTGCATCACTCATCAAACCTGGAGGAAGGATGTCTGTCATCACCTTTCACAGCCTTGAAGACAGGATTGTGAAACAGTTTTTCAAATCGGGGGATGAAGATGCACAGCTGGCTGATCCTGTTTATGGTACCAGAAAAACAACACCTTTTGAGCCCCTAAACAGAAAGCCCATTGAGCCTTCTGCTGAAGAGGTCAGTAAAAACCCAAGATCCAGAAGTGCAAGGTTAAGGATAGGGGTGAAAAAGTAAACAAAAGAAAAAGAAGAAAAAAAATACAATATGGCGCTTGAGAAGAATGATATCAAATGGTTTTTTATCAACCAGGTTTGGTTGGTGAAAAATGTTCCATTCTTTCTTTTCCTGTCCGCACTGGCCGTTGCCTATATCTACAACGGACATCATGCGGAAAAGGCCATCAAGGACATCAACAGAACAACAAAAGAATTAAAGGATTTGCAATACGAGTTCAAGATGGTGAGAAAGGATTGGATGTTCATGACAAAACAATCTGAGGTCGTAAAATCGGTAGCAGTATCAGGAGTAAAAGAAATTCTTGAACCTCCGGTAGCATTGAATGATTCATCTATACATAAAGGGGTTAAACCACAATAGGCGTTGGAGACAAAAAAAGACATATTATGGCGCAGTTACCTGATCTATTTGCTGATGCTTGTATTGGGCATTTGCATTTTTGGAAAGGCGCTCTTCATTCAACGGATTGAAGGTGGATACTGGAAATCGTTGAGCGATAGCCTGCACCTCGAATACCGGGAAATGGACGCAGAGCGCGGAACCATCTTCAGTGAGGATGGAAGGATGCTGAGCAGCTCGATTCCTTTTTTTGATATTTACCTGGATTTTGGTTCTCAGGGTGTTCAGGAAAAAAATGGCATCAGGTTCAAGAAAGCCATTGACAGTCTATCCATTTATCTTTCTGCCATCCTTGGCGGCGGCACTCCTGGCGCTTACAAGCATGAATTGATGGGTGTTTTCAACCGGGAGGATCGTTACCATTTGTTGAGAAAGAACATTGATTTCAAGCAATACCAATTGCTGAGAAACATCAGTTTTATCAAGTCGAACCGAAACAAGAACGGGTTCATTTTTATTGAAAAAGAAAAAAGGATGGCTCCTTTTGGATTGTTGGCCAACAGGACAATCGGACTTTCAAGGGAATATGTCGACTCGATGGGCAATTTGGTCAGCAACAATGTTGGTCTGGAAAAAACATATGACAGCCTGCTCAAAGGCATTACCGGAAAGCAGCTTGTGCGCAGGATTGCGGGCGGTGCATTTGTTCCTGTGGAAGGTTCAGCAATTGAGCCTGAAAATGGAAAAGACATCATCACCACCATCGATATCAATATTCAGGATGTGGCAGAGCAGGCATTGTTGAAAATGCTGGAGACCAATGAATGTCTCAATGGAACCTGCATTGTGATGGAGGTGAAGACCGGTAAAATCAAGGCCATTGCCAACCTGGGAAGGCAGACTGATGGCTCATACAAGGAAGATTTCAATTATGCCATCACCCGTTCAGAACCGGGCTCAACATTCAAACTGGTCACCATGTTGGCTGCATTGGAGGACCAATACATCAACCTGAACAGTCCTGTGAACCTCGAAGGGGGCAAATGGGACTTTGGAGGCAGAACAGTATGGGACAGTGAAAGGCATAGCCATACCAATGTTAGTTACAAGCAGGCATTTGAGTTGAGTTCTAATGTTGGAATGGCCAAGCTTGCAGTAACACATTATTACAAGAATCCAACAAAATTCATTGCACATCTTGAGCGATTGAACCTCAACAGGTCATCAGGAATAAATCTTTTGGGTGAATCCATGTCCATTATTCCCAATCCAAGCGGACGAAATTGGAGTGATGTTACCCTGCCATGGATGAGCTTTGGCTACAATATTTCCATCAGCCCATTGCAGACCCTGATGGTGTACAATGCTGTGGCCAACAATGGGAAAATGTTGAAGCCTTACCTGGTCAATGCCATCATGAAGGATGGAAAAGTGGTGGAGGAGTTCAAAACTACTGTTCTACGTGATTCTATTTGCAGCAAGTCAACACTGTTGCAACTACAGTCATGTCTTGAAGGTGTTGTCTTGTCTGGAACAGGTAAGAGCTTGCTCAACCGCTTTTATACCCTCGCGGGAAAAACGGGAACAGCCCAGGTTGCCAATGGCAACAAGGGGTATATCGATCATATCTACCAATCCTCGTTCGCAGGCTATTTTCCTGCTCAAAATCCCAAATACTCCTGTATTGTAGTGATCAAAAACAAACCATTTGCACCAAGGTATTATGGCGCACAGATTGCAGGACCAGTTTTCAGTGAGATTGCAAACAAGTTGTTTACCGTTGATGCAGATCTCTATGCAAGTTACCAGCATCCAACATATGCAGACAGCAGCAAGTCTGAGTGGAGTGGCTCTGCGAATGATTTCAAGGCCATTGCCAAAGGAATTGGCAAACCGATTCTTGAAGGTGGGAAAAAAGGAGAATGGAGCAAGGTGATGACCAATGAAAAAAGTTTGGCAGCAAGCAGCTGGTCAACCCAGCATGGCAGCATGCCAGATCTCAGAGGCTTTGGTTTGAAAGATGCGCTGGAATTACTTGAACGCCAGCAATTGCAGGTGATTGCTACAGGGAAAGGAAAAGTTACATCGCAGTCTATTCCTGCGGGAACGGCTGTTCAGAAGGGACAAACCATTTATTTGAATCTTGGCAGTACAATTGAATGATGCGCATGAAGCTATTGCAAGACATATTGTATAAAGTGAGGATCAGGTCATTGGCCGGAAGGACTGACCTGCCCATCAATGATGTGCAGATTGATTCAAGGCTTGTTGGTCAGGGCAGTTGCTTCATTGCCATCAAAGGTGCTTCACAGGACGGACATGCTTATATTGATGCTGCTATTCAGAAAGGTGCCATAGCCATTGTATGTGAAGTGCTTCCCAGCAATTTGCAGCCTGGCGTGAATTATGTTCAGACCGATGACGCTGCAAAAGCGGCAGGCATCATGGCACATGCCTTTCATGGTGAGCCAAGCCAACACTTGAAATTGGTTGGAGTTACTGGAACAAATGGTAAGACAACGGTAGCAACGCTCCTGTACAAATTGTTCATGGTACTGGATACCAACTGCGGCCTGATATCAACAGTGAACAACATGATTGGTGATACAATATCACCTTCAACTCATACCACACCCGATGTGATTTCATTGAACATCTTGTTGAAGCGCATGGTGGATGCAGGTTGTAAGTATGCTTTTATGGAGGTAAGCAGTCATGCTGTGCATCAGCAACGCATTGCTGGACTTGAATTTTCGGGTGGCATCTTTACCAACATTACCCATGATCACTTGGATTATCACAAAACATTTGATGAGTATATCAGGGTCAAAAGGAATTTTTTTGATGGCCTTTCATCTGCCGCGTTTGCCATATCCAACATGGACGATAGGAATGGGACAGTAATGTTGCAGAATACCCATGCAGATAAGTTTTACTACAGTCTTCGTTCTGTTGCAGATTTCAAGGGGAGAATTGTTGACAATAGCATCACCGGATTGCACATGTTGGTGAATGAGCAGGATGTGCATTTCCGTTTGATTGGTGAATTCAATGCTTACAATTTGCTGGCAGTATATGCAGCAGCCATTTGCCTGGGAGAGGATCGACTGGATGTACTGCAGACCATGAGCAACCTTACTGGGGCAGAGGGAAGATTTGATTATATGGTTTCTCCAAAGCAAAGGATCATTGGCATTGTGGATTATGCCCATACACCCGATGCGCTGCTCAATGTGCTTGCAACAATCAAGAAATTCCTAAAGGGTGGTGAGCAAATCATTACTGTAGTTGGATGCGGTGGAGACCGGGACAGTTCAAAACGAAAACTGATGGGAACTGCTGCAGCTGAATTCAGTACCCGGGCAATATTTACAGCTGATAATCCCCGGAGTGAAGATCCAGCTGCGATACTGAAAGATATGGGTGAAGGAATGGATGCCTTGTTGCAAAGAAAAGTATTGGTGATAGAAGACAGGAAAGAAGCCATCCGCACCGCAGTGATGATGGCCAGGGAGGATGATATTATTCTTGTGGCAGGAAAGGGGCATGAGAAATACCAGGAAATCAAGGGCCAAAGATTTCCATTTGATGACAAGGAAGTGTTGGTGAGAACATTTACTGAACTCGATAAATAAAAAGAAATGCTTTATCAACTTTATCAATGGTTAATACATGAGCAGCTCCGTTTTCCGGGGATGGGCATTTTCCAGTTCATTACTTTCCGGGCAATGTTGGCAGTATTGCTTTCCCTTTTTATTACCTTGGTTTATGGTAAACACATCATTTTGTTTCTGCAAAAAATGCAGGTAGGTGAATCTGTCAGAGAGCTTGGTTTACAGGGTGAGGAGCAAAAAAAAGGTACCCCAACGATGGGTGGTTTCATCATCTTACTGGGCATACTGATACCCACTTTGTTGTTCGCAAACTTAGACAAGGTGTACATCAAACTTTTGTTGTTGAGCACCATTTGGTTAGGCCTGGTTGGATTCGTAGACGACTACCTGAAACTTCGTTCCAAGCGCATGGCACAAAGGCAGGGAGTCAATTACAAGAAGGGGGATAAGGATGGTTTGGCAGGATGGTTTAAGGTCTTGGGTCAGGTGGGTTTGGGTGTGATCATCAGTGCTACACTGCTGTTCAATGACAATGTGAAGGTGATGAGGGAATACAAGGGTAAGGTCAAGCCAGCCAATGCCATTGAGGTGAAGTACCAGGGAGGCGTGCGGTATTTTGTAAAAGCCAATGAGCCTGTGACTACTATCCCTTTTATCAAGGACCATGAATTCAATTATGCAAAACTATTGCCGGCCTCTTTGAGATCATATGGCTGGGTTGTATACATGCTTGTAATCATCTTTATCGTGACAGCTGTTTCAAACGGCGCCAACATCACCGATGGTTTGGATGGATTGGCAACGGGGGTTTCTGCCCTCATTGGAGCATGCCTGGCACTCTTTACCTATGCCAGTGGCAACCTGATCTTTGCCGATTACCTGAACATTATGTACATCCCCAATCTGGGTGAGGTATCCGTGTTTATTGCTGCCATGATTGGTGCATGCATTGGCTTTCTCTGGTATAATAGTTATCCGGCACAGGTTTTCATGGGCGATACAGGAAGCCTTGCCCTGGGTGGCATCATTGCTGCTTTGGCCATCATTGTGCGGAAGGAATTGTTGATACCATTTTTCTGTGCTGTGTTTTTGATTGAGAACCTCAGTGTGGTTATTCAGGTTGGTTATTTCAAGTACACCAAGAAAAAATTTGGTGAGGGCCGGAGGGTTTTTCTGATGAGCCCACTGCACCACCATTACCAGAAAAAAGGATACCATGAAAGCAAGATTGCTGTGAGGTTCTGGATAGTAACCTTGTTGTTTGTGGTTTTTGCGATCATGTCATTGAAAATGAGATAATCCATTTAAAAAACAGTGAAGAAAAAAATGATCATATTGGGCGGCGGCGAAAGCGGAGTAGGGGCTGCCCTGTTGTGCAAACAGCAGGGCTATGATGTTTTTCTTTCTGATGGTGGGAAAATGAAAGCTCATTACCAGCATGAGCTTGAGGCCAACAGGATTGATTTTGAATGCGGCGGACATACTGTTGACAAAATCCTTTCGGCTGACGAAGTGATGAAAAGTCCTGGCATACCCAGCAGCAACCCCATCGTGGTTCAAATCAATGCAAAAAAGATTCCCATCATCAGTGAGATGGAGCTGGCATACAGGCATAAGGCAGAAAGCAGGATCATTGGCATCACTGGCAGCAATGGAAAGACAACAACAACCTCCCTGATTTATCAGATCTGCAAGTCGGGAGGCATTGATTGTGCCTTGGTTGGGAATATTGGCAATTCAATTGCAAGGCAAATAGCCATTGATCCCAAACCCATGTATGTGGTGGAGATCAGCAGCTTTCAGCTGGATGATATTATTTCTTTCAGACCCGATGTTGCAGTGCTGACCAATATCACAGAAGATCATCTCGACAGGTATGATCATGATTTCGAAAAATACATTGCTGCAAAATTCAACATCGTTAAGAACCAAACTGAAGAGGATTTTTTCATCTACAATGCTGATGATGCTGTTACACTGAAGTACCTCGAACAATACCCATTCATTTCAAAACCATTACCGATTAGTATGCAAAAAGAATTGCCAAAAGGCGCCTTCATCAAAGAAGGACAGATGAACGTGAAGCATGGCGATGGATTTGCCATGAGCATTTTTGATTTTGCACTCAAAGGGAAGCACAACCAGTACAATACCATGGCTGCTGCTGTTGCTTCCTCTGTTGTGGGCATACGAAAGGACCGCATCAGGGATGCAGTAACCTCTTTTGAGAGCCTGGAACATAGGATGGAAAAGGTTGCAACCGTAAGGGGGATTGATTTTATCAATGATTCAAAAGCAACCAATGTCAACAGTGCATGGTTTGCGCTGGAAAGCATAGACAAGCCCGTTACCCTGATCCTGGGTGGAGTGGACAAAGGCAATGATTATGATTTGATCAAGGAGATGGTGGCTGAAAAAGTCAAAGCCATTGTTTGTCTGGGCATCGACAATGAGAAAATTCATGCAGCATTTGAAGGGATTGTGGCAACCATCATTGATACAGCCAGTGCTGAAGAAGCGGTGAAGGTCGCTTATGGTGTTTCACAGAAAGGGGATGTTGTGTTGCTCAGTCCTGCATGTGCAAGTTTTGACCTGTTCAAAAATTATGAAGACAGGGGAGAACAGTTTAAAAAAGCCGTTAGGGACCTATAATTAAAAAAAATGCAAGGAGAAGGATTAGATATCAAGCAATATTCATTGGGAAGCATTTCCAGCAGAACCCGCGGTGACAAAGTCATTTGGGCCATTGTGGTTTTGCTGACCATGGTGAGCCTTCTTGCCGTCTACAGCAGCACAGGCACCTTGGCCTACAAATTGTCAAAAAGTACAGAGTCCTATTTGTTCAAGCAAATCATGTTCATTGCAGCAGGTGTTGCCATTATCTATTTTGCGCACTTGATGAATTATACCCTCTATTCTAGGGTGGCGCAAATTCTTTTCATCATCTCTGTGCCATTGTTGTTGTACACGTTGTTTTTTGGAACCAACCTCAATGATGCCAACAGGTGGATCAAGCTTCCGATCATCAACCTTACTTTTCAAACTTCAGATCTGGCAAAGCTTGGCCTCTTCATGTACCTCAGCAGACAATTGAGCAAGCGCCAGGACAAGATCAAGGATTTTAAAACTGGATTTCTTCCCGTCATACTGCCTGTTTTGCTGATCTGTGCTTTGATTGCACCGGCCAATCTATCCACCGCATTGCTCACGGGTGCAACAAGTCTTTTTCTGTTGTTCATTGGCAGGGCAAGTTTAAAGCATATTGGACTGGTCATTTTATTGGCTGCAATTCCAGTTTTCATGTTGATTGGTTTCGCCAAAATGTATTACAATGAAGAGACTGGAAAAGCAGACCCCATGCCTGCTTCGTTGACAAAAGGACGCGTTGAAACATGGATCAAACGGGTGCAGAGCTTCATGTATGCAGATAAAGCGGAAGCATCCTATCAGGTGCAACAAGCCAAAATCGCGATTGCAAAAGGGAGTTGGATGGGCCTAGGCCCTGGAAACAGTGAAGCCCGAAACTTTTTGCCACATCCCTATTCTGATTTTATATATGCCATCATCATAGAAGAATATGGCTTGCTTGGCGCAGCGGTGATGCTCTTGATCTATTTGCTTTTCTTGTACAGGTGCATCAGGATCATGCGCAAATGCCCATATGCATTTGGCGCATTTCTTTCGCTTGCCCTGGGATTTACCCTGGTGATCCAGGCCCTGGCCAACATGGCGGTAAATGTGAACCTGTTTCCAGTAACAGGTGTCACCTTGCCCTTGGTCAGCATGGGTGGAAGTTCTTTTCTTTTTACATGCTTGTCTATTGGCATCATTTTGAGTGTTGCCCGAAACGTTGAAATATTGGAAGGGAAAGCAGCACCCCAAACGCAACAGGAGGGCGAAACAAAATGAAATTGAATAAAATTATCATAGCAGGAGGAGGAACAGGAGGGCATATATTCCCGGCTATTGCAGTGGCCAACGCATTGCGCAGGATTGATCCATCCATTGAGGTGTTGTTCATTGGTGCCAAAGGTAAAATGGAAATGGAAAAAGTGCCCCAAGCAGGTTACCGCATTGAAGGGCTTGATATTGCCGGTTTCAACAGGGCATCCTTGTTAAAGAACTGGAGCCTTCCTTTTAAATTGGTCAAGAGTTTTTACCAGGTGAGAAAAATTTTCCAATCGTTTGAACCTGATGCTGTATTTGGTGTGGGTGGATATTCAAGTTTCCCTGTGCTTGCATATGCACAACGCAAGGGCGTTCCCACTTTCCTGCATGAAGCGAACTCCTTCGCAGGAAAATCAAACATCATGCTGGGCAAGAAAGCAGCATTGGTCATGGTGGCAACGGCGGGCATGGAAAAATTCTTTCCTGCTGATAAATTGGTTAGAACAGGAAATCCTGTGCGAAGGGAAATTGTTGAATCAACTGTATTGCGTGAAGAAGCACTGGAATTTTTTGGCATCAAAGAAGGAAAGCCAACAGTGCTTGTGATTGGTGGTAGCCTTGGCGCAAGAAGCATCAACAATGCCATTGCCCAACAGATCAATGCATTTTTTCAAGCAGGTGTTCAGTTGATCTGGCAGACGGGAAAAGGAAACCTGGAATTGGTGTCTGCTGAAATCAGGAACAGGAAAGATGTATGTGTTACCGAGTTTATCACAAAGATGAACTATGCTTATGCCGCAGCTGATGTAGTTGTGTCAAGGGCTGGTGCCATTGCATTGGCAGAGATCTGTGCATGTGGAAAACCATCTGTGCTTGTTCCTTATCCTCACGCGGCAGAAGATCACCAAACAGTCAATGCTTCCATCCTGGTCAACAATGGTGCAGCATTGATGGTGTCTGATCATGCTGCTGATCAGGACCTTGTTGAAACTTTACTGGACTTGGTAGCAGACAAGGAAAAATGCACAGGTTTTGGACATGCCGCTTCATCACTTTATGTAAAAAATGCTGATATGGTCATTGCCGAGCATATCATCCAAATATTGAATAAAAGAAATGGTTGAGTTGATTGACATAGCAGCTATCCGCAAGGCCTATTTCATTGGAATAGGAGGGATAGGCATGAGTGCCATTGCCAGGTTTTTTCATAGCCGTGGCGTAAATGTGTCTGGTTATGATAAAACAGCAACAGCACTGACCAATGCCCTCGCTGAGGAAGGCATTGAGATAGATTTTACGGATGATGCATCCGTTTATCCTACAGATGCCGATATCATTGTGTATACGCCTGCCATTCCCCAAGAGAACAAGATGATTGCATACTGCAGGCAACAACACATGAACCTGTTGAAGCGCAGCGATATCCTGCAGGTTATATCCAAGGGTACTTTTAATATTTGCATTGCAGGAACACACGGCAAAACAACCACCAGTTCAATGGTTGCGCATATCCTGCGCGATACTGGATTCGGATGCAATGCATTTTTAGGCGGCATATCTACCAATTACCATACCAATTTTTGGAGTGATCCCAATCCTGTTTGTGTGATTGAAGCGGATGAATATGACAGGAGTTTCCTGAAATTATATCCCAATATCATTTCTGTTTCCTCCATGGACGCAGATCATCTTGATATCTACGGCACTGCAGTAGCCATGGAAGATGCCTTCATCCAATTCGCAGGAAATCTAAAAGAGAACGGACTTCTCCTTACCAAAAAAGGATTGCACCGTGAAGCAGAATTCAAAACAGCTGGGCACCTTAGCTATGCCCTTGATAATACTGAAGCCGATATTCATGCAGTTTCACTGCATATTGACAATGGGTCATATGGCTATGGTGTGAAGGGAAAAGACT
>ENA-OUVC01001519-OUVC01001519.1-marine-metagenome-genome-assembly--contig:-NODE-1519-length-13702-cov-2.895413_pt1 | contig 13702 bp, 9 predicted proteins | sample MGYA00248622_ERZ508571 | MGnify/ENA primary metagenome ERZ508571 (study PRJEB26236, sample SAMN06267175) | marine metagenome | isolation source: Columbia River Estuary | place: USA:Columbia River Estuary... | reverse complement strand
AAGTGCTGGGGCCCTGTGAGCGCCCAAAAAAGGTGTACCTGCATGGCGGGAAGGGTCAGGTCCACGCTGCCGGCAGTGGCATCTGCGGGAAACAGTCCAACCGAAACTCCTTCGTCAATTGCCGTTATTATGGCTTTTCGTTTTGCGGTATTTTTTTGAGGAAGCATGGCCACAAAAATAGCTAAAATCCAATAAATCAAACACTTTTTATAGAGGTATAGATTTTACGGATTGGGGCATTGACACTTTTGGTTTTGGGGTATTTTAGCATCGTGAAAAATCCACTTTCGCTCCTCAAAACCTACCAAGGGGTCTATCGATCCGAAGGCTGGTCCGGATTGGTCCGCACCATGGGCCGCCCCGCTGCTGTGCTGCTTTTTCTTTTCTTTTTGGGAAAAGGCTTGGTTTGGTTGGCGGTCCTGTACGGCGGTGTCAAATGGTTCAGTTGAACCCCGGTAATTGAAAGATTCCTACTGATTTTCGTCTGCGCGTGCCGACGCCGGCAACCATTCCGGATCTTCGTTGAGCGGCAAGATCCCAACCAGGGTTTTGCGCCGTCGGGGATCCCGATGGGCGCGAACTTCTCCTACAATGCCGGTTGCTGCATCCGCGACGGGGCCAACGGGGAGTAAAAAGATAAACCAATCTGGCGGTTGTGTTCCGCTAAAAAGTGAATAGTATTGAATTAATCCTAATCCAACGGTTCCAATAGGGTAGTACGCATATTGTTCCCCCGGAGACACGCGCCCCCAACGGAACGGTGTGGCTCTTTTTAAAAACCGACGGTCCGCCAATAGGAAGCGGTGGCCGCGGACCAAGTTTTGGTCTTGATCCCAAACCAACAAGGTCATTTGGTTGGTTGATTTTTCAAATACCAAGTTTCTACCTTCCCACCGGTGGTTGAGGGTGTCGCCTTCTTCGTTGTGTAAAGAGGTGTGCCAGAGACCATTTGCCACGTTCGCAGACAGATCCGGACGCAAAGCAGTGGGCCCTTTCAGCCGCGGGGGAACGGTTTGATCCGGAGTCCAAAAGAGGTTGCTGCAGCTGGTGGTACTCAGGGCGAGGAGTGCCCAGGCAAATAAGGCAATCCATCGCGGGTGAAGGGTGTTTTTCATACCTTTGCGCTCTTTGATTTTAGGGCCAATAGCTCAGCGGTTAGAGCAGGGGACTCATAATCCCTTGGTCGGGGGTTCAAATCCCTCTTGGCCCACCACGTAAGCAACAACCCCAGGCATTTCTGCTTGGGGTTTTTTTTGCGGTCGGTAAAGTTAGGGGCAACCCACGGCCCAGCCAATCGTGGGCGGGCACTTTACGGATTTGAGCGAAAAAAGTTCGTATCCGTTCCAAACTTCATCCATTTTCCCAACGCTGTAGTGATATTCTCTTCTAATTCCGCAGGTCCACATACCCCCTCTGAAACACTTACCTTTGCGCCCATGAGATTTGACGACTTTGACCTGAACGACACCTTATTGGACGCGGTGTACTACATGAACTACACCGAAGCCACCGAGATCCAGGCCAAAGCCATTCCGCTCATCTTGGAAGGCAACGACCTCATCGGTTGCGCCCAAACCGGTACCGGAAAAACCGCCGCCTTCCTGCTGCCGCTCCTCAACCACCTGTCGGAGATCGACGGTGCAGGGGTGAAAGCCTTGATCTTGTGCCCCACGCGGGAGCTGGCCATTCAAATTGCCCAACAAGCCGAAGGTCTTTCGTACTTCACCCACGCCAGCGTCAAAGCGGTCTACGGTGGCGGCGACGGCGTTGCCTGGGACCAAGAAAAAGCCGCCCTAACCGGCAAGGCAGACCTCATCATCGCCACCCCCGGCCGCCTCATGGCCCACATGGAACAAGGCTATGTGAAATTTGACCGCGTGGAGTTCCTCGTTCTGGACGAGGCGGACCGCATGCTGGACATTGGATTCTACGACGACATCCTCAAAATCATCGACAAGCTGCCCAAAAAGCGCCAAAGCCTCATGTTCAGTGCCACCATGGCGTCGCGCATCCGCCAGCTGGCCGTGCAAATCCTGCAAGATCCCAAAGAAGTCAGCGTGGCCATTGCCAAGCCAGCCGAGGGAGTTACGCAGAAAGTTTACCTGGCCTTCGAAGAGCAGAAAGTGGCCCTTGCCCGCCACCTCCTTTCCGACAAAGACGAATACAAGCAAATCATCGTGTTCTGCTCCACCAAAAAGAAAGTGGAACAGCTCTACCGCAAACTGCGGGACCGCCAATTCGCCTGCGCCCCCATTTCGTCGGACTACACCCAGGAAGAACGCGAACAGGCGCTGTCGGACTTCAAAAACGGTCGCACCCGGATTTTGGTGGCCACCGACGTCATGAGCCGCGGCATCGACGTCAAAGGCATCGACCTGGTCATGAATTTCGACGTCCCCAACGACGCCGAGGACTACGTCCACCGGATTGGCCGCACCGCCCGCGCCAAAACCACCGGCATGGCCATCACCTTGGTGAGTCCGGACGACATGTTTAAATTCAGCAAAATCGAACGGTTGATTGATCGGGATTTTGAGAAGTTACCGCCGCCTACGGAATTGGGCGAGGGCCCCGTGTGGGAGGCTCGTTCCAAGGGTTCCGGACGCCCCGGTGGCGGACGTCCGGGCGGCAACGGCGGCCCCAATAAGCGCTTTGGCAAGCCCAAAGGCGCGCGCCCCCAGGGCGGAGGCGGAGCAACGGCCTGATCGCTCAGCAACCACGGCCAGATCCCGCAACAAACTTTCCCTCAAACCCAAGCACCGGTGTGCAAATGCCCACCGTGCGTGACGCATTTCGGATTTAGGAAAACCTTGAATTTAGTTACCTTTCGGTGAATAAATCCCTGCTTCGTGGCTAATTTCCCCGCCTCCCTTTGGGCTCGTTTGAACCCCGTCAACCTTTTGCGCCAAGCTCAAGGCGTCGTGAAAACCTTTCCGGGAACGGTGGGGGTGGCCGTCCTTTTGGCGCTGCACCTCACCGGCATGATTTACGAGTGGGAGTGGCTCCAGTCCTTTTGGGCCAAGCCGGAGTTGGGCGAGAACACGGAGGCTTGGTTGGGCGAGGCCGCACGTTGGAGCCTCTACCTGGCGTTGGGACTGCCGCTCTACGTAGCCGCTGAGTTCGGCGCCAAACGTTTGCCCTGGGGCAAACTCAACCGCAGCGCGGCGCACGAAATCGCCTTGGGCATCCACGCCGCACTCGTCATCGTGGCTCCCGGTCGGGACGAAATCTTCACCGGCGCCTTCCTTTTTTGGTTCTTCCCAACGGTCCTCTTCACCCACTTGTTGGTGGCTCTGGTGCCGTTTGTCTTCCGCAAAGACCGCCCGCAGGCCTTTTGGTTCACCAACCAGGCCCTCTTTTTGGGTTTTGCCCAAAGTGCGGTCTTCTCCTTCATTCTCTACGCCGGTATTGCGGGCATTTTGGGCGCCTTGAATGCTCTGTTCGACATCTCCTTGGACGAAAAGGTGTTTTTGACCGTCTTGGCGTGGGTGGCGATCCCCGTTCAAACCTTCATCTTCCTTGCAAACGCTCCGGACCCCTACCGGTCGGAGGAAAGCTGGCCGGAGCCGCCGCGCGTCTTGTGGAATTTGCTGCGCTTCATCGTGTGGCCGCTGATGGCCATTTACGCCGCCATTCTGCTGGCCTACGGCGTTAAAATTGTTTTGGAAGGCACCCTGCCGCGCGGCGTGGTCACCGGATTGGTGGGCGCCTTCGGCAGCGTTGGGTATTTGGTGGTTTCCCTCTCGCGGGCCTACCAACCCGCGCGCGCGTGGTCCACGTGGTTCCAGCGTATTTTGGCGGTGCTGTTGATACTTCTGTGGGTTGCTTTGGGCCAGCGCATTGCGGACTACGGTTTTACCGAACTGCGCGTCCTGGGCTTTTACCTCGGTCTCTTCCTTACCGTCGTGACGGTCTATTTTCTGGTACGCCCCAACGCCGGCATCCGGGTGGTACCGGCAGTTTTGGCCCTGCTGGCCCTGTCCATTACCGTGGGCCCGTTCAAGGCCTCGTCGTGGGCGTTCCGTTCCCAGTACGCACGTTTTGAGCGTATTGCCACTGCCAACGGCTTCGTGAAAGATGGTAAAATTTTGGCCGCACCCAAAGGCGCCGACACTTCCGCCGTGAATGAGTTCCTGGAAACGGCCAGCTACTTGGCTCAATACCACACCCCGGCCTTGAAAGGCACCCCGTTGGAAGTCATCGATGTGCAAGACCGGGAGGTGCAGGAGTGGCAGGCGCGCTCGGAGATGGAAACAGCATTGGAAGATCTTGGTTACGAGCAAATCAGCGCGACACCCGGGGAGGCGGAAGTCGAAATGCCGCTGCAGTACCAATGGGAATCTCAGCAAACGGCCTTGGATGCAACCCCCTACAGCCGTGTGCAGCACTACGAGGCGTTCAACCTCTGGGAAGAGAACCGAGCTTTTGCAGAAACCGGGGCCTTGTGGCGAACGGATTTCGCAACGACAGGCCCCAAGGGGAACCAAACCGTCAACGTACAATTCCCGGTGCCGGATTGGATGAAGCGACAAGGGTGGAAATTGGCCCGCGGCTTCAAAGAGCGCACCGGCAAAGAACCCGTTATCTTGCCCACCTCGCGTCCGGACGTGTTTTTTGTTCTGACCGATATCAAAGTATCCTGCCCAAGCACCCAACCGGACGCCAATTCGCCCATTGAATTGGACCGATTGGAAGGGTACTTGGTTCAAATGAAGAAATAATCCCGAAAGCGCAAAACCCCTCTGGGACCAGCGCGCTTGGTTGGGGGGCGGAAATACTCCGGATTGGGGTATTTCCGCCTTTTGGTTGCCCGTAATTTTGCTGCATGAAATTTACTTTTTACGGGTATTTCCGTGCGATTTCGGTTGCCGCCGCAATCGGCACAACCGGTACCGCTCAAGCGCAAGCCTCCTTTGAGGGCCGGATCCAAGGGACTGTGGTGGATGCCGTCTCCGGCAAGCCCATTGCCAAGGCAGAGGTATTCGTGTTGCCGGGTACCACAGAACTCAGCACCAACCAATCGGGGTATTTTGAAGCCAAAGGACTGAAGCCCGGAGCGTACAACATCCGCGTGGAAGCCGTGGACCACCGCACCACCCTGCTGTTTGACCTGGCTGTCACCCAGCACAAGCCGGCCGTCGTGCGCATTACCCTCACGCCGGAGAAGTCTGTGGTGATGGAAGAGGCCCAGGTCACCTCCGACGCCTTCATCCGCACCACGGAATCGCCCTTGTGCGTCAAAAACATGGGCTGGGCGGAAATGGCCCGCATGCCGGGCGCCACCCTGGACATCACCAAGGCCCTGCAGGCCTACCCGGGCATACTCCCCAAAAGCTCCTTTGGCTACAGCCTTTCCATGCGCGGCGGCGCGAGCTCGGAGAACCTGTATACCTTGGACGGCATTGAGTTGCCCACCCTCAACCACTTCTCCATCCAAGGCGGCAGCGGCGGCCCCAATCCGCTCATCAACATGGACTTTGTGCGCGGGGTAGACGTCTACACTGGAGCTTTTCCGGCTGCCCGCGGCAACGCCCTCAGCGGAATCATTGAGCTGCACCAAAAGGAAGCCCGTACGGACCGCTGGGGCGCACGCATCACCGCCATGCCCACAGACTACGGTGCCACCGTGGAAGGTCCGCTGAGCAAAAAAGCAGGAATGATGCTCTCCGTGCGCAACTCCCTCACCCAGCACTACTTCAAGTTGTTCAACATCCCCATCCTGCCCACCTACCAAGACGCCCAGTTCCGCGTGCGCATCCAGACCGGGGATCGGTCGGAGCTCATCCTGACCGGCGTGGGCGGCAACGATAAGTACCGACTCTTCACCGAGGGACGCGGTTCGGACGCCCTGCTCTACAACATCGGTTACATCCCGCAGGGGGAGCAGCAAGTGGGTGCCGTGGGCGCCGTGTACAAGAAGTACTTGGACAACGGCCATTGGACCTACGTGGCCAGTGCCGACGGTTTCATCAACAACGCAGACAAGTTTCTGGGCAACACCAGCGCGGAGTCCGATCGCACCCTGCGCTACCGCTCCATGGAACGCGCGCAGCGCCTGCGGGTGGAGCGCCTGTGGGCCGGACGCACGTACGAAATCAAGGCGGGTGGTGGCTTGGCCTTCCGGCAAGTGCGCGTCAACAACTGGAACATCGTTCCCACCAAATACGGCACAGACACCGTTTCCGGAGATGCCCAGTTTGGCTTCGTGAATGCGTCGGCTTTCTTCAACGCCAGCCGTCGCTTTTTGGACGGAAAGTTGTCCGTCTCCCCCGGCATCCGGGTAGACGCCTATACCTACGGCGGAACCAACGTCCGCCTTTCGCCGCGCCTGGCCGCCTCCTACAAACTCGGCACGCACTGGACCCTGAACGCTTCAGCAGGGCAGTACAACCAAGCGGCTCCGTCGGTGGTTTTGGCTTACACCAAAATGGCGGGCCTGCAAAACGGCCTCAAACCCCTCCAAAACCGGCAAATCGCCCTAGGAACCGAATACCGCGCGGGGTCCTCCTACCGGTTGGGGGCGGAAGTTTTTGCCAAGCAGTACTTTGATTACCCCTTTTTGTTGGGCGATTCCGTCTCCTACGCCAATGCCCTTGCGGCCTACGTGGCCGTGGGCAACCAACCCGCCAACAGCGCCAGCACCGGCCAAGCATTGGGCTTTGAGTTCTTTGTGCAGCGAAAATTTGAACGCGGGTATTTTTGGATGACCTCCTACACCTACAGCGAGTCCCGTTTTGGCGGACCCGACGGGGAATTGAAGCCTTCGGTGTGGGACTCCCGCCACTACTTCTCCATGAACGTCGGCCGCACCTGGGGCAAGGGATGGCAATGGGGCGTTCGTTGGCGCTACAGCTCCGGCACTCCCTACACGCCCTACGACACCGTTCTGTCTGCGCAGCGGTCGTATTGGGACGTGGCCCAACGCGGACAATTCGACTACACCCGCCTGAACCAAGCCCGACTGGCCCCTTTCACCCAGGTGGACTTCCGTCTGGACAAGACCGCGCACTACAAAAAGTGGAGCTTCAATTGGTTCTTGGATATTGCGAACGTTTTGGAGAACGCCATCCCCTTGATGCCCTACCTCACGGTGGTTCGCGACGCCTCTGGAGCTCCTGTGGTGGACCCCAACAACACCAACGCCTACCTCATCCAAACCATTCAGTCGGATACGGGCCGACGACTCCCCACCATCGGCGTTATTGTTGATTTTTAAGGAGCAAAACCAATAAGCGCGACGGAGTAGTTGTACCTTCGAATTAAATGACACCACTGCGTTCCATCAGGTCCTCCTTCACTGCATTAGCGGTGGCGATAGCCTTGTTGTGGACCAGCGCACAGGCAACCCTACATTCCGCCTACCACGCCTTTGAGGAGCACGCCCACGACTTCTGCCACGAAACGGAGACCCACCTGCACAGCGGTGACGACGCTCCGTGCTGGTTGGATTTGGACGCCGTGGCCACCCCGGCCGTGCAACCGGAACGCATTTCGTTTTCCTTTCTACTCCGCCCCGTTTACCCCGTTCGGCAACACCTACCGCGGTATGCGGCTCCCCATTCCCGTGACCACTGGAGCGCAACACCCCTGCGCGGTCCGCCTGCGTGCGCAAAAGCTTGACTTCGCTTTTGTCTCACGTAAACCTTTATTCATGAAATTATTTTTTAATTCCGCGGCCGTAATTGCCGCCGGAACGCTGCTGCTGCCCGCATCCCTGTGGGCCACACCCCAAAATACCGATACCGCCATCGTACGCCTTGTGGACGTGTGGGTGGCATCCCCCATAACGTCCGCCAGTCGGGTGGATTCCAAAGAATTGAAATCCTTGAGCCCCATGGCGTTGACGCAATTGGCTAGCGTGCAACCGGGCTTCCAAATCCAAAGCATCGCCAACCACACCGTGAAACCCGTTTTCCGCGGGATGTCCGGCAACCGAATGCTCACGGTATACCAAGGCATGCGCTTCGACAACCAACAAGGCGGCGGAGACCACGGCCTGGACCTTCCCCTTTTGGGCATTGAACAAGTGCGCGCAACCACCACGCTCAACTGGGGCACCGAAGGTGCGGCCGGGACCTTAATCCTTCAAGACCTTCCCTTGTTTGCCGGGTTGGACCGAAGGAAGGAGACCCGCTTTCAGCTCGCCGGCCTCAACCAACCGTGGGGCCTGGAGGCCGGGGTGGAACACCAAGTTACGGGAAGCGATGTGCGCAATCCGTACTACCTCGGCGGCCTGTTCACCCAACAAGAGGCGTACCGAGACGCCCGTGGCGACACCGTGCACGGCACCCATGCGCGTACCGCCTCGTTGCGCTATTTGCAAGGTTTTGCGGGCAAACGTTGGCTGACTACCGTCGGGCTCACCCATACGGACCGCTTCTTTGGCATTCCCACCACCGAAGAGAGCGCCCTGCCCGGCCACGAAGCACACGACCACGAGCAAAACGTGCAGAACACACTCGCCACCGTGCAGTGGCAGCAACGCCAGAAAGAGCCTGCCGCGCAGCCGCGTACGCGCTGGGGCGTTCCTCTGGTGCAGCACCAACTGGGCTACCTGCGGGCCAATCGCCTGGAATTGGGTGAAGAAGGGCGCGATCGCCCGGAATTGGCCTTCGCCATCCACTCCCTCCAGCACCAGTCGCAATGGGAATGGTCGGCCACCGGAACGCAGTTGATCGTGCACAACCAATTCCGGGCCCTCCAAAATAACCCCATAGCCCACGAACAAACCTATCCCAACGCATCCATTTGGAGTACGGCCGTGGTGGTCAACCAGCGCATTGTACATAAAAATCGATGGCTGCTGGACGCCGCAACCCGCTTGGAAACGGGAACCTTTACCCTGTTTGGATCCCAATTTCGCGCGGAGTACCGAATTGCGGATAATTTGGTCGTATCCTTGGATCTTCAGGAAGCTTCCCGCGCGCCCCAAATCGAAGAGCGTTTTGCCGACGGGCTCCACGTTGGGGTGGGTCGGTACGAGGTGGGAAACCCCAATCTGAAGGAGGAGAACGGATTGCACGCCACTGCGGGCATTCGCCAAACGTTTTTCTACACCCCAAAAATCAACGGGGGCTTCCAAGCCTACGCTTACGCCAAGTCCTTCCGCGGCTACATCCTCACCACGCCGTCGGACACCTCCGGGATGTTGAAATTCTACTACGGCCAGGACGACGCCCTGCTTTTGGGCGCAGACGCACAATTGTTTTTCAATGCAACGCAATTCCGAACCCAATCCCGAAGGGTGGACCACCGCTTCCAATTCAACGCCAGTGCTCTCCAAGGCTCCCGCGGCAGCGCCTGGTCCCGAACCAACAACCCGTTGCCCGGCATGCCGCCCTACCGCCTCACCGGCACCTACTCGGGCACGCACCACCGCCAGGGTGCCGCTTACGGTGCCTACTGGAACCTAGAAACCCAGGCCCATTCCGCACAAAATCGCCTGAGTGCGGACGAAAAGCAGGTGTGGAACGCCACGCAAACACCCGGCTTTTTGCTGGTAAACGCAGGCGCGGGCTGGAATTTTGCCAACAATCGGATGTCCTTGGAATTCCGCGTGTTGAACGCCACCAACGCCCGCTACGCGCACCATCTGTCCTACGTGCGGGCCCTGGGCCTGTACGAACCCGGCAGACAATACCGTTTGCGCCTTACTTTTGCATTCTGATGGAACGCGGCGGCCTGTCGGCCGCCGCTGCCCTCCGGGCAATTAGCTCAGTTGGTTCAGAGCGCCGCCTTGACAGGGCGGAGGTCACTGGTTCGAGCCCAGTATTGCTCACAAAAAAGGCGCCGCGAGGCGCCTTTTGCATTTTTCCGTAAACCGGTAGGGGTGCTCCAGGAGTTGGGTAGTCCCACTACCCAACTGAATTTCCACCTACAAAATCGTGTCCTCCGCTTCCACCACCAACCGACGGATGGCGTCCACCTGTTTGCGCAGTTTGCCCACGTATTTGTCCCGCTGGGCTTGGCCGGAGCCCGTGGCCAGGGTAGACTTGGTCAGCAGTTCGTCCATCCACTTTTTGGTTTGTTGGGTGAAGTAGGGGTGGGTCGTTTCCAGAAAGTTAAAGGAATTGTAGCTCAGAAACGTTTGATCGCCCGACGGTTTCTCCATGTAGGCCACGTTTTGGCCTACCTGCAAATCCGTGATGTACCACGCAAAAGAGCCGCCCACCGGTTGGCCCGTGGCCGGGTTGATTTTCCTACCGCATTCGGACTGCGCCACCAAGTAGTCCAACAACCGGTCCAAGTCGTTCAACACGGACAAGGCCTCGTCGGCCTGCGTGAAAACCCCAGTTTCCCAGTACAGTTGGACTTGTTTCAGCGTGCTCAAGTAGCACGTGCTGCTCCACAATTCCGTTGAATTTAAGCCGATGTACGCCTTAACAATTTCTTCCGCCAACGCACGGCGTTCTTCCGGGATCAGGAACTGCTGGTAGGTAATGGCCTTGAATTCCGGCAGCCCCAAGATGGAGCGTCCCCAATAGTAGGATTTTAGCCGGGCCACGTTGGGGAAAAGGAAGATGTAGAAGAGCGGAAAATCCAGGGCCGCGTAGGTCATGTGCATTTCTTCCCGACTCTGCTGAAAGGCCAGCATTTGGTGCAAAATGCGCGACGTGTACTTCTGGTAGTCGTCCGCGGAGGCAATCACCGGGCCGGCGTCAAAATCCACCCGCTGGGCGTCCATGTCCCGCAACGTGTCCAGCGAAATGTGGAACTTATTGGCCAATTGGATGGCTTCTTCCAAGGTGAGGGCCGTGTCCCCGCGCATGCGTCGGTAAACGGAGTCTGATCCGATGCTTAAAAGATCGCCGATTTCGTCGACCATGTTCAGGTGCGGAGCGATGCGCATCTTGATGCGCTCAAAGAATTGGCGTTGGAGGTCCGGTTGCATGAGTGCAAATTGAGAAATCGATTGAAACGATGAGTTGCGATTTTCCGTAAAAGTAGTTTTTCAAACCGCACCGCGCCGTAATTATACCTAAAAGTAAAGCAGCATCTTTGTAAATGAACTTGCCTTCGGGCGCAAAAAGTATCCCATGAAAAAAATGTTTTTCCTTGTCGCCGCGGCCCTTGTGAGCCTCACCGCCCGGGCGCAAGCCCCCAAGGAGTCGGTGGCTATTTTGGATTTTGACACCCGTTCCTATCCCGTTGACGTTCAGCAGGTGCTCCAAAAGGCAACCATTGAAATGATGCGCATCAACCAGTACGAAGTGATCGACAAGTACGACATTGAGTACATCGCCAAGCGCGACAACGTGCAGCTCAAAGGTTGCTTCTCCAAAATTTGCCTCAAGGACATTGGCGATCGCCTACAGTGCGATTACATCCTAACCGGCTCCTACGATTTGCTGGCAGACAAAGTGGCGCTGACCATCCGCATGTTTGAAGTGAAGACCGGCGCGTTTGTGAATTCCACCAGCCGCATCTACTTGAACATACCCGAGCAATCCCTGGCCATGATGGAGGTGTCCCTCAACGACCTCTACAAACTCCCGTCGGACGAACAGTTGGTGCGCAAGTTGACGGTTTCTGAAGACTACGAAAGTGCCACGAACAACCCCAATGCATCCGTCATCAACAACAACGGTCCGCGCATTGGATTGACCGCCATCGCCGGCCCCAGCGCCAACATCTTGACCTTGGACCGCAAGGACGGCGGTTTTGACTACGCCGTGCCGCTCCTTTCTTCCTTTGGCTATCAGTTCGAGCAGATATTTGTAAACTCCGGCAATTTCCAAGCCTTGGTGGAGTTCATTCCTTTGGTAGCCGGTTTGGAATACGGACGCATCATTCCCAGTGCTTCCGTGTTGTTGGGCATGCGCAACTCACGCACCGGTTGGGAATTCGCCATCGGCCCCAACATCACCACCACCGTAACCGGAGAAGGATACTACACGCAGCCCAACAAGGACTTACCGGGCCATTACGAAAGCTGGAGATTGAACGGCTTCTCCCCTGGATACAACCCAACCGGTTGGGAAGAAATCACCCGATTGGATTCGCGCGGTGACTTGGCCTTTGCTACCGGTTTGATCATTGGCGGCGGTAAAACCTTGAAGTCCGGCCGCATGAATTTCCCCATCAACCTCTTTTTTGTGACGCCGGGCCGCGGTGATTCGTGGCGCGTCGGTGCGTCGGTTGGCTTCAATATTGTGCGCAAAAAGACCCCGCGCCCCATGCGAAGCTTTGGTTCGGATTTGCTGCCGGCGGGAGGGTTCTAAACCTCCCCGACGAGTTGAAAACGGCTGGCCGTCTTGAATTCCCTAGAACACCAAACCAACCCCCACTAGGGGATCAACCGCCCGGAAACGGGCGGTTTTTTTATGCCTTTTTGGGCGGGACCTTGCCTTGCGCCTGTGCGTTTTCGTAGAGGGTGAGGGAAGGCATTTCCCAAGCGGCGCGGAGCAATTCTTCCAATACTGCAGGGTCTGCGTCTGCGAGCTTTTTGAGGTAGATGCAGCCCATGCCCGTGGTGTGCTTGCCCAGTCGGGCCAAATAGGTGGAAAAGCGCTCCATGCCTCCGTTGCAGAGGTAGACGGTAAGGGCGGATTTGCGGGCGGCGTAGCCCAAGCGCATCCAGGAGCCGGTGCGGCCGCTGGCGTAAGCGTAATCGTAGGTACCGAAGCCTACCATGGAGGCGCCCCACATGCGGCCGGGTTCGCCGGAAACGGCTTCCAGGAGCGCGTGCAAGGCGCGGGCGTCGGCTTGGCGTTGGGCAGGCTCGACGGTGTCCAAATAGCTGGAAACGGGGACATCGGTGGGTTGGGTGCTGTTGGCGGCCACGGCTTTGCGGGTTTACGGGCTGTTGGTTTTGCGGAACGCTCAGGAATTTTGGTTGGAAATCATGCCTGCAGCAACGGTGGCTCCGGAGGCTTCGTCCACCAGGATGAAAGCCCCCGTCACGCGGTTGTGGACATAGGGATCAAACGCCAGGGGTTTGGCCAAGCGCAGCCGGATGCGTCCCAGGTCGTTGGGGCGCAGGGGGGTGGCGCTGGGCGCGTAGGCCAGGGTGTGGAGGTCCAAAATACCGTCTACGGAGTCGATCAGGCCGCGGACTTCGGCGGTGGCGCAGCGCACGGCGTACTTGGCGCCGGGCACTTGGGGGGAACGGTCCAGCCAGCACAGGGTAGCTTCCAGGTTTTGCGCCACAACAGGTTGGGGGGCATTGGTGTGGGCCAGTAGGGAGCCGCGCGCCACGTCCAAATCGTCTTCCAGTTCAATGGAGACGGACTGTCCGCGTTTTGCCCCAGTCAACGGCTGGTTGCCCAACCAAAGGGCACTTACGCGGGAGGTGAGGCCGCCGGGGTAGGCGGTAATGGGATCGCCCACGGAGACGGAGCCGGAGGCAATGCGGCCGGCGTAGCCGCGGAAGTCGTGGTGTTCGGTGGTGTGGGGGCGCAGGACGGTCTGCACGGCCATGCGGAAGGGTCCGTCGTTTTCCGGACGGGGAACCTCCAGCGATTCCAGGGTGCTCAAGAGGGGAGCGCCGGTGTACCACGGCATGTGGGTGCTGGCGTCCACCACGTTGTCGCCCAAAAGGGCAGACAGGGGCAGAAAGTGCACCGAACGCACGCCCGCCTCGCGCGCAACGCGCTCGGCGTCCGCGCAAATGGTGTTGTACACGGATTCCGACCACTCCACCAAGTCCATTTTATTGATGCACAGGACCGCGGTGGGCGAGCCCAAAAGGCCGGCCAGGAAG
>ENA-OUVC01001517-OUVC01001517.1-marine-metagenome-genome-assembly--contig:-NODE-1517-length-13727-cov-2.924542_pt1 | contig 13727 bp, 11 predicted proteins | sample MGYA00248622_ERZ508571 | MGnify/ENA primary metagenome ERZ508571 (study PRJEB26236, sample SAMN06267175) | marine metagenome | isolation source: Columbia River Estuary | place: USA:Columbia River... | reverse complement strand
ACTGACCAAAACCGGGAAGGACAACACGCCCAAAATGGCGGTGACCAAAAACGCCCAAATGGTCAACGGCAAGCGCGTCATGGACATGCCTTTGGTGCGCAGGTTCAATACGGTCACGATGTAGTTCAGCGAACCCAATAAAGACGATACGATGAACAACGTCATGGAGAAGAGCCAAAGCGTCATGCCTGCTCCAGAACCCGGCATGGCCTGGGGCAATGCGCTGAGCGGCGGGTAAATGGTCCAACCGCCAGAAGCTGGGCCGGTTTCAACAAACAACGAGGCGATCATGATGACGCTGGACGCAAAGAAGAACCAGTACGACAACATGTTCAAGAAGCCCGAGGCCATGTCGCGCGCACCAATCTGCAATGGAATGAGTAGGTTGGAAAACGTACCGCTCAGGCCCGCCGTCAAAACGAAGAACACCATGATGGTGCCGTGGATGGTGACCAACGCCAAATACATGTTGGGGTCCATAACGCCGTCGGGTGCCCATTTGCCCAGGAAGTATTCCAGGATGGCAAATTTTTTCTCCGGCCATGCCAGTTGCAGGCGGAAAAGCATGGACATAAATACCCCCACAATTCCCATGAACATTCCCGTCACCAGGAACTGCTTGGAAATCATTTTGTGGTCCGTCGTGAACACGTAGGTGTTCCAGAAGTTCGGAGCCGGGTGGTCGTGGTGCTCGTGGTCGTGAGCGTGGTCGTGTGCGTGTGCTTCTGCAGCCATAAGTCGGTTCAATTGCTACGATTACAGGGTCTCAGCGACCGTTTTCTGTTCTTTAATCCAAGCGGCGTATTCTTCAGCAGACACCACCACAATAGGCATTTGCATGTTGTAGTGTGCTGCGCCACAGATCTTGTTGCACAAAACCAAGTAGTCGAATACATACGGCTCTTTGCCGGCCTTGGCACGCACCGCGTTGATGCGCTCCACTTTAGCTACCATGTCTGCATCCTTGCGCATGTCTGCGGTAGTCACCGTTGGGGTGAATTGGAATTGGGTGGGCACACCCGGTACGCAGTTCATTTGCGCGCGGAAATGGGGCAGGTAGGCAGAGTGAATAACGTCCTGAGAACGAAACTTAAACAGTACCGGACGGCCTACGGGAAGGTAAATTTCCGGCGTGACTTGGTCGTCTGCAGACTTAGCATCCAAGGTATCCACCCCTAAAGCGTTGGTACCGGCTATCAAGCGCACGTTGGCATTGCCCAAATCGTTGTCCTTGCCGGCGTAACGAGCCGTCCACTTGAACTGTTGTGCGTAGAGTTCCACCACAATGGGTTCGTTCTCCTTGGAGGGGTTCATGATGGTGCTCCAGGTGCTCAAACCGTACAGAATCAACACGGCCAAGATAACTGCTGGAACTACGGTCCAAACAAGCTCCAATTTGTTGTTGTGCTCAAAATACGAAGCCTTGCGCCCAGCCGTACCGCGGTACCGGTACGCGAAGTAAAACAACACCGGCTGCACAATCAAGAACATCACAATGATGATGCCCATGGAAATGTCCCACAGATTGTCGTACTGAGGTCCGTGTTCCGACGCCGGCAAGCCCAAGGTGTCTGGCATCCAGGCGTAGAGCATGGCAAAGAAGGACGCGATGAAGGCAATGCCAAACACGAGCATCCAAAAACCTTGACGGTCGTTGTCCTCCGGAGTGGGCAAGGCGGTGTCCTCTTCGCGAATGACCGAAGAAAGTTCGTAAATCCGTACAATCTGGATGACGGCCAAGACGGCCAAAACCAGTACTGCTGCTATTAAAATTCCGTTCATGAGATACCGCGCTTATTGATGGAACAGTTCACTTTCTTTCAACATGGGGTGGTTGTGCTGCTTCAGTGGAGCCGCACCCAAATTCCGTCCTACCACCAAGATGAACAAGCCGGAGAAGAACAAGAAGCCCCCGATTTCAGCTGCGCCAAAACCGTAGCCCATGCCCACCGAACCCGGCATGATCATGATGTAGTGGTCCATCCAGTGACCCACCAAGACAAAGAACGATGCCAAAGAAATGAATCCCAGGATGCGCTTTGCGTCCCGACTGACCAACAGCAAGAATGGGACCAAGAAATTCAAAACAACCATGGTGATCAAGTAGGGCTTATACTCACCAAAACGAGCCATGTAGTAAGTTACTTCTTCAGGAATGTTGGCGTACCAAATCAACATGTACTGGGAGAACCACAGGTAGGTCCAAAAAATGCTGAACGCAAACATGAACTTGCCCAAATCGTGCTGGTGGTTCTCGTTGATCCAAGGAAGGTGTCCGCCCAAACGCAGGTAAATGACGATCAAATTCAACGCCACGATCGACGTCACGAACATGCCCGCAAAGGTGTACCAGCCAAACAACGTGGAGTACCAGTGTGCGTCAATGGACATGACAATGTCCCAAGCGCTCGTGGAGGAAGTGACGGCATAGAGTACCAAGAAAACGGCGGAAAGAGAACGCTGTTTTTTCCACAAGTTCTGACCTTTGGGAAGGGCGTCTTCCGCCAAACTGTTCTTGCGCAACAAGTAAGCGCCGCCAAACCAAATTACGATGTAGGCCACCAAGCGAGCGATAAAGAACGGCCCGTTCAAGTAACCGGACTTGCCCGCAATGATTTCGTCGTAATTGGGGCTGTTGACGTCCATAATGCCTTCGTGCATCCAGTGCCAAACCCCGTGTACGTGGTTTAATCCGGCGATGGCAATGACTAAAATTACCAACAAAGGCACAATAACCCAAAGCGAAACGGCTTCAAAAACGCGGGTCAAACCGGCAGACCAACCCACTTGCGCTACATACTGGATGGCCAAAAAGAACGTGGCTCCAATGCCCAAGGACAAGAAGAAGATGGAATTCACCAACAAGGCAGACCAGGGACGATTGCCGCTTTGGTCCACGTGGTGGGCGTCGTGCATTTCTGCGTCACCGTGTGCTGCGTGAGCGTCGCCGTGTGCTGCTTCTGCTTCGTGGGCCTCGGAAGGGCCGTGGTGATCTGTAGGAGCAGCGGCTGCGTCTACGGTTGTGTCCGCAGGCACTTCTTCTGCGTGTGCACCTGCTGCGTCCGCTTGAACGGCATCCGCTTGGTCACCGTGTGCGTCAGCAACTGCGGCGCCTTCCTTGTGGTGCTCCGCTGCAGCCGCATGGTCGTGCGCATCGTGGCCGGCTTCTGCAACCGGATCTTGTGTAAAACCTATGGCCAAACCCACGGCTCCCGCGAGAACCAACGCGTAGGCCAGAAATTTAACATTGCGGGGAAGAACAAACATACTTCTTGCTTTATTCTATTAAATTACAGGGCAGCCGTTGCCGTGGTATCCGCAGCAGGAGCCGCAGCGCCACCTCCGTTTTGCTCGGCGCGCAACTGGAATACGTACTTGATTATTTTCCAACGCTCGTCGTAGGACAACTGAGACGCGTGCGATCCCATGTTGTTCTTGCCGTGCATGATCACGTGGTACGTGGATCCTGGAGTGATGTCTGGAAGACGGTCGGAACCGTAACCTGGAACACCCAAGATCTTTTCGCGCTGCATCAGAATGCCGTTGCCGTCCCCTTTTTCGCCGTGGCAGTGCGAACAGAATTGACCGTAGAGCACTTTTCCGTCCTCAGCATTCAATTCGGCAAAGTAGGCGGGAACTTCAGCATTGCGCTTGGACAATTCGTAGGCTTCGTTGGTATTGGGCAAACCGTACGGCACCTCACCGCGCGATACCGTGCCGGCCACCGGCTTGCGGGCAGACAAACCATCGGCAAACTGCGTTGCGGGTTGGTACGCCTCCAATGAAGGGGAGCGGTACATGTCGTCCATGTACACGTAGCCCGGAGTAGTCTTGTCCCAGTTGCACGCTGCGGTCAATGCGATCAACGAGGCAGCAGTAAGAGTTGCGGAAATGCGGTTTAGAGTCATCCGTTCAGCAATTAGGCGTGGGTGATTTCAATGGCTCCGGTCTTCTTCAACAGGTCCACCACGTGATCGCCGTCTTCAACTTCAATCATGAATTTGTCGTCTGTGGTGCGCGGATCTGGATTCTGCGGGGCACGACCGGGATACAAACCGTTCAGTACGAAAAACGTCCAAACCATCAAGTGGGCCGTAAAAAATACCGTTAATTCAAACAAAACCGGCACAAAAGCGGGCATGTTCCAGCCCCAAGTGGCGTTGGGTTTGCCGCCAATGTTCATGGGCCAATCCACAATCATTTGGTAATACGTGATCGTCACAATCGTGGTCAAGCCCAATAAACCGTACATAAAGGCGGCCATGGCGATGCGTGTATCCTTCAAACCCATGGCCTTATCCAAGCCGTGAATGGGGAAAGGCGAATAAACCTCCTTCACCGCTACGCCTTGCGCGCGGAGCTCTTTTACGGCACCCAAAACAACATCGTCGTCGTCGTACAGGGCGCGTACCAAGGGTTTTGAATCAGTGGTGTGCATGGTCGTCTTCCGTGTGGTGTTTCTTTTGGCTCGCTCCAGAAGACTTCAAGATGGTCTTCAATTCGGCTTGAGCAATTACGGGGAATGTGCGTGCGTAGAGCAGGAACAAAACAAAGAAGAATCCGATGGTTCCCATGTAGAAGGCGATGTCGATGGACGAGGGCGAGAACATGGCCCAGGAGGACGGCAAGTAGTCGCGGTGCAAGGAGGTTACAATGATGACAAAGCGTTCAAACCACATGCCGATGTTCACCACAATGGAAATGATGAAGGTGAAGACCAGGTTGGTGCGCAATTTCTTGGACCACATGAACTGAGGAGAGAATACGTTGCACGTCATCATGGACCAGTAGGCCCACCAATAAGGACCGGTGGCGCGGTTGAGGAACGCATACTGCTCGTACTCCACTCCGGAGTAATAAGCAATGAACAATTCCGTGATGTAGGCCACACCCACAATGGAACCCGTCACCATGATGATGATGTTCATCATCTCAATGTGCTGGATGGTGATGTAGTCTTCCATCTTGAAGAGCTTGCGCACAATGATCAATAGGGTTTGCACCATGGCAAAACCGGAGAAGATGGCGCCCGCAACGAAGTACGGAGGGAAGATGGTGGTGTGCCAACCCGGGATAACGGAGGTGGCGAAGTCCATGGATACAATGGTGTGTACGGACAATACCAACGGAGTGGCCAAGCCCGCCAACACCAGGGAAACCTCTTCAAAGCGCTGCCAATGCTTGGCTTTACCGCCCCAGCCGAAGGACAAAATGCGGTAGATGTGCTTTTGAATGGGGTTGATGGCTCGGTCGCGAATCATGGCGAAGTCCGGAATCAAACCGACGTACCAGAAAACGGTGGATACGCTCAAATAGGTAGAAAGCGCGAATACGTCCCACAGCAACGGGGAGTTGAAGTTCACCCACAAGGAACCGAATTGGTTGGGGATGGGCAACACGAAGTACGCAACCCAAACCCGGCCCATGTGAATGACCGGGAACAATCCCGCTTGAATGACGGAGAAGATGGTCATGGCCTCCGCAGAACGGTTGATGGACATGCGCCACTTTTGACGGAACAACAGAAGCACCGCGGAAATCAGGGTTCCCGCATGGCCAATGCCTACCCACCATACGAAGTTGGTGATGTCCCAAGCCCAGCCGACGGTCTTGTTCAGGCCCCAAGATCCGATACCGTTGGCAATGGTCCAGAGTATGGCGCCCACGCCCCAGAGGAACATGGCCAACGCAATACTAAAAGCAATCCACCAGGCCTTGGGCGCTGTAGACTCAACGGGGCGAACAACGTCCAACGTGATGTCGTGGTACGTCTTGTTTCCTAGAACAAGGGGTTCGCGAACGGGCGATTCGTAGTGCATGTGCGATCGCAGGATTAAGCTTGGTTTCTAACTTTCGATTGGTAGAAGACAGAAGGTTGTGTTCCAACTTCTTCCAACAAGTGGTAGGCACGCGCGTCTTGTTTGACCGCCGCCACGGCGCTCTTCGCGTTGTTGACGTCGCCAAACGATAGAGCTCCAGTGGAGCATGCCTGGGCACATGCGGTTGTAAAGGCGCCGTCCACCATGGGCTCGCCCTTCTTTTTGGCCTCCAACTTAGCATACTGGATGCGCTGGATGCAGAAGGAGCACTTCTCCATGACTCCACGGGAACGTACGGTTACGTCCGGGTTCAAGACCATGCGGCCCAAGTCATCTTGCGACGGATTGACGCCGGTGAACTTGTCGTTCTTCATGTAGTTGAACCAGTTGAAACGACGAACCTTGTACGGGCAGTTGTTCGCGCAATAACGCGTACCAATGCACCGGTTGTAGGTCATGTGGTTCAAACCCTCTTGCGAGTGGGTGGTTGCTGCCACCGGACAAACCGTTTCGCACGGTGCGTGGTTGCAGTGCTGGCACATCACCGGCTGGAACACTACTTCCGGACTGGCGGAAGGAACTTCCATGGCAGCGTACTTGGCCATCACGCCAACTCCGTCGGCCTCAGCAGACTCGTGCGAAGTGTCCGAAGAGTAGTAACGGTCAATGCGCAACCAATGCATGTCGCGGAAACGGCGCACTTCGTCTTTACCGACTACCGGTACGTTGTTCTCAATGTGGCAAGCAACAACGCACGCGCCGCAACCGATGCACGAGTTTAAGTCGATGCTCATGTTCCACATGTGCAGGGTCTTGTGGTCGTGGTCTGGCCACAAATTGGCCTCGTTGGCTTTTACACTGCCCTCCAGTGTGTGGAATTCTGCTTTTTCGTTCCAGGACTTACCGGTAGAATCCGCCAAGAACGTAGCCAAGGTGGTTTCGTTCACAATTTTGCGGCCCATCATGGTATTGCCCAGCTGAACCGAAGCAAATTCGTGTTCGTCTTCGGCCAACGTAACTTTTGCAACGGCATACGCCGAGCCGCTCTTCATCAAGGAGTAGGCATTGACGCCCACGTTGTCGGCAACCTTGCCCACTTTGGTGCGTCCGTAGCCCAAGGCAAGGCCCAAGGTTCCAGCGGCCTGACCGGGCTGGATCCATGCAGGAACGCGCTCCAAAGTGGTTCCATTTACGGTAAGGGTAAGGCAGGAACCGTTGATGGCTCCGTTGCTTTCGGAGGTGTTTTCAACGCCTAATTTCAGGGCATCTGCCGCGGAAATGGTCACGTAGTTGTCCCACGTAACGCGCGAGATGGGATCCGGGAGTTCGTGCAACCACGGGTTGTTGGCTTGGAAACCAGCGCCAACCGCCTTTTGGTAAAACACCACTTCCCACTCCCCGGTTGCCGCTTTTGCGGCCTCCTCGGCAGCTACCGAAGCACCGGCCAAGGCTTTTGCTGCTGCACCGGAACCCGCACCTGAAGCGCCGTCGGACAACTGCACACCGCCGTCGTGAAGGATGGCATTGACGGACAACCCGCGGGCTGCCACTGCGCTGCGAACTACGTCTTTGTACAAAGTGGCGTCACCCAACAAAGACATCAAAACTTCTTGAGCCGGCTTGCTGTCAAACAAAGGAGCAATGGTTGGCTGCGCAACCGCATAGTGACCGGCTACAGGAGTGTAGTCGTTCCAAGACTCCAAGTAATGAGGAACGGGAGCGGAATAGGTGCACAATGAAGCGGTTTCGTCCAAACGGTCCGTGAGGGCCAAGGAGAACGTTGCCTTTTTGATCAAATCAGCAAAACCAGGTGCCGCGTATGCGGGATTCGCACCCCAAACAACCAAAGCACCCACGCGCCCGGCCTTCAAATCTGACGCCAAGTTGCTCAAGGAAAGATCGTTGCCTTGCGCCACGTAGACGGACTTACCGGCCTGCACCGTGGTGCCGATGTTGGACAATGCTGCGTTGATGGCAGCGGCCAAGTGCTCGTTGGCCCCGATGTTGCCACCGGAAAAAACAACAGAGGCACCCTTGTGGGCCACCAAATCTTTAGCCGCCTTGTCCAGAACTTTCTTGGCATCGGCGCTCAGGGCACCCACGCGAACGGACGCGCCCGACACTTGGTTGTAGAGGTACGCCAAAGCAGCACCGTACTCAGACGCTTTTACCTTGACGCGCTGATCGGCATTGGAACCGGTCATCGACAAATTGGACTCAAACTGGTAGTGGCGGCTCATTCCGGCACCGGGCTTGCGACCAACCGCATAATCCGAAGCCAACTGCTGCGCCATGCCACCATCCAAGAAATCTTCTCCAACGGAAACAATTACTTTGGCAGACTTCAAATCGTAAAACGGAAGCGCACGGTTGCCGGTAAGGGCTTCCCAAACATCCAATTTCTGGCTGACACTTGCGGCATCCCACTGGACGTGGTTGAAGTTTTCATACGCACCACGCATGCGCTCAATCACGCCTTTCGTGGAGGGGCTGAACACGGAAGAGGTCAGCAACGTGAAGGTTTTGCCTTCTGTCTTGGATTTCTCAACCGCTGATTTCAATGCGGCCTCAACCTTCTTCCAATCCGATGCTTCTTCGCCTTTGACGGGACTGCTCAAACGGGCAGAATCGTACAACGACAATACAGATGCTTGCGCACGTGCGGTGGTTCCGGAATTGAAAAATCCTTTATCGCCCGGCTCTACCTTAATGGGACGTCCTTCGCGCGTCTTGATCAAAACCGATGCAAAATCTTGGCCGTCCACGTAGGAGGTGGCGTAGTAATTGGGAATGCCGGGCGTGATTGCGTCCGGCTTTACCACGTACGGGATGCTTTCTACGATGGGGTTTTCGCAGGCGGCCAAGGTAGCAGCGGCCGTGGAAAATCCTACAAACTTGAGGAAGTCTCTACGCGAAGTGTTTGAAGATTCCAGTAAGGCACCGTCTCCCAAGATCGCCTCTACCGGCAAATCTTCTGCGAACTCATTCTGCGCCAGTTTTTGTGCAACGGGCGTGTTGCCCAGTTCATCAAAACCTTTCCAATATTTCTTTTCGCTTGCCATAGTCTCTATTAATAGTGGCATTTACCGCATTCCAAACCACCGATCTTGTCCACGGTGATCTTCTCGCCTTGGTACTTGGCCTTCAGTTTGTCGTGCATTTCTGCGTAGTAACCGTTGGACTCCGTTTTCACTTCCGTTTCGCGGTGGCAATTGATGCACCACCCCATGGTCAACTCGGAATACTGGTAGACTTCATCCATGGTCTCCACCGGGCCGTGGCACGTCTGGCATTCAACACCACCTGCCGTAACGTGTTGTGCGTGGTTGAAATAGGCCAAGTCCGGTAAGTTGTGGATGCGAACCCACTTGATGGGCTTCTCTTCGTACCCTTCCGTGTAGGTGCGCTTTTCTGCGTCCCAACCGATGGCCTCATAAATTTTTTCGATCTCCGGAGAACGCTCTCCACCGTACTTCAGTTGACCGGTGACGGAATCGGTAATCTCCGAACCGTCGATGTACATGTGGCAGTTCATGCACACGTTAGCGGAAGGAATTCCGCTGTGTTTGCTGTGACGCGCTGAGGAGTGGCAGTAGTTGCAATCCACCTTGTTTTGGCCGGCGTGTACTTTGTGCGAGAATGCAATCGGCTGGTGCGGTTGGTAGTTCTGCTCCACGCCAATACCCAAGAGGTAGCTGTACAAGGCTTGCAAGAACCACAAAACCAAAACGACGGTGGCAAACGTCATGAAACGCTTGTTGCGGATCAGAAGTTTGGTAAAGCCGTCCAAATCTTCGCGCAAGTTGGTGGACTGTTCGCCGTTCACTTGCTTCAGGGTGTTCCGGATGCGGAGCAACAGCACCACAAAAAGGGTCAGGAACGACGCCAGAATGATCAAGGTCACCAATGAATTGTCCTCCACAGGGGCGGCAGGCGCCGCTGCACCGGCCGCGGGAACAGCACCCGCCGCGGGAGCATCTCCAGCGTCCGTGTACGCAATAATGCTGCGGATGTCGTCGTCAGAAAGCGACGGGAAGTTGGTCATGATTGAACCGCCGTACTCCGCAAAAATGGCGTTGGCATCCGCGTCTCCACTTGCCCGGAGGGCAGCGTTGTTGCGAATCCACTGGATCAACCACTGCTCCGAGCGTCGTTGAGACACCCCCGCCAGGGCGGGCCCCACCAATTTCTTGTCGAGTTTGTGGCAGGACGCGCAGTTCTGCTTGTACAGTTTTTTGCCGAGTTCGAGATCAGGTTCGGCTTGGGCCGAAAAGCCTAACGACGTGAAAGCTAGTACTGTGAAGAGTAATAAGCTCGCAAATCGGCGGAGGGAAAAGGCGTTTTGCTTCATAAATGTTGCCTGGGGCATCGTTCAACCAAACGGGGCAAAATTAATTCACAAACAGGCCTATTCCGCCCGGCAGCTGAGGCTTTTTCTAATTTATACACATTCTAAATAAGGGATGGGTACGGATCCAACGGTATCAATTTATTCTATCTTCGTAGGATGCGCATTTTCACTTTTGTACCGGTACTGTTTCTTGGTTTCACGCTGTGTCCCAGCGCGGAAGTTGTTGCGCAAGACTTAGACAGCGCTTGGGTGAACTATGCTGCGCTGCCGGAGGTGCAAAAAGCGAGCAAACCGGGCCCTACGGCCTACCGCATACAATTGTTCAGCGGATCGCGCACCGACGCCCTTGCCTTGCGCAACCAAGCCCGAGCGTTGGTCCCAGACTCCAATGCCACAATGCAGTTTGATGCACCTTACTTCAAGGTGTATGCAGGTGTTTATACGTACCGCATGCAAGCGGAACGCCACCTTCCTGCTTGGCGTTTGCTATTTTCCGGGGCCTTTGTGGTGGAAACGCCCATTCGCCGGAGCAGCATTCCCAAGGAGCGCTTGCGGTCCAATCCCAAGTAAATAAAAAAAGGGTCGCCTGGATGCAGGCGACCCTTTCGAAACACAGTGGCATGTGCCATCAAGCTGCATCCAGGTACGGCTTCAGTATGCTTGCCAATTGCGCTGCGGACAGCGCGCCAGACTGGCGCCACGCCGGTTCTCCGTCCTTGAATAAAATCAAGGTTGGAACCCCCTGTACCTGAAGAGCTCCGGCCAATTGCTGATTTTGGTCCACGTCGATCTTGATGACTTTTACCCGACCGGTATGTTCCTTCGCGAATACTTCCAGCTGCGGGGCCAACGCCTTGCACGGACCGCACCACGTAGCGAAAAAGTCTACCAAAACGGGCGTGGGTCCAGAAATGAGATCTCCAAAAGATCCTGTGGCCATGATGCGCGATGATTTAAAGGTTACTTAACGGTCTTCTTGCCTTGGGCTTCCCAAGCCAGAATACCACCGGATAAATGGACGGCCTTTTTGAAACCCAGCGCTTTGGCTTGGCTCAAAGCCTGACCGCTTCGACCGCCGGAACGGCAATACAAGTAAAGAGGCGCATTTTTGTCTAAGGCCGCCAAACGCTTTTCGAAGTCGGGACTGTAAATATCCACGTTGACGGCGCCCGGCAGATGGCCTGCAGCGTATTCTGCGGGGGTGCGCACGTCCACCAACTGACCTTTTGTTTGCAGCGATTTCTCAAAAACCGCGGGTGACTGGTCCGCAGCAGAGGAGCTCTGTGCACAGGCGGTTTGACCCAATCCCAGCGTCACCAGCAATGCCAAGGCCAGCAAACGCGTCCACGGGCCGGCATTGTGCACCTGGTACCCCTTGCTTTTTAGAATCGACGCCGCTTGAGCGGAACGCATGCCGGAAGCACAGCAAACCACCACCGTTTGGTCTTTTTTTACTTTTTTCTCCACCTCAGCCAAGTTGTTTAAGGGGATGTTGAGCGCCTTGGGGGCGTGTCCGCCTTGAAATTCGCCGGGCGTACGAACGTCCACCACGATGGCACCGTCGGCCACCAACTGCTTGTAGTCCACTCCCGGACCCATGAGCTTTTTGAAAAATCCAAACACGGCCGCCAATTAAATTTTGTGGATCTGAACGTCGGTCCAGCCGCCGCCGTTGTACAGGCCTTCAATACCGTGGGACTCCAGGAAAATCTTGGCCTGACCGCTGCGGCCGCCGCTGGCACAGCACAGGATGATGGGGCGCGAGAGGGCGTTGATTTCTTCCACAAGATCCGGTACGGTTTGCAACGGCATGTTGAGGGATCCGGGCACGTGGCCCATAGAGAATTCGCCTTCCGAACGTACGTCGATGATGGTGGCCTTGGGGTCGTTGATGAGTTCGTTCATGGTTGAAGCAGAATTGATTCGATTACGGTGCAAAAGTACGGGCGCGGTAGTCGCCGCGAAGTGACTGAAGTCACTGGATTCAGAACACTCAGCGGGAGGCCGGGCGCTTGTTCTTTTCCAGGGCCGGTTGGCCGTTGGTCATCCACGCGGGTGCCGGACGCCCCAGGAGGTAGTGGTCAAAAAATTGCTGCATGCGCAGGGTGAGGTCTACTCGATTGGGCCGCTCCGTGAGGTTGTGGTCTTCGCCGTTGTACACCAGCATCCACACGGGCAGTTCGTTGCGGCGCAAGGCCATAAAGAGCTCAATACCCTGGGTGTACGGGACGGCACCGTCTTTGTCGTTGTGCATGATCAGCAACGGCGTGCGCACTTGGTTGGCAAAGAAGACGGGTGAGTTGTCCAAGTACCGTTGGCGGTCTTCCCACAAGGTTTTGCCCAACCGACTCTGGGTGCGTTCGTACTGGAACTGTCGGGACATTCCGGAGCCGTAGCGAATGCCACCGTAGGCACTGGTCATGTTGGACACCGGGGCACCGGCCATGGCACAAACGTACCGATTGGTTTGGGTGATGAGGTACGCCGTTTGGTAACCGCCCCAGCTCTGTCCCTGGAGTCCCATGCGTTTGGGGTCCAAACGTTTGTCTGCAGCGAGGGCCGCGTCTACTCCAGCGCTGATGCACGTTAGCGCACTGGGTCCGGGTTTGCCGATTTCGTAAGCAATATCCGGAATGAAAACGGCATAGCCTCGGCTGACGAAGTACGGAATATTGACCGTGGACGCGGAGGGAGCCGGTGCTCGGTACCGATGCATATCGTCCGAATTACGCTCGTAGAAATACACCACCAGCGGCAAAGAGGCCACGACGGAAGCCGCCCCGCGCGGCGAAAAAAGCAAGCCCTCCAACTTCTGACCCAACGCGTGGTAGGTCACCAACCGAACTTCCGGCCAATAAAAAGCCGCTTGCTGCGGATTTAAAGATGTAATGGCTGCCGGCGCGGCTTTGGGCTTGGCCACATACCACACGTTGGCGGGTTCCTGCACGGACTCGCGCCGGAAAACCAACGCCGAACCGGTTTTGGCCGCAGCCGCTGCGGTGTAGCTGTGCGGGCCGTAAGCCAGCGTATCCCAGGTTTGGGTGCGGTAATTGAACCAGCCGTAGCCCGATGATTTGGTGGGTTCGTGGAACCAGGAAACCAGCCACGGAGTTTCCTCCAAGTAGCGCTGTTCCGCGCGTTCCAACAAGACGCGCCAACGCGTTTCAGACGCTCGGCCCTTACCGCCGGTGATGCAATAGGGTTTGCGCTGGCCCGACGGATCGCAGGCCCAAAGATCGTAGGCGTCGTACACCACCATCAGGCTGTCTTTTCGCGTAAATCCCCCCACCCCGTAGGCATTTGGAACCGTAGGCAGGTCGTGCTCTTCATCGTACAACGGGGTGCGAATGCCGGCAGAGGCAATACGCGAGGTTGAGTCCGCTAAGTTCCACGTGCGGTACTGCCGTTCCCGCGGATCCCAAGCAAAGGCATAGCGGCCGGACGGACTGATGCGCGGCGTTTCCAACATCCCTTGCCCCAGCGGGACGGTGCGCCCGGATGCTAAATTGAAGGCTTGTGCGTTGCGCGGAACGGGGGTTTCGTAAGTGCTTTGCCAC
>ENA-OUVC01001514-OUVC01001514.1-marine-metagenome-genome-assembly--contig:-NODE-1514-length-13739-cov-4.694408_pt1 | contig 13739 bp, 19 predicted proteins | sample MGYA00248622_ERZ508571 | MGnify/ENA primary metagenome ERZ508571 (study PRJEB26236, sample SAMN06267175) | marine metagenome | isolation source: Columbia River Estuary | place: USA:Columbia River... | reverse complement strand
GTCCATTTGATTCGCGAATGTATGAAACTGATTCCACGTCACTGGCTCGTTTCCGCGATCGCTTGATTGTGTATTCACTATTGCTCCAAACATTGGCATTTCAGGTTGAAATTCTGGTGGCACATGTTCCCCTTGGTAGTTGGCTGTTCAGGGAAGATGTGTGCAATTGGCCGAGTAAACGGCAAGTGAAAAACCAACTATTACACAGGTCGTGCTTTGGCTGTCAAGCGGTAATCTTCAGCCATGTGCATTCTTTGTCAAATGGCAACTGCTGGGGCATCGGTGGTGCTTTCGGTTATCCCTTCTTTACCGATGACAAGCGAAGTGACGCCTCAAGTAGTTCAGAAAATGCCTGAGGTTCAAGTTGCTAGTACGGCCTGTAAAAAGCAAGGCACAACACGTACATTTCAAAAGCAGAAGCAGACGTGCAAAAAAGTAGGCAAACGGTTGGTGTGGGTTACAAACAAACAGACCTCATCCACTGCAACTACGACAACCACGCTGCCCACGCCGACAGCTCCTCCCACCATGCCTGCCGGGGGGTCAGAGCAGGCCGCATGCAGGCTCCGCGAGGCTCGCGCAAAGAACTATCAGCCATGGAACGTCGGATTTCCACGAGGCGATAGCTATGGAACTCCAACATTGCCAACTTCTGGTACAGCGAATGTTCAACTTCTCGCAATCGAGTTCCCCAATGCCGTAGGCACCAGTGCAGAACTGGTTGCCGCCGAAAAGGAAATTGCTGAATTTAACAAGTGGTTTGAATTCACTTCACGAGGTGCGTTGTCGTTTAACTGGCAGTTTCCAAAACAATGGCTACGAATGTCAAAGGAAACGGCGCAGTACAGACTTCAAAAAGGTGATCGCGCGACAGTAATCCCGATGGCTCAAGAGGTGGTTTCCATCGCTGATCCCTTTGTGGACTTCACTAATTCTGACTTTGTGTTCGTACTTTTTCCCCGCAGTATCAAGTTGGGAGTACCTGATTTGGGGATGGCTAACTGGCGCGTAGAAACGAATGAAGGACCGGTTAAAAACCTGTTTGGTGGATCTGAGTATTTTTACGATCGCGGTTTTGACTTGTGGAGTTTTTGGATTCATGAGTGGGGTCACCCAATGGGCCTTCCTGGACACGCTCCGCGTTCAAGCATCAGCATTATGGATAATCAAAATGGCAGCTCAGTCATGCTCAACGTCTGGGACACGTTCTTCAGTGGCTGGATGGGTAGCGATGAGTTGTATTGCATGCCTCTTGCGGAAACGAGCAAGGAAATCACGCTCATTCCTTTAGAACGATTGCAGCGTGGACCGCGTGGTGTCATTGTTCCAATATCGGACACGAATGCTGTAATCATCGAATCACATCGTGCCGAAGGTTGGGGCAAACGCATGCTTGATGTCGACTACGGACGTCAATCCGGTGGCTCTGGAACTGCATCGTACGGAGTGTCGGTGTATTGGATTGACACCACATCAGACACCAATCGCTATGTAGGAACTGATGGTTTTGTTGACAGCGATCTAGGCGAGAAATGGGCAGACCATGTCGTTCCGTCAGGGGTAACACGGCCGTTTGATCTGATGATCAAAGGTGACAAAGTGACGTATCGAGGGGTAACTGTTGAGTTTGTTAAAACAGGTGATTACGACACTGTTCGCATCACGAAATAGTTAAACCTGCTTACCACCATCAATGAGTTTGAACCGTGGGATGTTAGGCCATGTTGCAAACTTCGCATATGCGGCATCTGCCCAGACTGATAAGTGTTCAAGAATTGGATGAAGGATGCTGCATCCAGACTGTTCAATGAAAATTGAACGCGTGAGCCACAGTGCATTTCTATCGGAGTAGCTAGGCATAAGTGTGACTGATTCTTCTTGAATTTGGTTTTGCATTTCATCAACCAAGATTCTGAATTCACCTTCTTCAAATCGACTCAGGTCGATGCATGGATCAATCAAAATTGCAACCTCCAAGCTGTCGGTTTGCGAGTCGTATTCGACGTCATCCCACGTGTCTGGCCCAATAAATACAGTCCAGGATCTGGTTTTGATTTCGGTTAATTCAAAGTCAGAACCATTGACCACATCTAACTTTCCGCCGCGGTGCACAAACCAATCGGCAATTGATGCGTGCAATTCGTCGAGACGGGTCACGAAGGTTCGCCAAACATTTGTACTACCGCAAATTCAAATCGTGCAAGCAATGTTTCCGGAAGGGGTAATGCTTTAAATGCATTCAACAACCCGTGGTACCACCATTGCTGATATTCAAATGGAGCATTAAACACAGTGCCAAACCAGTCGTTGTTTTGATCATGTCGAACCCAGTCTCGAAATGTGGCTTCGGCATTATGGGTTTTGTCTGCCAAGGCAACGAGAAGCGATTGTTGGTTGTGGTCATCGGCTACTAAATGATCTAGGTAAATCTGCTTTCGGGCTTTCCAGTTCTCTAACGATTTCTCGCCCTCGTTTTCAACATGAGTGCAGGCCTGAACCATGTCTGCAACTTTCTTGCCAACCTTTCGCTTGACCATTTTGTACGTGCATGGAGTGTCTTCAAGAATGTCGTGGAGGAGAGCGGCTTCAGCTTGCTTCTCTGTGCCACCGTGCTCAAGTACGAGTGCACTTACCGCCATGAGGTGAGAAATGTAAGGAATAGTGGTCTTTTTGCGAAAATGTCCGGTGTGCCATTTGTAAGCAAGTTTGAATGCTTTTTCCATATTTCCTCCTGGTTTGTGTGTGATTAGAACCAACTCCAAAATTGAATCGGCATGAACGTTTTTGCCTGTTCAAGTGCGGCTGAAATTTCTGGGTATCGGGGACCACCAAAATGTTTCAACGCCCCCAGCACATCTTTGACTTCGGTGGCCCCAAGCAATTCGAGAAAAGGGTGAACATATTCAGATGGAATGGTGTGTGCGAACTCGTATTCATCTGCACCGAAAAACTGTTCGACAGTAGGGCCCAAGTCTTGACCGAAAATCTTCAGACTGTCATCGGCAAGTAGTGATGCCCAGATTGTTCGAGAGTCTGCTCCATTTCGCTCCTGTAGAAGAACTACTTCCCTCACAGTTGAACGGTAACCAATGGGTGTCGTGCGATTGAGCTCTGCGTAATCAGGGTTTTCAAGCCATTCCATAAACTATTTACGCACGGGTGGACTCCACGTGTGTGTCCATTTCCGCTTTCCGTTGTCGAAAGAAAGTATCCAGGTGCCATCAAGTTGCTGGTCTGCTCGCTGCAAATGCATCTTGGGTTCAAGTTTTGAGAAGTGACTTCGTGACTTTTTGAATACTCCAACGCGAATGAGCACCAAGATGAGGTCACGTTGGTTGCCACCAATGCCTCGTGTTCCTGGTATCCAATGTCGGAATCGCAATAGATCAGATATCTCTTCCCGCGAAAGGCGAGTGGTTCGCCGATCAATGAATGGGCAAGGGTCGCTTAACATCTTTCTCCTCATCGAACCTGGCGTTACCACCGGATTTAACCGGTTGGTGATCTTCATAGGGCCAGGACCCTCAGATCGTCTGGATGATTACGTTTTCAGATTACCTGGAACGTGTTACAGAGTTGCAGTTATTCGGGACAAGTTTGGTCCTCGTCATCGGCGTGGAAGCGAAGCTCGAAACCGCAAAAATCGCAAACCGTGTACTGGTCTGCATCGTCGAAATCTTCGCGTCGAGCGGCCTTTCGTTCAGCCTTTTTCTTGCCGTGACGGTAAGCCAGATATGTCGTGAAAAGCCCCATATTCCTTATACGCATACTATGTGCCACCCTGTGCGTACCGTTTGAGGTAGGGAGGAAATATGAAAACAGAGGAAATTGAAGAAGGCGAAGTTTGTCCGTACTGCGGTGTTCTGCCAATTACTTTTGATGGCGAAGAGATGGTGCATTGTCCAAACTGCGCTTCGCAGCTGTTTAACGCCGACTTCCTGCACGACATATTGCCGCTGGACTTAGACGATGAAGAAATTGAATTCGTACGCGAAGAAGAAGCAGGTTGGGAAGAAGCAGATCGCACTGACTTTGGAGATCCTGAGATCGACGGCAATTACTAAATAGGAAATTCTTAGGGTTGGCAGTCGCAAAGTTGAAAGGAGTTAAGTGCTCCACGACTACCAACCCAGAACCGCGCCAATTAGGCAGCGAGAGCAAATGCACTGGCATGAACCAATGCACCATTGAACGACAAGCCTTGACCTACCAATCGGCTTGAACGTACGTGCTCTTCAACGCCCAGTCCAACACCTGGCTTGCTGATGATCTCTGCCGAGGCAAGTCGACTGAGGAACTTCAGGGCTGCAGTTGCAGATGGGCGAAGATTCGTTTGGCCTGGTGCGTCAAGCAAAATGCCGCGAACAAGTGCTTCCCAGTTGGCCGAAAGAGCCTCTTGGGTGGCAAAGAGTTCTGCGCTCACAATGCGTGAACCATGTGCAACGACAACACCCTGCTGAGCAGGTAGTGGTCCTCGACGCACCAGATCTTCGATTGCGGCGGCGACATATTGATCGCGCTCAGCAAACTGTTCAATATCTCGGAAGTTTGACGAACCACTGCGCACACCCTTGATGCGAAGCTCGTGATCAACGGCTGCCCAAACGGCACCCTGATCCGATCGCTTGTCGCCACCGCGTGCGAGATTGTCGCGGATACCTTCTGCCTTTGCGCGACGCACTCGGCGGTTTACGTATCGATTTGCGCGGGTGAATTCACTTCCACCTGCCCAGCGACCGGCTTCTACACAACTAACAGGAATGTCAATGGTGGCCCCAGCAGGCACAAGGATGCTTACGTTCACGGTGCGTGTTTGACGGCCGCCATCAAGCACCTGGCCTTCTGGAATCAGAATTGCAGTTGCACCTGAATTGGTGACCTGCAAAGTGGGAACTTCGGCATCTGGTTTTTCCGAGACGGTCAAACCAGCAGTCGCGCCGGTTGAGAAGCCGAATCCAAGGTTTTGGCCGGGCAAATACACGGGGTAAATGGCTGCGCCAAGGCGATGGATTGGTCGACCGACTGCTGCGAATTCAAGAACTGAAACTGACATGGGTAAATCCTTTCAAGAGGTATTTAGGTGATGATGCTTAAACGCACACGTGGGTCATGAGTGTGACCTGGCGTCTTCTTCCTGAGGACCGAGGCCACGGAGGGCGCCCCGGATGAGTTCGTACTGCTCTTCATAGGTGAGGTCCCAGTAGGAAATTGGCATCCGCAGCACCTTGCAATAGGACCGGCGAAGTTTACGAGAGAACTTTTCACGAATTGTCATGAATGCAATACGCACACTTTGTTCACGCTGTGCGTAATACAGACATCAACTCACAGAAAGGCTGTTACACGACAGATGAAATATCAACAGACACCCCATCACCTATTCGATTCAAATTTGCAGGCACGTCCTAAAAATGCAGGTGCAATTTGGCGCACCTTGTGTTGGGTGAACGATCAAGTTGCAATCAGCGGCGATCTCTCCGAGTATGACTCCGAGGCACTGGTCCAACTCAATGACTGGGAAAATCAAGGAATTACCGACATCATCGATTTGCGTGGCGAGGGATCACATGAGGATTTCGTGGCAGAGAATGCACCGCACATCAGGTATCACTGGTTGGGCGTAGATGACGAAGGCGATCGCAGAAGCGATGAGTGGTTTGAAGCAATTGAGGCAGCGGCACAACTGGTGTTGCAAGACCCAAGTCGCAAAGTGGTAATCCACTGTCACATGGGTGTAAACCGTGGTCCTTCGGCGGCGTTCACTGCACTGATTACACATGGAGTTGACCCGATCCTGGCACTGACCCAAATCCGTTCAGCACGGCCGGTGGCGGCAATTCTGTACTCCTTCGATGCGGTTCAATGGTTTGCGCACAGGCAGGGCAAGTCCGAACAGGAAGTGGCGGACCTATTCCAGGCGGTCTATGACTGGCACGTGGAAAACCCTTTAGATCTGCGGTATTGCATCCAGCAGATTGGTAGTAGATACGCGGCGTAATTCGGCGGCAGGTCCCAATGTCACACAATTGGGACCTGCGTGCGTATAGCAGGTATGACAAACATACCTAACCCAAAAATCACCCACATGTACATCCTGGTCGACCGTTCAGGTTCGATGGAATCAATTGCAAATGACGTAATTGGTGGATTTAACACCACCATTTCTGATCAGCAGGCAAATGGTCCGGACGCCAAGCTCACGGTCATTCAATTCGATTCGCAAGACCCAGCGGCAGTGATGTGCGCAGGCATTCCAATTTTGGAAATGAATCGTCTTGATCGTTCGACGTATCAACCTCGGGGTGGAACTCCATTGTTGGATGCGACTGGTCTCTTGATCGGTCGTATTCGCGTTGAGCAAGCAGCACGAGTTGCAAATGGTCTGGCAGAAGAAGACGTGGTGTTTATCACGATCACTGATGGCCAGGAAAACCAGAGTCGTGAATACAACCTTTCGAGGATCACTCAGTTAGTTAATGAGTGCAAAGCAGCTGGGTGGACGTTTGTCTACATGTCTGCAGACATCAACGCATATGCGGACGCAGCAGCCATGGGTTACGACCGTGGATCTACTCAACACTTTGCAGCAACTGCAGATGGTGCAGGAAAAGCATTCACGAGTATGTCAAGGAACATGTCAAACATGCGCGATAAGAAGCGTCGCATGGAGGAATTTGATTCCCGTGAGTTCTTTGAAACTGGTAAGGATGCAGAAGACAATTCATGATGAAAAAACCTGCAAGGTACATCATCACTGGAGTGGACGCGACCGGGGTTTCGACCCCGGTCCTTGCACGTGTGAAGTGTGAAAACAGCTCCGGTTCATTTGAAAGCATTTTTCCTGTTGAAGCCGTGCATGGATACGCACGAAACCAGCGGGAAGAAGGTTTCATTGTGAACGTTGAGTGGCTATACGAAGTGCCGCAAGAGGCACAAAATTGGTGGGCAGAGTATTTCATTGCTGTAGGAGGCAAATAACAATGTGGGTCTTTACTGAAACAGGATTTGTAAGTGCAGTTCGCAAGCCAGAGGAACCGAAGTACATCACCGTACGTGCTCGAGAAAAGCAATCGCTTGAGGTGCTCTCAGAGCTGGCAGAAAAGCCGATCATCGATACGCCTTACGGCGACTACGCATATCGAGTACTGGTTACCGATGAGGTGTTTAAGGCCTGGCTGTCCACTTCTGTAGACATGTTGGATTACGACAATTTCAAGAATCGAGTGTGGGACACTCGCGGCGACGAGTTCCATGACGCTCTTGGTGCAGTGTGGTCAGCCATGTACAAGCTGCAGCAGTAACGGCCTAGTTAGGCCGCTTTTGCTGGTGCGTTTCCACCGAACATTGGTCCCAACAGTCCACCCAGGTGTTGCGCTTCTTTAACCAGACCATCAAGTAATCCGGTCATATCCTTCGAATGCTCACAACGCATTTCTGCTCCCACAACAATCATGTTGTTGTCGCACCACACACGAACTCCAACTCGGGTGGTGTTCAAACGGTTAATTTCACGCAGTAACTTCACGTTCTGTGTGACATTGTGGAGAACAGTCGAGGTTGCGCGAATAACTGGTTCGGTTCCATCAAACAGTTGAATCCGAACGTTGACATCCTTGTATTTTGCTGCGATGAGTCCATTGTCGTGGACAAGGTGGGAGATTTTCTTTTCTTCCAAATACTCGATCATCTGCGGGAAGTAGATTTCTGCGCCACTCAGTCGACGATCAAAATTGATTGAGAATTGGTCACATTGAATTTGGAGGTGCTGACCAATTTCCGAGTTGAAACTGATCGTCAGTTCTGGATCCGAGTTGATGAACAATCGGTTCATCAGGTTGTCAAGAAGGAGATGACTGAGAGAAAATGAACCTGTGCCGGTTGTTTGTGCAGGTAGTTTGACAACTGTGTCAGGACAACCGACGTAAGACCAGCTGCGTCGCAAAGTGATGCTCGTCTTGTCAATAATTACCTGACCAAGGGGTGGTTGTGAGAAAAACGACATGAAGTCTTCAATGTCAATTGGCATTTCTGCGAGAACACTACAGATCCGTTGAAAATCACGATATTGAATCTTTGCAGTGACGTTTGGTTCATCAGAAAAGGTTTTGAACTCTGGAGTTTTTTTGCAAACTCCCATCTGGATTTCGCCACCGTTTGATGACGTGATCTTTGCCGAGTCGTGATCAACAGTGAGATTGCAGGTTCCACCCGCGCTATTGAGAGTGTTTGCGCTAAGGATAAGACGACCTGGAATTTGGAATGACCCTTCAAACGAATGATGGTCACCTGGAATGGTGATCCATGTGTCATCGCTGTTCATTTGCCATGTGCGCATTCCGTTAACGCAGGTAACGAGAACTCCTCGACCTTTGTCTTCTTCAAGTACGGACATGCGGATTGCCGACATGACGAGATCAAGTTCGCTTTCAGAAATGTCTCCGATGTTTACTTTCATGCTGCATCCTTCACATGGAACTTTTTGAGGACTTTGACAGGTGTGTATCCAGTTGGAATGGTGTGCACTTCTTCGAACAACAATGCAAGGTCTTCGCCCTGGGTAGTTTCTGTTTGTGCGCTAGGTGAGTTCACCTGAGGTGGATTTGTCTCGGTGCGTTCGGGTGTTGGACTAGTTGCCAACTTCGTTTCGTTGCTCATGGTGCGCTCCTTGCGGGTAGGTGTGGTCGGTTTTATCCCACGGGTGGGTCAGAGATAGTAGGCGAACACAAGTTCGCTTGCACGGCATTTAGGGGCCGTATTGATAAACGCACAAACTTGTTACAAATGTGCCCGAATTTGCCCTATTCCCAGTCCTGGGCCCAATCGTCCCAGTCCACCACGCTGTCGGCATCTACCTGGGAGGCCGCCTCAACGGTGGCCTGTACGAGGCTGGAGACGACGTCAAGCACGACCTGGCCATTATTGGGGAGCAGGAAGTCCACCACGCAGGCAGGGGCAATATCCGGCTCTTTCCACCAGTCCAGCAACTGTGAAACCTCGAGTGGTTGCATCACTTTGCACATGATGTCCACAAGGAACGAGCGCTGGTATGTGGTGTCACCAGGGTTTAGCCACAAACTGATTTTTAGTTCGTGGTGGAAGATATCTGATCGAATGGCCCATAGAGGAATAGGTTCAGCGGCATGCGGGTGAATGAGACTCACCTTGATCATGCTGTGAGCTTCTTCGCCAATTCCAGTTTGAATAATGCCAGTTAGGTTTTGCAATACCGCAAGTTGTTCAAAAATGCCGGAATACTCGTCGCTCCGTTCGTCAAAGAGTACGCGACAGTTCGCGGCAATATTCTGAATTGCGTCAATCATCCACTCCTCCCGTGTACGGAGACGGGGGATGGGCATGCTGTGGCGTGATTCTCGTGATGCAGCGACAGAAATCATCTGGATGGATGCCGCATTCTGTTGTGTAAGGCATGGATATTCCTGATCGCATGAAATACACCTTGGATCAATGGTCATTCCATTTGGCTGGTGAATTGCAGAAATCACCTTGGCCAATTCTTGTGAAAAGCTGAGCGCATCACGGACATTCATTAAAACCTCCCATAGAAAGAAAAGAGCACGTACTCACCAGGGTGAATACGTGCTTGTGGACAGTTTCAGTATGACAAATGGGTGTCACGGAGTGGGTAGCTCGATGCGTAATGAGTGGTATGAACACAAAACCAAGCACAAAAATTTATTACGGTGATGACTATGTTTTGGAATCGGGCATAGAAACCCGTACGAAAGCGAAACCGATTGCAAAATTGATTCGTTCTGAGAATATTCCCGGCGTGGAATTGCGTTCTCCGCGAAAAGCGACAAGAGAAGAACTTGAAGAAGTTCACAGTCCTGAATATCTGGACAGTTTGTGGAATGGAGTTCAAGACCTCTTGCGAAGTCTGTTGGCGAGCACCGGTGGAGTTTTAGACGCGGTAGATCAAGCACTGATTGACGGGTTCTCTGCAAGTCTGTCGAGTGGTTTGCACCATGCAAAACGGACCCATGAAGAGGGTTTCTGTTTCATCAATGGGTTGGTCATTGCAGCACTGCGCGCATTGAACGTCCACAAATTGACCGATATTGGCATTCTTGATCTTGATGCGCATTGTGGTGGTGGCACGTTCCAACTTATTGGCGATGACGCACGAGTGCGTTTGGCAGATGTAAGCACCAACACATATGACAGTTGGAAATCATTTGAGTTGCGACACCACTTAAAAATCGTGCGCGATGCAAACAACTATTTGAATGAGGTAGAAAAAGCGTTGAACCACCTCAGTGGCGTGCAGTTCCTTATTTACAATGCAGGAATGGATCCGTTCGAAGGTTGCGGCATCGGCGGTTTATCTGGAATCACACGCGAAGTTCTGCAGCAGAGAGAAAAACTGGTTGCAGACTGGTGCAGAGAGAACAAGGTTCCGGCAATGTACGTACTTGCAGGTGGTTATGAAGGACCGAACTTAGATCTTGAAGGAGTTGCACGTTTGCACCTTCTCACGATCAAAGAGTTCGTGCAGTAACTACTTTGTGGGTCGCTTAGCGGGCTTGGTTGCGCGGCGGGGAATAATCAAAGGAGGGTCTAGCTTCTCTGCTTTTCCACGCCGATACACCTGCGCCGGCTTGCCGGTTCCAGAAGATGATTGTCGGGTTCTTCCGGGGACTTTCTCGATGAACCCCTCAATCACTTCTGCTTTGCGTGCAAAGTTTGCGGCATCAAAGGAGAGTTTCATCTTCTCCCGTGCCGACTTTTCGCCTGGAGTAGAAACGCGAGATGCTCTGCGGTATTCCTCTTCAAGGAGCTTCTGCACTTTGGCAAGGACATCCTGATCTCTGGTCATCTTGCGACCGCTCGATAGCCCCATAGGCATGTCATTCATGGGCATCGACATCATGAGTTCGTTTTTACTAGATTCGCTGAAGGCTTTTGAAAGCACATGAATCTGTCGTTCAGCAATGCTCGAGTCAGACTTTGATTCCTCTCGACGTATTCGGTCAGCGAAGCGGAGCGTTTCAGCGTCAGGGTTATAAGCAGGATGGAACATCACTTCGTACACATGCCTCAAGTCACCAAGGGTAAATTCTTCATCGCAGAACTTCAAAGCGATTGGAGTTCGCTCCATAAGTTCGCGTACTCGCGAAATGGCGTCGCGAATCATTTGGTTGTGGTCAAACTCCAAACGATTTGGGTCTGCAAGTACTTCAACTACGTCCATGAATTTTGCATTTGCAGCATCGCTTCCGGCAAACGGCGAAGCGAAGTCGGGGCTAAATGCAACGTAAGCAATGGAGACAGTTCTTCCGGACCGCGGATCACGACCAACATCGCCATATGCGCCAATCTGCACCAAGTCTTCAGGTTTGACCTCAATCGAGGTTTCTTCAAGAAGTTCGCGACAGGCTGCCTCGACAAGACTTTCGCCCTGCCATTCAACATGGCCGCCAGGGAGGGCATAGTCGAATGGCTCCCGGGGGACCTCTCGCACAAAACCTGTTTTGTGATCCAGGATGCAGGACTGAGGTCCCTTTCTTTGGACTACAGCTACTTGTAGCAGGTTTCGCTTAATGGTGAGGGCTACGACATCGACCGCTACGTGAAAGTAGGTCGGGAAATCGGTGGTTGCGGGCTTTGCGGTGAATTCCATGTGTACCTCCATAAACGCACGTTTATGGCTTATGTGTAATTCTACATAAAGGGCAGGGAACGGATTGTCTCAATCTGGAAATTTGGTATTTGGCTTGCTATCATGTTCGTGGCCGCCGTTTTTCGCTTTTTGGTAGTTCAAACCCCGTGGGTTGTAAAACCCATACGGGTAAAGGGTTTCCTTACTGTGCAATACCCCCTAGGTAAATTGCATTATGACCAAAAAGCAGACAAGAACTGGTGTTGCGCACAAATACTCATGTGCTATACTCGTTACCCCACAAGATACGAAAAAGGAGTTGATCGCAAAAAACCAGCAAAACCAGCAATTTCACGATCCACAGACCGTGAGACAGCAAGTTGTCACTTTAACAGTTATCCAGTCCGACCCGCCAGCTACCACAACCGCACGTCTCTCGAAAGGGGATCCAATGACCACCAAGCGCAACCACAACAAACCAAGCAACCGCACAATCCAAACCAAAAAGCGCCAAGACGCGTATGTCATTGGAGTGCATAACGCACTTGCGGCCCGTTTCGGCAACCATGCCAAGTACAAGGGGCAAGAAGTTGCAGATGTCATTCAGTACACCATCGTCGAACTCCTTGGGCGAATCACATACATCATGAGCAAGTACCCGGACCCTGCGCATTATGTTGGCGCGCGTCTCTCGAACGTGGTCACCGACCACAGTCGTCGTCAAGGGGCACAACGTGGGGAAGGTGCACGATTTGTCCGCACTGTTGGTTCAGCAGACGAAGAGCACACCGCACGGAAACTTCAGCAAGTTGTTTCGGGAGACTCGTTTGATCTCGCAGACCATCTTGACAAGATCGCACTTGTGCAAAAGGTCAAAAAAGTGTTGACCGCAGAAGAGCAGCGCATTTTTGATTTGGTTTTTGAGAAAGGTTTGAGCGTCACGGAGGTTGCGAAGATTGTTGGACAGCGTCGCGAAACGGTGAGTCGCAAATTGAGCGATGCAAAAGAGCGTGCGCGAAAGGCCATTGGGCCAGCGTCGTAACGGTTCATTTCTCAGGTTTCACTCGTACCATCTCCACAATTTTTGCGCTGTGGCTAGCAAGGTTGTGGCAGGTGGGCGAGTGAGTTACCCGAACATGCAACGTGATCTGGTTATTGCAATGCGGACATTTCCAGTGAATGGTTCGCTTCGGTGATTGTTCCATGTTGTGCCTCCTTGGCAAGTCGTAATCGACAAGCCGCACAACATAAGGAAAGGTGTGACGCGGTTTCTTGAAATCCTTTTAGGTATTGAAAACGCGTTGAACCTGGCTAGGTGCAACCAACAGTTGTTTAACGTGCAGTGCATCAACAGTTTTTGTAACTTTGCTCAACAGTGGCGTGAGACGAACATCAGTCATTTCACGAAGTGAAATTTCAAGAGGAACACCGTAAGTAATTCCAGAAAGATCAATGGCCTCAGTGTCTGCTGGCGCCAACTGCAACGAAACAACATTGTGCGAACGCATGAGGAGATTCTCGGCGAGTAATACTCCGTCGTGAATTACCCAACCTGCGGGAACTCTCACGAGCCAGCGCAACGAAAGACGATGGAGTTGTGGCGCAAACTTCCATGTAGCTGCGGCTGAAAACAACGAAACGACTAATCCACTAACCCAGAGACCGCTGGCAAAAAGGTTGTCTGCAACAACAAAGAGTGCGGTGAGTACAACCCAAGTAAGCAGGGTGGGAAGTGCCAGGCTGACGGGAATTCGAAGGAGGAACCGTCGTTCGTTTCCGTACGCGCCGGCCTGAACCTGGATCATTCCGAAATCAGACGTATATATAAGGAGTAGTGCCACGAGAGCTGCGGTTGCAACAGCAACAGGGAGAATCCCAAATTCTTCAGAAGGCAGTTGGGTAATAAGGGAGAAGAAAACAACGGGGCTACTTATTCGAATTGCGGTAAGAGAAACTGGGTGAAGAATCCAGGTGCCTATTGCCACCACGGTCCACAGCATCCACGTGCCTACCGAAAAACTTTGTTGGAACAGAGCAACGAAGATCCACAGCACCCGAACAGGCCAAGCAATGTGCGTAAGTAGACGCTGAATCACGCCACGAGCCTAGAGCCGTAGTG
>ENA-OUVC01001512-OUVC01001512.1-marine-metagenome-genome-assembly--contig:-NODE-1512-length-13746-cov-3.226498_pt1 | contig 13746 bp, 11 predicted proteins | sample MGYA00248622_ERZ508571 | MGnify/ENA primary metagenome ERZ508571 (study PRJEB26236, sample SAMN06267175) | marine metagenome | isolation source: Columbia River Estuary | place: USA:Columbia River... | reverse complement strand
GTGACGAGTGCGGGTACGCAAGCTTGATGTCTAATAAGCATCTCACGCTGCCAACTATTACAACCATCGCTTCGTAGCGGCTATAGCTTCTTTCGCTTCAAGAATTCACCGACAGCGCTTATCCAGGCTGCAGGTTCCTCTACCCAAGATAGATGTGAAGAGTATGGAAGGCAGATCCATTCTGCGCCCTTAATCTTCTTCACAAGACGCTTCTGAGTCTTTGGAGTTACTTCATCAAACTTTCCATTGATCAGTAGCGTTGGAACCTTAATCTTCTTGAGTTGATCTTCAACATCCCATGTGCGCAGTGAACCAATAGGGGCAAATTCAACTGGTCCCCACATCGCTTCATAGACCGTTGGATTTACCGCAAGCTGACCAAAAGCTTCAGCTACATCGGTGGGCATTGGAACACGAACTAAATGCTGCGTAGTAAAGTAATCATTTGCGGCTTGGAACTCAGGCGCAGTGTAAACACCTTCTTTAATACCCTTATGAACTGCCTTGCGATGCACCGCAGGTAATTCGGAGACAAGTCTTTCAATCTCAGGCAGCCACTTAGGCACTGATGCCAGGGAATTGGCAATTACAAGACCCTTGAGACCCTTTGGCTTATCAACTGCATGGGCGAATGAGAGAATTCCACCCCAGGACTGACCCACAAGAATGTAATTCTTTGAAACTTTTAATTCTTTAAGAATCAAATCGAGCTCTTCCTTGAAAAGTTCTACAGTCCAAAACTCACTTGGCTTATCTGTCATATGTGTTGACTGACCACATCCAATTTGATCGTAGACAATCACCGGGCGACCCGTCATTGCAATCAGATGAACAATTCCGAGGACATAGTTGTGCGGTGCACCAGGGCCACCATGTAAAACAACAGCGGGGGTCATCTTGGATTTCAAATCACCAATTACTCGATACCAAGTGTTGCCGTGCTTCCACTTCATTGTTCCGGTGTAATCAGGTACCTGCTCAGCCATCTTTATTCCCCATCCTTAGCCGTGAACAGTAAAGATACGCCGGGAGAGGTGAGAGTGAAATAGCTTTCCAATGAACTTTCCGAGCGGAGGATGAGGGATTTGAACCCTCGATAGGTTTCCCTATACACGCTTTCCAAGCGTGCGCACTCGGCCGCTATGCGAATCCTCCAGCGCTGGGGCGCGAGCCTCAACGAGCCAAGGGTAGCGGTGCATAGCGTCAGCCCTGACACATAAGATTGGCTCAGATCTCCGGTGCGACGTTATCGTGCCGAACTCCCCCAGGGTAGGAATACAGCAAGGGTAGGTACGCTCTAGCGGGTGCACCGGAGGTCCCAAGAATGAAAGAGTTTCGCGGCCAATTAGAAGTGAATTGAATCGCGACCTTAACGAGAGTAGATAAAGATGTCGTTAGCGTTATATCGAAAGTATCGCCCCTCTGTATTTGCAGATGTCATCGGGCAAGAACATGTCACTGTTCCTTTATCTAACGCGCTTGAATCAGGCAAAACTCATCACGCATATCTCTTTAGCGGCCCACGTGGTTGCGGCAAGACATCTAGCGCTCGCATCATGGCGCGCTCACTCAACTGTGAAAAAGGACCAACACCCAATCCATGTGGCAAGTGCCAATCTTGTAATGATCTTGTGGCAAATGGTCCAGGTTCTATCGATGTCATTGAACTCGATGCTGCAACACATGGTTTAGTAGATGATGCCCGCGATCTTCGCGATAAAGCATTCTTTGCACCAGTGCAGAGCAAGTACAAGATTTACATTATCGATGAAGCGCACCAGCTCGGACCGGGCGCTGCCAACGCTCTTCTTAAAGTTGTAGAAGAACCACCTGCACACGCCATTTTCATCTTGGCAACCACAGAGAAACACAAGATAATTCCTACGATTCTATCAAGGTGTCAAATCTTTGATTTTAGTCGAATTAGTGTGAAAGACATTGCTGCTCATTTAGTCAATATAGCGGAGAAAGAACAAGTTTCGGCAGAACCTGAAGCCTTACATCTCATTGCCACTAAAGCCGATGGTGCATTGCGTGACGCCTTATCTATTTTTGACCAATTGGTTACCTTTAGTAATGGCAATATCACCTATCAAACGGTGTTAACCAATCTGCATGTATTGGATTACGACTATTATTTTAAGATCGTTGATTATCTAAAAAAAGAAGACATTGCAGGTTCTATTTTAATTTTAAATGATATCATAGAAAAGGGCTTTGATGGACACCAGTTCATCATTGGCTTAGCCGATCATTTTCGAAACCTATTAATGGCGCAAGATGTTCGAACCTTACCGCTCTTGGAATTAACGGATCAAATTAAAGATCGATTTAAAGAACAAGCCAGCGCTTGGGAGAAAATCCAACTAACGAGGGCATTATACACCTTAAGTAAAGCCGATGTAGCATACAAGAGCTCTAAGAACCAACGGCTGTTGGTGGAAGTCACTCTCATGGAATTAGGTTCTTTACAACAAGAGGCTGAAAAAAAAAATTAGTAACGGATCCAATTAGCATACTCCCTTTTGCTAAACAATCGTTGCGGCCGCAGCAGGATCAAGAAAAACAGGCTAAACCTTCCTTGTCCTTACCCAAGGTTGAGCTAGAGAAAAAGCCAAACACCCTCGAAAAACCAACGGGAAGTTTATCGGAAAGCACCTTAAGCATTAAAGCCCAACTGGCTCAACATCGGATGACACAGGTGGTTCCCGAAGAAGATTTGCCCCGAAATCAATTTAGTGCAGATGCCCTGATTTCATGTACACGTAAGTATGCACACATCTTAAAAGGACTCGGAAAAGAAACCTTTTACCACGCCTTAATCAAACGAGATCCACAGCTCCATGATGAAACCGTTACACTGGTCGTAGACAATGAAGTTCAAGTAGCGTATATCACCCCCATTCTTCAAGAATTTGTAGACTATTTGAAAGCAGAATTAAAAAATGGTTTTGTTGAAGTTAAGTTGTTGGTAACCGAACAAATTGAATCTGAACAAAAGCCGGTAACCGGAAAAGATAAATATCAAGCGTTAGCGCGCAAAAACCCGAATATCCATACCCTAAAGAATCGGTTTAATCTAGACATTGAATTTTGATATGGAATTGGTTTATCATGATTTATCACGCATCGACGAAGTAAAAGCTTTTATTCAAAATTGGGAAGATAGTTCCGATTACATTCATTGTACAACATCGGGCTCTACGGGTATACCGAAACGTATTAAGTTATCTAAAAAACAAATAGAACATTCTGCAACACGTACCATCCAATACTTCGGATTGCACCAGGGTATGAAAGCCGGTTTGGCCCTTTCAATGGAAAGTATAGCTGGGAAATTAATGGTGGTTAGGTCAATGCTAGCTCGGATGGAATTACATGTGTTACCGGTAAAAAAGAATCCCTTAGCACAGGTTGACATTCCATTGGATTTTATTGCGCTTGTACCATCACAGGCCTCAGAATTCCTTGAGAATTCCTTGGGGAGACAAAAAGATGCTACGGTATTAATTGGTGGCGCACCGCTATCAAGTGTACAACATCAAGCAATTCAATCCTATTGGAAACATGCATTTCAAAGCTATGGAATGACGGAAACCGCCTCCCATGTAGCCTTGCGAAGAATCACTTCCGTAGAAGATGCGCCCTATGAAGCGCTTGACGGAATAAGGTTTAGTGAAGCACATTCCCAACTCGTTATCCATTGTAAAGACTTAACACAGGGTGAGATTCACACAACGGATTGTGTTGACTTACTTTCACCTTCATCTTTTCGGTACCTCGGGAGGATAGATCATGTCATCAATACCGCGGGAAACAAGGTTCATCCGGAAGAATTAGAGTTCAAATTGAAAGAACACATAGCAGGAGTGTTTATGATTATCCCGTATGAGGATGCGCAGTATGGACAAGGCATAGGCTTGTTGCTGATTGACGAAAAAAATCCACTTACCATAGCAGGATTTAAAACCATAGAAGGAATTAAGACCTATGAAATTCCAAGAAAATACATGGTCGTACCCGAGATTATTCGAAATTCCAACGATAAAATAGACCGTAACGCGATGTTGGATATAGCAAAAAACCATGTCTGGACATCAATACTATAGCATATTAGGATTGAATTCCTCGGCAACAGACGCAGAAGTAAAACGTCGGTTTCGGGAATTAGCCAAGCAGTACCACCCGGACAGAAATCCCAATGAAGATGCGACGGCGAAATTTCAACGCTTACTTGAAGCATATGAGCGAATCATTAAAAAAGATTTTGATGCAAATACCGGGTTCGTAAGCAAGAGTAACCAAGGGAACCGCGGAAACCATGAAGCACAGCATCGAGAATTTCATCGAAAGGCATGGGAACGATATGAGCAGATGCGCAAAGAACAAGAAGCCTATTCAAAGGAGGTGTTTATGGCATTTACAAGCGGGTATCGCATGCGAATTAAGCTCATTATTGGAATATGTTGCTTTGCGCTTCTTGCCGTGTTAATTGCAGACGAAACCCTACCGTTAAAACCGATCCATGACCGTGTTGTAGGGTATAATTCGACCAGCTATCAAAGTTTTACCAATGGCTATGTAAATGAAGTGAGCACAGGCTATGGACATCATTTTTTCTTAGCGAATTACACCCCTACCCTTTTCAATGAGCAGTCGGAGATCACGTATTATCAAACCGCTATTTCACGTTCTGATGTGTATGTAAGCCATAACGGGAAATGGATTGAGGTACATTTTACATATTATTGGGCTCGATGGTTTTTATATCTTTTATTTGTGCTGGGAATAATAATCCCGTTTTATAGAAAAGATACCATACTACTTTATCTGTCGACCTATATGAGTTTATATGTTATTTCAGGCGTAGTATGCTCTTATGTGCTACTCAATTATCGAATTCTTTCCATTATCACCTTAGGGAATTGGCCATGACAAAAAAAGAAAAAGCGCAGTATATACTCACCGAATTGGAACGACTTTATCCTGAAACGCCAGTTCCTTTGGATCATTCAGATGCATACACTTTGCTGATTGCCGTATTGCTTTCCGCACAGTGCACGGATGAACGCGTCAATAAAATCACGCCCTTGTTATTTGCTAAAGCAAAAACACCGAGAGAAATGGTCTTATTATCAGTAGAAGAAATAAAAGAAATCATTCGCCCGTGTGGCTTATCCCCTGCAAAATCAAAGGCCATTCATCGCTTATCCGAATTATTATTAGAACATCATGAGGGGCAAGTACCTAATTCGTTTGAAGCCCTTGAAGCCCTACCCGGAGTTGGTCATAAGACAGCCTCTGTAGTAATGGCACAAGCATTTGGAGTTCCTGCATTTCCAGTAGATACACACATACACCGATTACTCACACGGTGGGGAATTACTTCAGGCAAGAGTGTGATTGAAACCGAACGGGATGCTAAAAAATTATTCCCAAAAGCTTCGTGGAATAAATTACATCTGCAGATTATTTTCTATGGTCGGGCCTATAGTCCGGCGCGAAACCCACAAAAAACAGTGGATTATATCACGGAACACATCGGCACCAAGGAAGCTAAAAACTCCTTAAAATAGTTATAAACAACCCATAGAAAAACCGGTGCTTTTTAGTACATTTGATGACTGGTTAACCTCAGTACATTTCACTCAATATATTTTATCATGGAACCACAGGATACATCGCGTAAACCGAGTACACGCGCAAAAGTTGCGACCGCTTTCACCAATGAAATGGGCCGTATACCACCGCAAGCGGTAGAGTTGGAACAGGTTGTATTAGGCGCCATGATGTTGGAGCGAAATGCTGTTAACGATACCATTGATATCCTAAACGAGCAAAGTTTCTACGACCCAAAACACCAGTACATTTTCAAGGCGATTCGTGACTTATTTGCCTCCACGAATCCTGTGGATTTAGTTACAGTAACGGAACGTTTGGCAAAAAATGGGGAATTAACTGCAGCAGGCGGTGTGGGCTATGTTTCTCAATTAACAAACCGGGTTGCCTCCTCGGCGCATATTCAGTATCACGCACGAATCATTGCTGAAAAGTTCATTAAGCGTGAATTGATTCGGGTGAGTACAGATATTCTTAAGGATGCCTTCGATGACACTGTAGATGTATTTGACCTATTGAATAAGGCAGAGACCGGTCTTTTTCAAATTGGAGAGAACAACATGACCAAACAGGTAAATGCGATGTCCAGTGTTGTAAAAGATGCGATTGAGGAAATCGAGAAGGCCAGAGCTACCGGAGATGGAGTTTCTGGGATTCCTTCCGGATTCCTTGAATTAGATAAAATCACCTCGGGTTGGCAGCGTTCGGATATGATTGTAGTAGCTGCACGTCCGGGTATGGGAAAAACCGCATTTGTACTTTCTGCCGCTAGAAATACCGCCGTTGAACATGGAATGGGTGTTGCCATTTTCTCCCTGGAAATGTCTTCCGTTCAATTAGTGAAACGACTCATTGCTGGTGAAGCGAAAATTGACTCCGAAAAATTGCGAAAAGGGGATTTAGCAGACCATGAATTCCACCAATTACACGCCCGGATTCCCAAATTAACTACCGCGCCAATTTTCATTGATGATACACCTGGCTTGAGTATTTTTGATTTTCGTGCAAAATGCCGAAGACTTAAAGCACAATACAACATTGAGTTAGTAATTATCGATTACTTGCAGTTAATGTCAGCCAAAGACGGAAGGAATAACGGAAACCGTGAACAAGAAATTTCCACAATTTCAAGATCCATCAAGGAAATTGCAAAAGAATTGAATATACCGATTATCGCCTTAGCCCAGCTAAGTCGTTCCGTGGAGCAACGTGCTGGCGACAAAAAACCGATGCTTTCCGATTTACGGGAATCAGGTGCCATTGAGCAAGATGCGGATATTGTGTCGTTCCTTTATCGTCCGGAATATTATAAAATCTACAAGGATGATCATGGAAATTCAACCCAAGATATGGCTGAGTTCATTATTGCTAAACACAGAAATGGTAAAACGGATACGGTACGCATGCGCTTCGAAGCGAAATATGCACGCTTTGAAAATATGAATGATGCTTCGTCCTTAGGAGATTTTGGAGAAAGTAACTCTGCGGCACTTTCGAGTTTTAATCAAGATTCTAACACGATTACCATTCAAAGTAAGATGAATCAATCGGATAAAGATTTTAATTTTGAGGGAGACCAAACCGTTCCATTCTAATGATTAAAAAAGTAAGCTTTTTTCTTTTGTTCATTGCCTTAAGCCTTAAGCTTGGGGCTACCCAGTTATTGGTACCGATGGACAATAGTCAAAGTAATCACCTGAAAGCATACGGGATTGCCTATTGGTGCTTGGATAATGGAGTGGTGATTGAATGGCTACTAAACTATAAAGGAGGTGCCTTTTTGATGCCGCATCTTCAAGAAATTGAGCGAGAATTAAAAATTCGCGGGGTAAAATACCAGGTACTTACAGACGGACAAGTGAATTCAGTAAAAACAGAAATCGCTAATCCCGAAGTTAATATGGAGGTAATTCAGCTAGAAAAAGCCCCAAAAATTGCGGTTTACACACCCCCGAACAAACAGCCGTGGGATGACGCAGTGACCATGGTATTGGAATATGCCGAAATTAAATACGATAAGATTTACGATTCCGCCATTGTAATGGGTCTTCTGCCTAAATACGATTGGCTGCACCTTCACCATGAGGATTTCACCGGACAGTACGGTAAATTCTATAGTTCTGCTTCGTTTCAACCTTGGTATAAAGAGCAAGTTAAGGTGGCGGAATCCAATGCACGGATGCTGGGCTTCAAAAAGGTTTCTCAATTGAAATTGGCGGTAGCTCAAAACATTAAGAATTTCGTCATGGGCGGTGGATTTTTGTTCACGATGTGCAGCGGAACGGACAGCTATGACATCGCGTTAAGTGCGAACGGCGTTGACATTTGCGATAATATATACGACGGTGACGCGGCGGATCCCAACGCACAAAATAAACTAGACTTTACGAAATCACTGGCCTTTCAAAACTTCACGCTGAATCGTGATCCGTACTTCTATGAGTATTCCAACTTGGACGCCTCCAATTTGCGGAACAATGCGACGATTCGTGAACAAGAAGATTATTTCACCTTGTTCGAATATTCCGCCAAATGGGATGTTGTTCCAACCATGCTTACCCAGTGTCATACGTCAACCATAAAAGGATTCATGGGACAATCTACCGATTTTCACAAGGAATTTGTTAAACCGAATGTATTGATAATGGGCGAGACAAAATCCATAGGCACGGCACGCTATTTACATGGAGAATACGGTCAAGGCATGTGGACATTCTATGGCGGGCATGACCCAGAGGATTATCAGCACTTTGTAGGAGATCCTCCCACAGATTTAAATCTGCACCCAAATTCTCCGGGTTATCGATTGATTCTCAATAATATATTATTTCCAGCAGCGAAAAAGAAAAAAAGAAAAACATGATTAATTACGATGACTCATGTGAAAGTCCTTTTTTTTTAATAAACTTGCATTCGAATTCTCTCTCACGCATTATTCGCGTTTTTTTCACACATCACACCCTTTATGGACATTAAAGAATTATCCGGTAAAAGTTTAAATGATTTACGCATTATTGCTGAAACATTTGGAGTACCTAACGCTCAAACCTTAAAAAAAGCAGAATTAATAAGCGCATTAACTGGTAATTCAGAAAATGCACCAGCTTCAACTGCTCCTGAAGAAACGGCACCAGCTGAACGAAGCAAAACTCGTCCACGTAAACCGAAATCAGAAAAGGAAGGCGCTGATGCTCCTGCTCCTACCCTGCCCTTCGATTCAGAACCAACGACTCCACCTGCTGGGGTTGAACCGGTTGCTGAAGAAAGCAAAACAGAAAAACCGAGCGAAGCTCCAGTGAAAACTGAACGAAAACCACAACATCAGCATCAGCATCAACAACAACGCGACCGCAAACCACACCAGCCTCAGCAACATGCTTCTTCCAATGAAGGGGAAACACAAGAACCCGTTAAACCGAAAGAGGATTTATATGACCTAGTTGGAATCGTAACCGCCGAAGGTGTGCTTGAAGTCATTCAAGATGGATATGGATTTCTGAGATCATCAGACTATAACTATTTGCCTTCACCCGATGATATTTATGTGAGTCAAAACCAAATTAAGTTGTTTGGTTTGAAAACAGGTGATACCGTAAAAGGTACAATCCGTCCGCCAAGAGAAGGTGAAAAATACTTCCCATTGGTAAAAGTTGAGTCAATCAATGGACGCGACCCCTCGTATATACGTGACCGTGTACCGTTCCAATATTTAACCCCCTTATTTCCGGATGAAAAATTTAAATTAACCGGACATGCGCAAGAGACGCTTTCCACGCGTGTAATGGATTTATTTGCACCGATTGGAAAAGGACAACGTGGTATGATTGTGGCGCAGCCAAAGACAGGAAAGACGATGTTGTTAAAGGATGTTGCGAATGCCATTGCAGCTAACCATCCTGAAACATACCTAATTGTCTTGTTAATCGATGAACGCCCGGAAGAGGTTACGGATATGGCTCGAAGCGTTAAAGCGGAGGTAATTGCCTCAACCTTTGATGAACCGGCTGAACGTCACGTTAAGGTAGCTAACATGGTGCTTGAAAAAGCGAAACGCATGGTTGAGTGCGGACATGACGTATGCATTTTACTTGATTCCATCACGCGCTTAGCGCGTGCATACAATACGGTATCTCCAGCATCCGGAAAAGTACTTTCTGGAGGGGTTGATGCAAACGCTCTACATAAACCTAAACGATTCTTTGGTTCGGCCAGAAAAATCGAGAATGGTGGTTCATTATCCATTCTTGCCACGGCATTAACCGAAACAGGATCTAAAATGGACGAGGTTATCTTCGAAGAATTTAAAGGTACAGGTAACATGGAACTTCAGTTAGACCGTAAAATTTCTAACCGTAGAATTTACCCGGCGATTGATATTACCGCTTCTGGAACACGTAGAGAAGATTTATTGGTAGGTAAGGATGTCCTTCAACGGGTATGGTTGATTCGTAAGTTTATTGCTGATATGAACCCGGTTGAAGCCATGGAATTCTTGAAGTCTCACATGGAAAACACCCGTTCTAATGAAGAGTTTTTGGTTTCAATGAATAGCTAATGAATCGCATATATTTTATTCCGATAGGTCTTGCCCTTCTGTGGATTCTCATCAAGCAAATGGCATTTATCTTAGGGTTATTCACCTTTGGAAGCGTTCAAGTATTTGTGCTGATTAACATGTTATTGCTTACGCTAACCATCTCGCTCTCTTTGTATTACTTAAAGCGAAAGGAAGTGAATCCAGCCAATTTTCTTCAAGACATGAAAAAAGGTATTGGAACGGGGATGATTTATACCCTGATTGTAAGCGGATTCATTTATCTTTTTTATGCTAAAATTCATCCCGAATACAATCAATATCAAATCGATCAGGCAAAGGAACTACTAAAGAACCCGAAAAACATTGATAAAATTCGCGCTAAAAATCCTGACTTAGCGAACAAATCAGACAAGGAAATCACAAAAATGAGCTTACAACAAGCCAAAATGATTGCAAGCGCGAGCTTCACATTTGTTATTGGCCTCTTAGGAATGACGCTTTACACACTCTTTAATAGCATATTAATTGCTATTATCTACCGAAGATTATTATTCAGGAACAACGAGTGATTCAAGAATTTGATTACCTAATGCTTCGAAGTTAATTCCATCGAAATTACCAGAAGACATCATAAGTAGCACACAACCCTCTTGCCTATTTCTGTGAATAAAATCCAATACTTCTTGGGTTTCGTTTGCTACAAATACATTTCCACCAAAGCCTTGCGACACATCCTCTTTACTTATAAGTTCCAACTTTTTGTGCGCAACTACTTGGGGATTAAAATAAACCAGTGGGAAATCTGCGGCGCGCATGGCATCCATGTAGTGTGGCAAAAATTCTTTTTTCAAGGAAGAAAAGGTATGCAGTTCCATACAGGCTATTAGTTTCTTACCTGGATATTGCTGTTTAACCGCTGCTGTCGTGGCTTTCAATTTGGACGGTGAATGCGCAAAATCTTTAAACATTACAAAGGACTTGTGATCCACCACTTTTTGTAGACGTTTACCGGCGCCTGTAAAATCGGCCATGGCCGTTAAAAAGTCATGCGTATTGATTCCCATTTGTTCCGACACCAACATCGCACCCATCAAATTCTGTAAATTATGATCACCGAAAATCTGTAACGGATAGGTATTTCCATTCACATGAAGACAGGTACCATCTTCCGTCACCTCAAACGAAGGGGTTTCGTACGGAATCGCTTGTGTTGCTTTAATCGTACTGGATTCATGAACTAAGGTGGTGATTTCTGGATCATTCGCATTAAAAATCAACCTACCATTCGGTTCAATAGACTGAATAAATATCCTAAACTGATTCACATAATTATCAAAGGTTGGAAACACATTGATGTGGTCCCAAGCAATACCGCTGAGTAAGGCGATATTCGGTTTATACAAATGGAATTTTGGTCGACGATCGATGGGTGAACTCAGGTACTCATCCCCTTCTAAAATCATATATTTCGCTGTATCCGTAAGTTGCACCATGCAATCATAGCCTTCTAATTGTGCTCCAACCATATAATCCAAGGGAAAGTTCAAGGATTTTGCTGCATGTAAAATCATGGATGTAATGGTAGTTTTACCATGGCTTCCACCGATTACAACTCGAATTTTATCCTTACTTGCCTCGTACAAATATTCAGGATAAGAATACACAGGAATTCCCAATTCCTTGGCTTTTAATAATTCAGGATTATCTTCTCGGGCATGCATCCCAAGAATAATGGCGTCTACTTGTGTATTAATTTTATCAGGAAACCAACCCTCCGCCTCAGGCAGAATTCCTTCGCGGTTCAACCTTGATTTTGATGGATCTAGAATTTCATCATCTGACCCTGTTACGTGATGTCCTTTTCGGTTTAGCGCAATGGCCAAATTATGCATCGCACTTCCTCCGATTGCAATGAAATGAATGTTCATTTTTTTTATTACAAATCTAAGAGGCTAAAGCAATTAAAAGCGGAGAACGCTAACGATTTACTGACAATGAATTTTTAACTACTGGCAACCAACCGGTTCAATAGGTCCATCTTGAATAAAAATGGATTCTCCCGTTGAATCATGCAACCAAATCGTTTCTGGGATAGGTTGACCGTTAAGGGAATAGGCACATTTACCAGAATCAGAGGTGATTTTTTCATAAATTACTCCATATCCATCTTTATTTACCACTACCCTACGAACCAAGATGCTCGTTGTAAAACCAAGTTCATTTTGGTACTGATAAATAAACTCTGTCATGTGATTCCACTTCAAACAATTTCCTGCGGTGTCCTTTAAATAGTTCGGACTGTATGTTCGTTTATCCACATAATCAGCAATTTTCTCTTGCGCGCGCTGTCCACTTTTGTGCTGCCGTTCAACGTACAATTCTTGATTCACTCGCGTTTTCTCATTATCGTCTAAAAATTCCCGCTGATCTACCTCATGGGCTTTATTTCTAAGGCTTTCATCTGTTGCAAGTACCTCACGTCGCGTATTCATGGAATCAACGAATTCACGTGTGTTTTGACGTGCAGCATCATTTTGAAGCACTTGTTTTAAATTAACCTGATCAATCACATCCTTTGTCTTAACCGATTCATCCGCCAGGCGATTAGTTAATTCAAGGTTTTCGATGCTTCTTTTGTCAACCGCTTTTAAGGTGGTTTCAACGGTTTGAATATTCTGTAATTCCCGGGCTTTCGCTAATTCAGCCTCCTCCATACTCAATACCGCTCGCGTAGTTTCGTGCCGCTCCATGAACGCTTGCTGTGAATCACTGCGAAGCTCCTCTTGCTGTCCCGCCTCAAAATTCTTACTATTAACAGACTCCTTTAATTGATCCCAAGCTTCCTTGTTCAATGCTTCATTTCGTTTTGCAGTGAAGGATAATTCGTCAAAAGCGTCCTGTGTATTGCCCCCAACCAAGGTTGCTCCGCTCGGAGGAAGAATTTTAGTTCCTCGAACGGTATTGGCGACTTGTGGTTTAAGTGGTGAAACCTTTAGTTTTATTGAATCTACCTTAGCGGTAAGATATGCCACCTCCAATTTACCTAAGTCATTGGCACCTGCTTTAATCAACAGTTCATTTGCTACCGCCAAGGCTTTAATTGAATCTTTTTGATTCATCAGTGGCACTGATTTTTTATTATCCAAGAAATACCGTTCTACTTTCTTGTATCGAGCAATCATATCCACCATCGGCTTTTCCTTATAACCAGTTTTAAATGGCGGTGCAGTAAGCATTGATTTGAGTTTAGTCAAGCGAGCCGTATATGTTGGCGAAAGTTGCGGATTGAAACTTAATGAATCCAAGTAATTATTGAACGCAGTAAGCGTTTGCTGAAGTTTTTGATTGGCTTCCTCTTTGTTTTTTCTAGCATCAGCAATTTTAATATCTGCTTCCGATAAACGTTGTTTTTTTAAAGCAGAATCAGAAATAAGCGTGATAAATCCTTTGATCTTCTCATACTCTCCAATGGCCTTGTCGTAATCTGTTTTACCATTTGAATGCAATTTGTACGCATTACGAATATCCTCATCCACGCGTGCATTCACTAATTTATCCAATTCTGGGTTCACCGATTTACGCTTGGTGGT
>ENA-OUVC01001507-OUVC01001507.1-marine-metagenome-genome-assembly--contig:-NODE-1507-length-13778-cov-4.021531_pt1 | contig 13778 bp, 12 predicted proteins | sample MGYA00248622_ERZ508571 | MGnify/ENA primary metagenome ERZ508571 (study PRJEB26236, sample SAMN06267175) | marine metagenome | isolation source: Columbia River Estuary | place: USA:Columbia River... | reverse complement strand
ATTAAAGGGGGCGCTTTTTATTTAGGTGCCAGCTATGAAGAGGTGGATATGGCTATGATCAATCGAAAAAAATTGGTGTCGGTTCCTAGTTTTTGGATGGACCGAACAGAAATTACCAATGCGCAATACCGCCAATTCGTAAATTATGTAAGGGACTCCTTATGTTATTTAGCATTATATGGCGGTGGTATTAATCAAACAGAAGATACCGTATTAAAAGTGGATTGGGCAAAGGTGAGAAGAATCAATTATTCAAGTAAAGCAGTGATAGAGAAGTTAAATGAGTTGTTGCTTTCACCTGATAATCGCATACAAGGTCGCATTGAAATTGATCCTAATAAATTAATTTATAAAACTGTTTATGTTGATTTGAAAGCGGCAGCTAGAGCTTCAAAAGGTTTAGAGCAGTCCATTGGTAAATTTATAGTAAAGCAAAATCAACCTGTATATCCTGACAGTTTAGTATGGATGCGTGATTATTCTTATTCCTATAACGAGCCATTAACAAGATTATATTTTTCACACAGATCCTTTAATGAATATCCTGTAGTTGGAATTACTTGGAAACAAGCAAATGCTTTTTGCTACTGGAGAACAAATAACAGCGATTACTTTAGTGGACGTCCTGGTCGCCCTGATTTAAAAGTAGATGCGATTTATCGATTGCCAACAGAAGCGGAGTGGGAATATGCTGCAAGAGGTGGTTTGCAAACCAATGCGATGTATCCTTGGGGTAGTCCAAATTCAAGAACAAAGCAAGGTTGGTTATTGGCAAATTTCAAACCTGGTCGTGGTGATTATTATGGGGGTAGTCCAAGCAAGGATAATATTTATACGATGAAAGTGGAAAGCTTTCCATTGAATGGATATGGCTTAGCCGATATGGCAGGCAATGTAGCAGAGTGGACTGGGTCCGTTTATTATGAAGGCGGCTATAATTTTTTAGGTGATTTAAGTCCAGATTTACAATACAATGCGAAAGAAGAAGATCCAATTTCGATGAAGCGTAAAGTAGTACGTGGTGGATCATGGAAGGATATTGCCTACAATTGCCAAGTGAGCACGCGCAATTATGAATACCAAGATACTGCGAAATCCTATATTGGATTTAGATGTGCTTTATCTATGTCGCCTAAGACAAAATAATCATTTATATAAATTTAATTTTTAATCAAACAAAAATAGAAGAATGTCAAATTCAATTTCACCCAGAACAAATAAAATTGTCAATGTTGTTATTTCATTAGGTGCAGCAGTTGTTCTTGTTGGGGCATTAGCAAAAATTATTCACCTTTCATGGGCTGACTATGCATTGATCGTTGGGTTGCTTACCGAAGCACTTATTTTCGTTATTTACGCATTTTTACCTCCACCAGAAATGGGCGGTTCTTCCGATGCGGCTTCAGGCACGACAGATGCAGTTTTAGCAAAGTTAGAGGCAGCTAAAATTGATCAGGCCGCATTTGATAAATTAAGTACCAGTTTTCAAAGATTAAATGATACGGCAATGTATTTGGGAGATATTGCAGATATGGCAAAATCGAGCAAAGAATTTGCACAAAATACAAGCACGGCGGCTACCTCCATGGGCGGTGTAAACGAAGCTATCTTAGGGGTATCCAATAATTTGGCTGGATTTGCAACTGCAACAAGTGGGGTTAAAGATTTAAGCAATCAGTTTGAAATGATGGAAAAATCAATGGAAGCAATGAATCAGTATTACGGCAAGTTGACAGAAGCTTCGGCTGCCATGTCAAGTTCGGCTAGTGATGCAGTTCGTGCGAAAGAGCAAATAGGAATATTAGCAGATAATTTGACAAAGTTGAATCAGATTTATGGTAACATGATTGTAGCCATGCAAGGGCGCGCTTAATATTTCATAAAATTACTACCACTAAAAAAAATTAGTATACATGTCGTTACCTAAAGAGCCTAGGCAGAAAATGATTAACATCATGTATTTGGTGTTGACCGCGCTTTTGGCATTAAATGTATCCAGTGAAATTTTAAATGCATTTAAAACAATTGATCAAAGTTTATCCAATGCGAATATCATTATTCAAAAAAAGAATGATGATATATTAAAATCTTTACAAAAAAAATTAGCGGATCCTAAGACGGCTGAGAAGGCTGCAATTTGGGCCCCTATGGCGGATAAAGCGCATGCACTTTCAGATGCTATATATAATCATATACAAACATTAAAGCAGGATTTAAAAGTAGCATCAAGATTAAAGAAGGTAGATGGTAAAGAAGTTTTTAATGAGGATGACTTAGAAGCATCTACCAGATTATTTTTAAAAGGGAATGATCCAAAAGGGAAGGATTTATTAAATAGGTTGACACAATTTAAGAAGGAGCTGGCAGAAATTGATCCTGCTTTAGCCAAAGAAGTAATTCCTAATTTACCATTAGATTTAAGTATTCCAATTTCCAATAATGTGGCTGCAAAGTCGGATTGGGCCTATGCTTATTTTAATATGACACCAACAGTCGCATCTCTCGCGATATTAACTAAATTTCAAAATGACATTCGCAATAGTGAGTCACAAGTAGTGGAGTATTGTCACAGACAAATTGGAGAAGTGGAGTTGATCTATGATCAGTTCAATGCATTTGCAGCTTCTAATTCCCAATATTTAATGTCGGGTGAGGAATTAATCATTACTGCAGGGGTGGGTGCGTTCAGCAGTGCAGCTAAGCCTACTATCTCTGTGGATGGTACGGTGATACCAATTACTGCTGATGGTTCAGCAACTTATAAATCAACAGCTGGTGCACCAGGTTTAAATTCAAAAAGAGTTCGTATTTCATTTATAAAGCCTGATGGTGAAACAGCTATTGTTGAAAAAATTGTGAACTATACGGTAGGTACGCCAACGGGTTTAGTGGTGTCTACAGATAAAACAAGGGTATTTTATAAAGGCTTGGACAATCCTTTAAGTATTACTGGTGGTGGTGGCGCTGAAAAAATTAATGCAAGTGTTGAAGGCACTGGCGCAACAATAAAAAAAGCAGGACCTGGACAATACATTGTTAACTGTACCCAGTTGGGTTCGGTAGTAGTGGATATTAATGATGGTAAACAAACGCAAAAAGTAACGATACCTGTTAAACGTGTACCCAATCCTTTGGCTTTAGTAGGGGAAAGTGCGGGTGGAAATATGGCAGCGAATGTATTTAGGGTTCAAGGAGGTGTTGTTGCTGAATTAAAAGATTTTATTTTTGATGGTATTAAATTCAATGTGACTTCATTCATTGTTATTGGTACTGGAAAAGGTTTTGATGAACCTGAATTTAGAGAAGTGGTAGGAAATAAATTTTCAGGTGGTGCGCAGGATTTAGTCAAAAGATGTCAACCAGGCAGTACGGTGACCATTGGCGAAATAAAAGTAACTGAACCAGGTGGCGGAACAAGAAAACTAGATCAAACAATCACTTTTATACTTCAATAATTATTAAGGTAGGAAGCGATTTAAAATATATCAAATGAAAAAGTATCAAATTTATAGCAGCTTTATTTTAGTCATCCTATTTATTGCTAACACTACAAGTGCGCAATTTAATTATGGTGCAAAAAAGAAACCTGCAACCGCAGGAAAGGATTCCACAATCGCACCTACAGTAGCTGCAGTGGATACAACAAAAAAAGCAGTGGCATTTGATCCGAATGTGAAGTCGGTAAAAACATTTGATACTACTTTGGTGGGTGGATTTAATGCCAAAGCAAAGAAAAGTTTAAGAAACAATTACGCCTTTTTTTCTGAGACCAATAAGCGCGCTGGTGTGCAACAACGCATCCCCTTACCTTATGAAAATTTAAGAGAAGAGGACGCCTTATTCAGTGAATTTGTTTGGGAGGAAATTGATGGTCGTGAAAAATTAAACCGTCCATTTGTTTATCAGGCATATGATGATAATGGGGACCAACGATTCTTTGCCATTTTATTAAGGGCAATTGAAAAAGAGGAAGCGGTTCCTTTTTCAGCAGATGGTGGCGATGATCGGTTCACTACACCAATCACTTATGATCAAGTTTCTGCGATGTTAAAGGGAAGCTTAGATACACAATTAGTGCAAAACGTGGACAATCCGAATGTATATGACACGAGTATTATATACAATACAAAATTAGCGCCAAGTCCAGATTCTATATATACATTCAGATTAAAGGAGCAGTGGATCTTTGATAAAAAAACAAGTAGAATGTATTGTCGTATTATTGGTATTGCGCCAGTAGCTACTATCGTGATTAACAATAAGCCAGTGAAGCGTACTTTATTTTGGCTGTATTATCCTGAATTAAGAACGAGCTTAGCTAAAAATGAAGTGTACAATCCAAAAAACATTTCCACTAGAATTACTTGGGAGGAATTATTTGAAAGCAGGTACTTTAATAGTTATATCGTTAAGTCAAGTATTGATAATTACAACGACAAATTGTTGAATGCTATTTATAAGGATCCATTAAGAAGATTACAAGAAGGAGAAAAAATAAGACAAAAAATATTTGATTACGAACAGGATCGATGGGTATATTAATCTCACTTATTAAAAGCGGCTACTAAAATAGCCGCTTTTTTTGCGCCTATAATTTCAGTTAATAGCTCCGGGCTGGCAGCTTTTATTTTATTGACTGACTTAAAGTACAACAATAGCATCTCTTTTGTTTTGGGACCAATACCAATGATATGATCTAAGCTATTTTCTAAAGCGCCTTTGGACCTTTTAAGACGGTGAAATTGAATACCAAAACGGTGTACCTCATCTCTAATTTGTCGAATCAATTTATGCGCTTCGCTATTCCAGTTGAGCTTGATGGAATCTTGGTCATGTACAAAAAACAATTCTTCTAAATTTTTAGCTAAGCCCACCATGGTCACTTTATCTTGAATACCTAATGAGGTCATGGCTTCCAATGCGGCATTAAGTTGTCCTTTACCGCCATCAATAATAATCAGTTGGGGAAGGGGTAATTTTTTTTCAAGGACACTGGTGTATCTTCTGAATACAGATTCCTTCATACTAGCAAAGTCATTAATACCAACTACCGATTTGATATTAAAGTGTCGGTAATCTGATTTACTGGGCAATCCATTTTTAAAACAAACCATCGCGGATACTGGATAAGCGCCCTGAATATTTGAGTTATCGAAACATTCAATGTGAAGTGGAATTTCGTTCAGGTATAAAACTGATTTTAGTTCCTGCAAAATGACATTGTCCGACGGCGCCCCTGCTGTTTTTAATAGCAATTGCTTATACTTCCAATCTTTTAAAGCGTAGTCGGCATTTTTTTGGGATAAGGCGAGTAGCTGTTCTTTATCGCCTGCTTTTGGAATCGTATATTTTACATTCGGCTCTTTTTCGGTAAGTTCAATAGGGACTACTATTTCCTGTGCAGTAGAATGCATATTGTTTCTGAAGTGATGAATTGCAAAGGCGAGGATGGTTTCCTTAGCTTCTTCTAATGGAACACTGAGTGGCAAAATATGTGTTTGAATTATTTTACCATCCTTTATCATGAGATAGTTTACATAGGCCTGCTCTTGGTCGTATGCAATGCTAAACACATCCATTGGAGACAGACTTTTGGTATATACCACCGATTTGGTCTGGTAGTTCTCCAATTGTTCAATTTTTCGTTTGGTGAATTCTGCTTTTTCAAAATCCAATGCTCCGGCTTCCGTCTTCATCTTTTGTTTTAAGTCCTGCACGACTAACTTGACATTTCCTTTTAATAAATGCTGCACTTGTTGAATTGAATTTTCATATCCTGCTTCATCTTGAAAGCCTTGGCAGGGTCCCAAGCAATTACCTAAATGGTATTCTAAACAAACTTTAAACTTGCCTTGATCAATATTTTTTTTAGTTAAGGGGAGGGTGCAAGTTCTTAATGGAATGGTTTGTTTGATATGGTTCATAAGTTCCCGTACAGCAAGTACGTGGGTAAACGGGCCAACATAGACAGATCCATCTTTAATTTTACGCCTTGTTAAAAAGACCCTTGGAAATTTTTCATTTTTGATAACAATATATGGATAGGATTTATCATCCTTTAAATTGATATTATACTTAGGCTGATAATTTTTAATTAATTCATTTTCCAATATAAAGGCATCGTGTTCTGAATTAACAATCGTAAAACGGATATCCTTAATTTTTTGCACCAATTCCGTGGTTTTGGCATTTTGTTGTCCGGATAGAAAGTAGGAACTCACTCTGTTTTTAATATTCTTCGCCTTGCCTACATACAATAACTTACCTTTTTCATCAAAGTATTGGTAAATGCCTGGCTCTTTTGGTAAACTGCCCTGAATTTGCTTAAAAGTTGCTTTTTCCATATTGGGTGCTGAGTTCACAAAAATACTTTATATTTTTGTGCTATGGAATTATCTGTAAATATACCTGCCCTTCTTTTTCCAGCCATCAGTTTGATCATGTTGGCCTATACAAATCGTTTTTTAGCCCTATCCAATCGTGTAAGGATGTTGCACGAAAAGTACCAGCTTATTGAACAAAGGCATATCATTTTTGGGCAAATAAAAAATCTAAAATATAGGATTAAGTTGATACAAAATATGCAAACTTATGGGGTAGCTACTTTGTTATCATCCATCCTATGTATGTTTTTTATATTCATTGAATATCAAGCGGTAGCCAAATTCATATTTGCGATAAGCTTAATCACCTTTTCTATCTCTATCTTTCTTTCCTTCATTGAAATAAGATTAAGTACCAAGGCAATTGAGCTTGAGTTAAGCGATATGGAAGGACTCGAGGATCCTTCCGTAATAGAATACCTACGTAAAAAGTTTGAAAGAGAAAAGTAGCTTATTTTTCAGTTTATACTGCAGCGCGTCGTTCTCCAATTTGTTGGCGCCACATAGCATAGTACAATCCCTTTTCTAATAGTAAGGATTCATGTGTGCCCTTTTCAATAATTTGGCCTTTTTCCAAAACATATATTTTAGTTGCATGAATAATGGTACTTAAGCGATGTGCAATCATAATAGTAATTTGCGCGCGCTCTGCAGATAATTTTCGAATGGTATCTGTAATAGATTCTTCTGTTAAACTATCTAAGCTTGAAGTAGCTTCGTCAAATATTAATAAATGCGGATGTCTTAATAGGGCTCTAGCAATGGAGAGTCTTTGTTTTTCTCCACCACTCAATTTTAATCCGCCTTCACCAATTAAAGTAGCAAGTCCATCGCCACCTTTGTCTAAAATATTTTTACAACTTGCTTTTTCAAGTGCAATCAACATTTCCTCCTCGGTTGCATTGGGTGCTACAAAAGCTAAATTTTCCTTAATGGTTCCTGCGAATAATTGTGTGTCTTGCGTAACAAAACTTATTTGATTGCGAAGTACGCCCATATCAATTTTATTGCTATTTACTTCATTCACCAATATTTCACCTTCCTGAGGCTGGTAAAGACCTACCAGTAACTTAACCAAGGTGCTTTTGCCTGCACCTGATGGGCCAACAAAAGCGATTGTTTCTCCAATTTTTGCATCAAAGCTAATATCATCAATGGCTTTGAAGTTGGCTGTTTGGTGCTGAAAACCAACACTTTTAAAGGATAAGTTATTTATTTCCCCAATAGTCACTGGATTTGCGGGTACCTGCTCAATGGGTTTTTGCATTAAGGTATTAAAATTATTTAAGGAAGCCTCTGTTTCTCGATAGCTCATAATGATGCTACCAATTTCTTGCAATGGTCCAAAAATAAAAAAGCTATAAAACTGCAATGATATTAATTGTCCTACGGTTAGGATCTGTTTAAAAATAAGCCACATCAAAGTGAATGTGATTACCTGTCTTAGAAAATTCACCATGGTGCCTTGAATAAAACTAATGGACCTGATATTTTTTACTTTTCTAAGCTCCAGTGCTAATATTTTATAGGTATTATTATTAAGTCTTTGTATTTCCTGATTAGTCAATCCCAAGCTTTTGACCAATTCAATATTTCTTAAACTTTCAGTGGTGCTACCAGCGAGGGTAGTGGTTTCCTTAACAATGTTTTTTTGAATCGACTTGATTTTCTTACTTAACAAATTGGTCACATAGGCAATCATGCTTGCGCCGCCCATATAAATAGGAATGATGGACCAATGTAATCGCGTCGCATAAATGGATACGAATATGACGCTTACAATGATGCCAAATAGAACATTGACCACATAGCCGATAAATTTTTCACAATCGGTTCTTGCTTTTGTTAAAATGGATAAGGTTTCACCACTGCGTAAATCCTCAAATGATTGATAAGGTAATTGCATGGAATGCTTTAATCCATCTGTAAATAAAGCCGCTCCAAATTTTTGTATAATTACATTCACTACATAGTCCTGAAAAGCTTTAGCAATACGACTTACCATTGCCGTGCCCACCAATAATAAAAGCATATTACTTACCCCCCACATAAATTGTGATTGGCTTCGAGTGGCACCTGATTGATCCACCATAGGGTTTTTTGCGAACTCGTCAATTAATTTCCCAAAGATCATTGGGTCAAAAAGTGAAAAGGTTTGATTGATGCCTGCGAGGATAAATGCCAGTAAAACCAGGGGTCTGTATGGCTTTAAATATTGTAATAAAATTTTCATATAAGTCAAATGATTCGAAGGGTAAAGGTAATTAAACTTAAACGGTTTTAGTTAAAATTGAGGCTTATCCACTTGTTGTTGAAAACTGAGGCTAGCTAATATTGGGCAAACGCTACGAATAGGGTAATTTACTTTCATACAAATGGTTCAAAAAAGTAAAAACAAGAAATAATGCTTTGGAGAAAATTTACAGGTGAAACAATAACGCTTCCCATTAAGGAAGCGGTAAGGCAGGCAATTATTACTGAGTCGCTAAAAAAAACAAAATTAAAAGTTTGCATAGGAACGGATAGTCAAGTAAAAGCAAATGTGACAGAATTTGCAACCGTCATTGTTTTTTTAAGAGAACATAATGGAGGTTTTATGTATATCCATAATGATAAAACAACACAAAAATTTCATCTAAAGGAACGCATGTTGGCCGAAGTAGCAAAGAGTATTGAAATTGCCTATGAGTTATGTGATTTGTTTATTGAATACCAGGTGGAGATGGAAGTGCATGCAGATATCAATACCAATCCGCAGTTTAAAAGTAATGATGCGTTGAAGGAAGCGATGGGATATATATTGGGAATGGGTTTTGCATTTAAAGCAAAGCCAGAAGCCTTTGCGAGTAGTTGCTGTGCGGACAAGGCGGTCAATTAGTGAATTACCCTTCAGTCACTAGCTTATTGTATTGATCAATACAAGCCAATACCTCATCGGTGCCGGTCTTTTTTTCAGCACTGGTTACAAATCCTTGTGGTAAAAATTGTAATTTTTCGTTTAATATTTCAAAAAACGATTTTACATTTCTGGCCACCACGCCTGGCTTTTCCTTATCTGATTTTGTAAAGATGACGGTATAAGGAATTTCCCATTGTACTAATTGCTCAATAAATTCTATATCTATTTTTTGTGGACTGTGCCTGCTATCAATCAAAACAAATACGCGATTGAGGTTTTCTCTTTTTCTTAAATAGTTTTCGATCATTTGTTCCCAACGGCGTCGGCTACTTTGGGATACTTTTGCAAAACCATAGCCAGGTAAATCAACAATATACCATTTGTCTTGTTTTCCTTTGGCTACACTGTTGCTAATGATCTCGAAATGATTAATGAGTTGTGTTTTACCAGGTGTGCCCGATGTTTTAGCTAAATTTTTTTGTTGACACAATGCATTAATGATGGATGACTTTCCAACATTACTTCGTCCTATAAATGCATATTCAGGCAAATTTAATTTAGGACATAGGTCAAAACTAGGACTTGATATCAGGTAAGTCGCTTTTACAATTTTCATATTTTATCAAAACCTATTTTGCAGGAGTAGGATTTTTTTTCATCACCAAGCTATCCGCTGGGTAAGTTGCTTTTAAGGAGTCCATAATACTTTGACACCAATTGGTTAAGGTTTCTTTTTCTGCATCCGTTAATCTTGCTTCTTTATGAATTAAAGTGTAAGAATACAAAGGCATTTCTCCTTCCTTTATTTGCTCAATTACTTCCTCTAATTTGTGATTTTGTTTTGCAATTTTATAACTCGCAAAATCATTAAAATTAAAATGACGCTTTCCGTCTTTTACATGATCCTCTAGCCAGTAAGCAATGGGTTGAATATTTGTATAAAATGGATAGTTGGTATTATTTGTATGACAGTCTGCGCAAGCTTTATTTACGATTACTTTAACCTCCGGGGGCATTGGATATAAAGTGGAAATATCTTTTTGTGTATTGGCAGAATTATTTTTTGTTGGGCGTACCACTTGTATAACCGCAAATAAAACAACAAGTACAAGCACAATTTTCTTTATCATAGGAGTAGTTTTACGCTGTTAAGTTAACACATTTCCAGTCATTTCCGTAGGAATGGGTAAACCCATTAAGCTAAGTATCGTTGGAGCGATATCGCCTAATTTTCCTGACTTTAATTGGCCCTTCCAATGTTGATCCACTAAAAATAATGGAACTAGGTTTAAAGTGTGTGCTGTATTGGGTGAGCCATCTTCATTGATCATGAAATCGGCATTCCCATGATCTGCGGTGACTAGTAAAGTATAACCATTTTGTAAACCGGCTGTTACAATTTTTTCAACACAAGCATCAACCGTTTCAACTGCTTTTACCACTGCGCTAAAAATACCCGTATGTCCTACCATATCCGCATTGGCGAAGTTCAAGCATATAAAATCGGCTTCCCCTTTATTTATTTCAGGTAATAATTTTTCAGTTAATTCATTGGCACTCATTTCTGGTTGCAAATCATAGGTGGCTACTTTTGGTGAGGAAGCCATGATGCGCGTTTCACCCTCAAAAGGAATCTCACGACCGCCATTAAAAAAGAAAGTTACATGCGGATACTTTTCAGTTTCAGCAATGCGAATTTGTTTTTTATTATTTTGCGCTAATACATCACCCAGCGTATTTACTAAATTGTCGTTCTCAAATATTACCTGCACATTTTTGAATGTTTCATCATACTTCGTTAAAGTAGTATAGTGCAATGCTATTTTTTTCATTTCAAATTCAGGAAAATCTTTTTGAGATAAAACTTCTGTAATTTCTCTACAACGATCGGTTCTGAAGTTAAAACACAAAACAGCATCTCCTTCCTTAATCGGGGCAATTGGTTGGCCATTTTCTGTGATGATGGTAGGTTTTATAAATTCATCGGTGATATTGTTATTGTAATTTTCTTGTATTGCTTCCAGCGCTGAATTGGCTGTAGGTCCTTGCGCATTTACTAATGCATCATAAGCAAATTTTACCCTTTCCCATCTTTTATCACGATCCATTGCATAATATCTTCCGCTAACGGATGCAATTTTGCCTACTGAATTTAGTAAATGCGATTCCATGCTTTGTACAAATCCAAGACCACTCTTAGGATCGGTATCTCTTCCATCAGTGAAAGCATGAATGTATACTTCCTTTAATCCTTCCTTCTTACAAATGTCACATATTGCTTTTAAATGACTGGTATGCGCGTGTACGCCACCATCACTCACTAATCCTAATAAATGAAGTGGTTTGTTATTTTGCAGCGCATATTTTATGGAAGCGAGTAGGGTTTCATTTTTCGCAAATGCTCCTTCACGAATAGCAACATTAATTCTTTGTAATTCTTGATAAACAATTCTTCCTGCACCTAAATTTAAATGCCCCACTTCACTATTGCCCATTTGCCCATCCGGCAAACCAACGGCCTCGCCACAAGTCACTAGGGTGCTGTGCGGATAGGATTGCCTTAAGCTGCTTACAAAAGGTGTTTTGGCTTGTTGAATTGCATCCGCAGTAGGAACTAAGCCCAATCCCCAGCCATCCATGATCACTAAAATTACTTTTTTGGACATATTTTCGACTTTTTGGAAGCTACCAGTTTGATTTTTATTAAATTGTACCACAAAGTTTCAAAATACTAGGCACATTACAAACTTTAAGCAGTTTTAATCCCAAAAAATATGCAATTACTTCGAAAAATACTGTTGGTGTTCAGCTTTACAATTTCATTTAGTGTGGTAATGGCTCAAAATGAAACAGAAACCTTGGTGCAAACTTTACAAACTGCAAATTTTAGCAATTTGTTGTCCTTTTGGGATGCTGCATCTGAAGTGAATATTTTAGATCAAACGGCACAAAAGCAACTTACGCCAGCCCAAGCCAATCAGCAATTACAGCTTTTTTTCAGCAATAAAAATATTATTGGTTTTGAAAAAAATGCAGAACGAAAATTGGGCACTACCATTTATATTACCGGTAAATTGTTATCAGCACAAGGAAAATTTAATTTAAGTTTGTTGCTGCAAGAAACAAAAAATGGCGTTTCAATTGTAAGTGTTCGTATTAGTTAATGTAACGAAACTTGTATATTGGGCATCAGCTATTTCAGAAAAGTCATTTTCCCCTTTCGAAAAATTCCTTTTTATTGCTATTAAATTTTTTAATCCTTTTGTAATGAGTAAAAACAATAAAAATAGTTCACCACTAGTGTATAGTACAAATCCGGAAGCCATTCAATCTGAGCCTTTGGACGATATTGAAACCTTGCCTAATGCAGAGCAACCACTACGGGTCATTTTAGAAACCAAGCATCGTGCCGGTAAAACGGTCACCATTATTTATGGTTTTGTGGGGAAGCTGTCGGATATGGAAAGTGTCGGCAAATTATTGAAAAATCATTGTGGCACAGGTGGGTCAGTAAAAGACGGAGAAATAATTATACAAGGTGACCACCGTCAAAAAGTATTTCAATATTTAAAGCAAAAAGGGTATAACAAGGTGAAGCTTTAAGTTCAAAAGCCTTTTATCTATTCAAACAATTATAATTTCAATATTTAAATAATAGTTGATTCGCAAAAAAACAAATTAGTTTGAATAGGTGAATATAAAGCGTGACTGAAATTATTAGTATAGAATTTCTAAATTCAGTCTGGTTTTAAAATCTTGCACCAAGGGGTACTGTTCAGCAATACGTTCAAATTTTTGTTTGCTGTTTAATCTTAAATGAAGGGGTACATCTTCTTTTTCTCCCGCATCCACCAATATGGAAAACTGAATAGCCCTGTTATTAAAGGTCTCCCAAATTTTTTCAAGTAAATTCATGCGCTCTTGCTCCACAAATTTTTGAGCAGTTAGTGCCGAAACTGTAACGGTAAAATGGAGGGGATCTAAAATTTCCAAAATGGCTAACTTGAAAGTGCCGGCAGAGGAATGCTTTAATGCATCTAATAGATAAGCTGTATAATCCTCCCAACACTTGTTTAGTGTATCCATTTCTAAAGGAATAGGCTCCTTTACTTCTTCGATATTATATTTCGAACCATACTTTTGTTGTAATGCTGCTAATAAATTCTGTTTATTGCTAACATCATTGACGCTCATCGCATTGTTTGGGGCAGCGCTGCTCGAATGGGTGTTCGGGGTAGCCACCTCCTTAAATTCCTTTGAATCCTCTTTTATTGATTGATGGGTTTCAACAGGAGCAACTGTTTTTGCTGGGCGACTTGTGGGAGCTGCCGTTTCGATCATTAATTTGGCCTGCTCATTCACCACCATTTTACCTAATGGCAAAATGCGTTTGATTTTAATGGGATAGCTTACGTCAACTAGTTTTTTTTTTACTAGTTCGCCGTCCTGCATACTTAATTCAATAGCTTGTTGTAAAAAATTGAGCTTAATTAAAG
>ENA-OUVC01001506-OUVC01001506.1-marine-metagenome-genome-assembly--contig:-NODE-1506-length-13793-cov-3.065617_pt1 | contig 13793 bp, 9 predicted proteins | sample MGYA00248622_ERZ508571 | MGnify/ENA primary metagenome ERZ508571 (study PRJEB26236, sample SAMN06267175) | marine metagenome | isolation source: Columbia River Estuary | place: USA:Columbia River Estuary... | reverse complement strand
TCGAAAGAAGCTCGGCATCGACCGTGGCGTGCAGGTCAAGCAGTCGTCCGGCGCCGCCGCCGAGGCTGGCATCGCGGCGGGCGATATCGTCCTGACCATCAACGAAAGCGACATCACGGATGTGAAACAATTTAACCTCATGTTTGGTACCAAAATTGGCGCGAGTGCAGACTCAGCCATGGATTTGTACCTAAGACCAGAAACGGCACAGGGTATTTTTGTAAACTTCTTAAATGTTCAAAAAACAGGAAGGATGAAAATCCCTTTCGGGATTGCACAAATAGGAAAAGCGTTTAGAAATGAAATTGTAGCGAGACAATTTATTTTTAGACAGCGTGAATTTGAACAGATGGAAATGCAATTTTTTGTACGTCCTGGTACCCAGAAAGAATGGTATGACAAATGGAAAGAGACCAGGATTAAATGGCATTACTCCCTTGGTTTTTCTGCTGACAACTATCGTTTTCACGACCACGACAAGCTAGCGCATTACGCAGACGCAGCAGCAGACATTGAGTTTAAGTTTCCTTTTGGATTCAAAGAATTAGAAGGCATTCACTCCAGAACAGATTTTGACTTGAGCAGCCACGAAAAATACTCAGGAAAAAAATTACAATTTTTTGATCCTGAGCTCAATGAGTCTTATGTGCCTTACGTAGTAGAAACTTCTATTGGAGTAGACAGGATGTTCTTGGCTATTTTCTCTAAGTCTTTAGAGGAGGAAACCTTAGAAAACGGTTCTACTAGAACGGTATTAAAACTTCCCGCAGTTCTGGCGCCCACTAAAGCGGCCATCCTACCTTTGGTAAAAAAAGACGGACTTTCTGAATTGGCCCATGAAATTTTCCAGGAATTACAATGGGATTTTGCCGTGAGTTATGATGAAAAAGATGCTGTAGGAAGAAGGTATAGAAGGCAAGATGCACTGGGTACGCCATTCTGTATTACGGTAGACCACCAGACCAAAGAGGACCAGACGGTGACCATTAGACACAGGGATTCAATGGAGCAAGAGCGCTTAGCGGTGAAAGACCTAGCTGGAATTATTGAGCAGGCTGTAAGTGCTAAGCATTGGTTAAAAAAAATGGCCTAAGTCACTATGAAGATTATTTCTTACAATGTTAATGGAATACGTGCCGCATTAAAAAAAGGGTTTTTAGATTGGTTGCAGGCAGCCAACCCAGATGTGCTTTGTTTGCAGGAGACCAAGGCCCATAAAGACCAGTTAGACCTAAGTCTTTTTGAAGCAGCAGGATACCCATACCATTATTGGTTTTCTGCTCAAAAAAAAGGCTACAGTGGTGTGGCGGTGCTATGTAAGACTAAACCAGAAGATGTGGTTTATGGAACAGGAATAGATTATATGGATTTTGAAGGCAGGAATCTTTTGGTTCGGTATCCGGGTATATCCATTATGAGCATGTACCTTCCTTCTGGAACCAACCAAGATAGGCTAGACTTTAAATTCAACTATATGGATGATTTTTTAGACTATACCAAATCCTTAAAAGAAACAGACCCCAATTTGGTCATTTGTGGGGATTACAATATCTGTCATCAGGCCATTGACATTCACGATCCTGTGAGGAATAAAAATATTTCTGGATTTTTACCAGAAGAAAGGGCTTGGTTGTCTGCGCTTTTGGAAAGCGGATTCACAGACAGCTTTAGACAGATTAACACCGCTCCAGACCAATACAGTTGGTGGAGTTATAGGGCCAATTCAAGGGCCAATAATAAAGGTTGGCGTTTGGATTATGCATTGGTGAGTAAACCCTTAGACACTCAAATTTTAAATGCCCAAATTTTAAGCGCGGCAGTTCATTCGGACCACTGCCCAGTAACCGTAGAAATTTCTCTGTAATGAAATATACCCATTTACCAGCTAGTGATATTAAAGTAAGTAAGATTTGTTTAGGGACCATGACTTGGGGAAAGCAAAACACCCAAGAGGAAGCTTTTGAGCAAATGAATTTTGCTTTAGATAATGGAGTGAACTTTTTTGACACGGCAGAATTATATCCTGTGCCTGCAGCTGCAGAGCGATATGCACATACAGAGATTATTATTGGAAATTGGTTGGCGCAAAATAAAAACAGGGATCAGGTGGTTTTGGCTTCAAAAATTGCTGGGAAAGCTGCTTTTACCGCTTTTATTAGAGAAAATGGCTTTAGCAAAGAAGCACTAAATACTGCCCTTGAAGGTAGTTTAAAGCGATTAAAGACAGATTACTTAGACCTGTATCAGTTGCATTGGCCGGAGCGAAATACCAATTTCTTTGGACAAAGGGGCTACCAACACAAAGAAGATGAGGTATGGGAAGACAATTTTCAAGAGATTTTAGAAACTCTAAAAGGTTTTGTTAAAGAAGGCAAAATAAGACAGATAGGGATCTCTAATGAAAACCCATGGGGGGCTATGAGGTATATGGAATTACACAGAAATGACCCAAGCCTGCCTAGAATGGTGACTTGTCAGAATCCATACAACCTCTTGAACAGGCTTTATGAAACAGGTATGGCTGAGGTGTCAATGAGAGAAAATATTGGCCTATTGGCCTACTCTCCATTAGGTTTTGGGGTGCTTTCTGGAAAGTACCTTGGAGGAAAGCAGCCAGCAAATGCACGGGTGACCTTGTTTCCAAACTACAATAGATACAGTGTGGGACAAAATGTACCCGCCACAGAGGCCTATGCAGCTATTGCAGAAGCCCACGGCTTAAGCCTTACTGAAATGGCTTTGGCTTTTGTGAATACCAGGCTATTTGTGACTTCTAATATTATTGGCGCTACTTCCATGGCTCAGTTAGAAGAAAATATCAAGAGCATAGACACCGATTTGTCAGAAGAGGTGTTAAAGGCTATAGAAGGGGTTCATGCTACGTATCCCAATCCGGGGCCATAGCATTAAAGCCCTGATTTTAAGTGTTGATTATAAGGCATTCGGGGATAAAATGCCTGAATTCTTTCATCAGTTATTAAGTCATTTTAAGACAATAGCAATTCCAACATTTCTTCTTAAGAGAATAGCAACTCCACCATTTCCTCTACCCTTCCAAGGCCTATGACTTTTATGCCTGTTGGCTTTGCACTCATCTTATTGTGCTTAGAGACAATGATGTGTTCAAAACCGAGCTTTGCGGCCTCTGTAATTCTTTGATCCACCCTTTGTACCGGTCTAATTTCTCCGGCCAAGCCCACTTCTGCTGCAAAACAGAAACTTCGGTCAATAGGGTGGTCTTGATTGCTAGACAGGATGGCGCCAATCACAGCCAGATCTATGGCAGGGTCCTCAATAGAAATTCCCCCTGTTATGTTTAAAAATACATCTTTAGCGCCTAAGTGAAAACCGGCCCTTTTTTCTAATACGGCCAAGAGCATATTGAGCCTTTTTGCGTTATAGCCGGTCGTAGATCTTTGTGGTGTTCCGTAAACTGCAGTACTGACCAAAGCTTGAATTTCTACCATTAGAGGACGCATGCCGTCTAAGGAAGCAGCAATAGCGGTACCGCTAAGGCCTTCGTCTTGTTTTGAAATTAATATTTCTGAAGGGTTGTTCACTTCCCTTAACCCAGCCCCATGCATTTCATAAATCCCCAATTCTGCGGTAGCACCAAACCTATTCTTATTGGCTCTTAGAATGCGATATACATAATTTCTGTCTCCCTCAAACTGAAGCACAGTGTCTACCATATGCTCTAAAATTTTAGGTCCTGCCAAACTTCCATCTTTGGTAATGTGCCCAATCAGTATCACGGGGGTATTCGTTTCTTTAGCAAAACTGATCAGTTCTGCAGTACATTCTTTAATCTGAGAAACAGAACCAGCAGCAGATTCAATATGGTCTGTTTGAAGGGTCTGTATGGAGTCAATCACTAAAATATCTGGTTGAATTTCAGCTATTTGAGTGAATATGTGCTGTGTTTTAGTTTCAGTGAGTATAAAGCAGTTTTCACTGGTAGGCAAAATACGATCTGCCCTCATTTTAATTTGTTTCTGACTTTCTTCTCCAGAGACATAAAGTGTTTTGTAAGGCAAATTCAGTGCAATTTGCAGTAATAAGGTACTTTTCCCAATACCCGGCTCTCCCCCGAGTAAAACCAGAGATCCTGGGACTAATCCACCACCAAGCACCCTGTTGAACTCTTGATTTAAGGTGTCTAATCGCACTTCTGTTTCAGTGCTAATCTCCACTATTTTTAAGGGTTTATTCGCTTTTTTAACCCCTGAGCTTCCCGCTTTCCATGCTTTTTTTTCAGGGGCTTCTAGCACTTCTTCCACCACCGTATTCCACTGTTTACAAGCGCTACATTGGCCCACCCATTTGGCGTAGTTTTGGCCACAATTTTGACAGAAAAAAGATGTTTTAAGTTTGGCCATGGCTTATTTTTTTTGACTTACAAATGGAATGATTAAGAAGGAAAGTCCACCCAGAACAACAATTAGCAGGGTTTGTGAAATCCACATAATCCAACCAAAGGCATTTCCAGCAGCAATGCTGATACCAAAAATAGCCAAAGATTTTTGAATGGCTATAGGGTATAGCCCTATACCTCCATTGGTAGCAGACATGGCAAAAGCACCCGCTACAAAAGCCACTAGTAATGCGGAACCTCCTAAGGATTCAGTTTCAGGGACGGTGTACTTAATGACCCAAAACATGCCTACATAAGCCGTCCATATAAATAGTGTATGGGCTATAAATTGCCATTTGTGCTCCATTTTAAGTACGCTAAATACTCCAGATAATAAATCAGACCCTTTGGCTTTTAATGTGACAATTACGTTGTTTTTAGACCGCATTAATATCCATAGCGCCAAGCTGCCAAGGGAGATAAGACCTATGGCCATGTAGCCAATTTTAGTCCACGAAATGCCTTTTTGTGCAAAGAAATCCAACAAGACGTCTGTTTGTAGGATTAAACCTACAATAACTACTAAAAGCAGCATGAATAAATCAATGACACGCTCTGTAATAATAGTACCAAAACCCTTTTGAAACGGCACATTTTCATAAGTAGTGAGCGCTGTCGCCCTTAAGATTTCTCCTGACCGTGGAATGCCTAAATTGGCAAAATACCCCATTAAAATAACCAGAATATTGGACATTAGTTTGGGTTGGTAGCCCAATGGGCCCAAAAGGTAATTCCATCTAACCGCCCTAGAGACATGACTGAGCAAACCAATGACAAGGGATAGTCCTACCCAAAGAGGGTCTGCAGAAATAATATAATCGTAAATAAGTGTTCTGTCTGCCGTTGAGGTGTTTGAATAAGTGTACCAAATTAAAAATAAGCCAAAAGCAATAGGGCCAAATGTTTTGAGTATTTTTAGTAGGTTTTTTTTCAAATTTTAAAGAATCAACGGATCATATTTGTACAGTAGATAGCTAGGTGAGCGTATTGTCTGCTTCGTTTGGAAATACCAGAGAAGGAGAAAATTTCTTAGCAGCTTCCATGTCCATAATACCATAGGTGATTAAGATAAGCACATCTCCTACAGCTACTTTTCTAGCAGCGGCACCATTTAAAGTAATTTCGCCACTCTTTCTAGGTCCAGGAATGGCATAGGTTTCCAAACGCTCTCCATTGGTGTTGTTCACTACCTGTACTTTTTCTCCTGAAATAATGTTAGCAGCATCCATAAGATCTTCATCTATAGTAATACTTCCAATGTAATTTAGATCTGCTCCGGTTACTTTAACGCGGTGAATCTTAGATTTTACGACATGTATTTGCATGGAACAAAGATAGGAATTTTAGTAATTTTTAGTGAGGCTAGAGGCCTATATTATCTAGAAGCCTAACCCCCTTGAAATTTACCGCAGTAATTATTCTGGTATTCTCAGGATTTTCAAGTGTTTTTATAGGTTCCAGCGAGCGAGCATTGACAAATTCAAAATAAAAAACAGCCGTATTTTCTAAGGTATGAATCTCTTTTATGGCTTCATGGGTAATTTCACTAAGAAGGTTTTGCGCTAGGGCTTTTTGAGCGGCTATTTTTAGGGTCTTATAAATAACAGCCGCAGCAACCCTATCCAATGGTTTAAGCCTTTCATTTCTGGAACTCATGGCCAAACCATAAGATTCTCTTACGATAGGGCAGCCTACAATTGAAATACCGAATGCTTTTTGACGCACTAAATCCCTGATAATAGCCAGTTGTTGAAAATCTTTTTCTCCAAAGTAAGCTTGGTTCGGCCTTACCATTTCGAATAATTTTTCTACAACAGTACCTACACCCTGAAAATGTCCTGGCCTATCTTCGCCTTCCCACCTGCGGTCTAATCCATTAAATGAATAAGGTTTTGCCCCCAAGCCCTCTGGGTACATTTCCTTTACACTGGGGGTAAATACCAGTAAATCTTCTGAAATGGTTTTTAGCAGGGCAATATCTGCCGTTAATTGTTGGGGATATTGTGCCAGATCTTGGGAATTATTAAACTGAGTAGGATTTACAAAAATACTCACTACTACGGTCTTGTTTTCCCTCACAGCCTTTGCTACTAGGCTTAAATGACCATTGTGAAGGGCACCCATAGTAGGAACAAGCCCTAGACTATTTCCTTGATCTCTGGAAAACGAGAGCCTTTCATTTAAAGATTTTACACTGTTGAATACGTCCATGGTTCTTTATAAAACGGGAGCAAACTTACTATAATTACGGCTAATCTCTATAATTTTTGTAATTTTGCCACTTCCCAAGGGAATTTATTAAAACATATGCTGTATGAATGGTAAAAAGATATTGTTTGTATCTTCAGAATTAGTGCCTTATTTACCTGAGAACGAAGTGTCTCAAATGTCGTATGAGGCGCCAAGAATGGTGAACGGAAATGGTGGGCAAATTAGAATTTTTATGCCCAAGTACGGTAACATAAACGAAAGAAGGCATCAGCTTCACGAAGTGATTAGGCTTTCAGGAATGAATTTAGTGATTAATGACATGGATATGCCGTTAATTATTAAAGTAGCTTCTATTCCTAAAGAACGTATTCAGGTGTACTTTATTGACAACGATGAGTACTTTAAAAGAAAAGCCACTTTTACAGATGCCAAGGGTGTTTTGTTCCCTGACAATGACGAGCGAGCTATTTTCTTTGCTAAGGGCGTGGTAGAGACTGTTAAGAAATTAAACTGGACACCGGATATTATTCATGTACATGGATGGATGGCTTCTTTACTGCCTTTATACCTCAAGAAATTTTACGCAGACGAACCGCTTTTCTCTGAGAGTAAGGTGGTCACTTCTGTGTATAAAAAGAGTTTTGAAGGATCTTTAGATAAAGATTTGTCTAAAAAAATTGCCTTTGATGGTATAGGTCAAGAAGACTTAGCCGTTCTTGAAAATCCTGATTATAATAATTTGTTAAAAGTAGCTGCCAATCATTCAGATGCCATTATTTTAGCCGCTGAAGATCTTTCAGAAGACCTGACAAACCATATAGCCAACCTTAAAAAACCAGTGTTACCATACGTGCCTGTTCAAGGATTTGAAGAAGCCTATGCTAATTTTTACAACACGGAAGTACTAAAGTAATTTACATGAGCGGTATTAAAAGTTCTCTGACAAAAGTAAGCTCACTTTTGTTGGTAGCCTTAGGGTTTTTTTCTTGTCAAGACACTATCACATTAGAAGGAGAGGGGATTATTAGTGGAGAAGCTTTTGACACCAATCAAGCCACTTTCAATGTTTTTGTCACTAATAAATCTGTTGCAGCAGTACAAACAAATAAGCTTCCTTTGTATCAATTGGGGCACTTTAACCACCCTGTTTATGGCAAAACTTCTGCTTCTGTAGCCACCCAGCTGCGATTACAAAACAGCCAAGGGAACCCTACTTTTGGTTTCTACACACAGGAAAATGAAAATACGGCTAGTACTAGGGAGAACGAAACAGTAACAGCGGCTTATTTGTACCTGCCTTTTCTGCTTAATACAAGAGCAGATTCAGATTTAGATGGCCTTGTAGATGTTTATGACATTGATCCTAATGACGCTAGTAGCGACACTGACGGAGATGGTGTTACAGATATTACAGAAAATAATGCAGGGACAGATCCATTAAATCCAGATACAGATGGAGACGGAATTAACGATGGAGAAGACACGGAGACCGCCGCTAATTTATTTGCCAAGTCCTTTGATTTGGACAGTATTTACGGAGACAAGGAGACCCCTTTTAACCTAAAGATTAAAAAGTTAGATTACTTTTTAAGAGATTTGGATCCAGCATCTGATTTCATCAATACCCAAGAATATTTTTCCGACCAAACTTTTGATCCTTCTTTCACCAGTGATGTTTTGTTTGACGGCCCAGTGAGCATTTCAGACAAGGAGTTTTTGTTTTACAAACAAGATGATCCAGACACCACAGAGGTAGATGAATCTCTCGAATTAAGCAGCAAATTGAATCCAGGCATTAGGGTTCCGCTAGACGTAGCTTTTTTCCAGCGGGCTATTATTGATAAAGAAGGTTCCTACGACCTGATCAGCCAATCTAATTTTGCAGCATACCTCAGGGGCCTGCATTTATCTATAGCGGAACAAGAAGATATTCTATTGCTTATAGATTTTACCAAAGCCAATATCAGTATTGAATACACCTATGATTCTTATGATTCGGAGGGGGTAAAAACAGTGAATGAGAACACTTATACCATGAGTATGCTCACTGGAGGTGGCAGCAGTCCAATTATTGGAAATGCGGTAAACACCTTTCACAATAGCGCTTTGTCTCCAGAAGTTTTGGCGTCTTTAAACAGTTCAGAAAATGCTTCCAGGATCTATCTCAAAGGGGGTGCTGGATTATTTAGTGAATTAAAACTTTTTTCTGCTCCAGAAGAATGGGCGGTTATAGAACAAATCAAAGCCAACAGATGGGTGGTTAATGAAGCCCGTTTGGTCTTTTATGTAGATCAAAATGCTTTGGCAGGCACTTCTTTGCCAGAGCCACCTAGGTTATACCTTTACAATGCAGAGACAAAATTGCCTATTATACGTTTTAATACCGAGGTGTATGAAGACGACTCTCCCTTGGGCGTGTTTAAAAATTACGACGGTATTTTGCAAACTGAAAACGGAAGGGGCACCAAGTATGCTGTGAGAATTACAGACCATATTAACAATATTATATTAAGAGACTCTACCAATGCTCCTTTGGCGCTTGGAGTTACCGCAGACATTCGTGTGAACTTTGCCTCAACCGCCAAATTCACCAACGGAGAAACAGACAAGCTTCCAGTGATGGCTACTACCACGCCACTTGGAACGGTATTGTACGGTAATAATGTAAGTGAAGAAATAGCGGCCAAAAAACTTCAATTAGAGATTTTTTACACCAAGTCTAATTAAAAAAAACACCTACTTATGTGCGGAATAGTTGGCTATATAGGACATAGACAAGCCTACCCTGTGATTGTGAAAGGATTGTCTCGATTGGAATATAGGGGCTATGATTCCGCTGGAATTGCCTTGTATGAAAAGGGTGCTATTCAGCTCTGCAAGACAAAAGGAAAGGTTTCAGACTTGGAAGAAAAGGCAGGGAAAGTTAAAAACAGCACTGCTACGCTAGGTATAGGACACACCCGTTGGGCCACCCATGGGGTGCCAAATGATGTGAATTCTCACCCACATCTTTCGAATTCAGGTCAGTTGGCCTTAATTCACAACGGCATTATAGAAAACTACGACGCTATTAAAACGGAGCTCCAATCAAGGGGCTATGTGTTTCACTCAGATACGGATACAGAAGTATTGGTGAACCTCATTGAAGAGGTCAAAAAAAAAGAAGGTGTTAAGCTTGGAAAAGCGGTTCAGTTAGCTCTTCAGGAAGTCGTTGGCGCTTATGCGATTGCGGTATTTGATCTTGAAAAACCAGATGAAATAGTGGTAGCTAAGCTGGGAAGCCCCTTGGCTATTGGTATTGGGGAAGGAGAATTTTTTGTGGCATCGGACGCCAGTCCATTTATTGAATACACTACTGACGCACTGTATTTAGAAGACCATCAAATGGCTATTTTAAAAGTGGGTAAGAAAATAAAATTACGTTCCATAAAAGACGACCTTCCTAAGACCCCTCATATTTTAGCCTTGCAACTCTCTTTAGATCAAATTGAAAAAGGAGGCTATGACCACTTTATGCTCAAAGAGATTTACGAGCAGCCAAAGGCCATTCAAGACACCTATAGGGGTAGGCTAAGACCAGAAGACGGACTTATTAAAATGGCAGGAATAGACGCCCATATAGATCGTTTTTTAAAAGCCAACAGAATAGTGATTGTAGCCTGTGGTACTTCTTGGCATGCGGGACTTGTAGCGGAATACATCTTTGAAGAATTGGCTCGAATTCCTGTGGAGGTAGAATATGCCTCTGAATTTAGATATAGAAACCCAATTATTGGGCCTAATGATATTGTGATTGCTATTTCTCAATCAGGAGAAACTGCAGACACTTTGGCTGCCATTGGACTAGCCAAAGAAAAAGGGGCCTTTGTGTTTGGGGTTTGTAATGTGGCCGGATCTTCTATTGCCAGGGCAACAGATGCGGGTGCTTACACCCATGCAGGACCGGAGATTGGGGTAGCTTCTACCAAAGCATTTACCACTCAGATTACGGTTTTGAGTCTTATGGCGCTTAAATTAGCCAAAGAAAAAGGGGTCATGTCTACCACAGATTTTCACACCAATTTAAATGCCTTGGCGCAAATACCAGCCCAGGTTGCTTTGGCCTTACAGGCCGATGCCGCAATTCTAGAAATTGCCCATATATATAAGGACGCCACCAATTGCCTTTATTTGGGAAGAGGATTTAATTTCCCTGTGGCGTTAGAAGGGGCGCTCAAGCTTAAAGAGATTAGTTATATTCATGCAGAAGGTTATCCGGCTGCAGAAATGAAACACGGACCTATTGCCCTTATAGACGAGCAAATGCCTGTTATTGTCATTGCCACCAAACGCGGTCATTACGAAAAAGTGGTCAGTAATATTCAAGAGATTAAATCCAGAAGCGGAAAAATCATAGCCATTGTGACCAAAGGAGACGTCACTGTAAGAGGCTTGGCAGACCACGTTATTGAGGTGCCAGAAACGCTTGATTGGTTAAGCCCGCTGGTGACTACCCTGCCTTTACAATTGCTTTCCTATCATATTGCAGTTCTAAGAAGCTGTAATGTAGACCAGCCCAGAAACTTAGCGAAAAGCGTTACAGTAGAGTAAAAATTTCATTATTTAACAATTTAGCCCTGTCTTTATTTCGAAAAATAAAATGTGAATACACGTTTTTTTCGAAATAAATAAAAAAAACAGTATCTTGCTTTAATAAACTAAACTGTAAAAACTTATGAAAAATCTTTTACTCGTGCTTTCTCTGTGCCTTGCATTCGCGGGTTATTCACAGACTACTATCAAAGGAACTGTAGTAGATAGTAATAGTATGCCGGTACCAGGAGCTAACGTTGTGATAGACGGAAAACCTATTGGAACGGTAACGGATTTCGATGGAAACTTCGTATTAGAAACTTCTGAAAATCCACCATTTACCCTTAAAATATCTAGCATTGGGTATTCCCAGGCAACTGCCAGGGTTACCTCAAAAAACCAAACCATTTCAGTGACTCTTGATGAGGCCAACACCATGTTGGATGAGATTGTAATCTCTGCTTCAAGAACACCAGAGCGTATTTTTGAGTCTCCGGTAACCGTGGAGCGTTTCGGAATTAAAGAGATCAAAAACACCGCTTCTGTAGATTTCTACGACGGTTTGGAGAATCTTAAAGGAGTAGATGTAAACACCAACTCATTGACCTTTAAATCTATTAACACCAGAGGTTTTGCCACTTTTGCCAATACGCGTTTTATGCAATTGGTAGACGGAATGGACAACTCTACCCCAGCACTTAACTTTCCAATTGGAAACTTGGTGGGGATGATAGAGACAGATGTACAGAGTGTGGAATTATTACCAGGAGCTTCTTCTGCCTTATATGGAGCGAATGCCTTTAATGGTATTTTGTTCATGCGTTCTAAGAGTCCTTTTGACTATGAAGGGGTCAGTGTCTCTTTAAAAAGAGGGGTTACTTCTCAAAATGCATCAGGGTCTTTTGGAAACCCAGAAACCAATCCTTACACCGATGTTAGTATTCGTTTGGCGAAAAAATTCTCAGACAAGTTTGCGGCCAAAATTAACGTGGGTTACCTCAAAGGGACTGACTGGGTAGCTAATAATGTTACAGACAAGAGAAACAACGGATTCACCAGAGATAACTTAGATTATGACGGAATTAACGTGTATGGAGATGAGGTTTCCACAAACATTAAAGGTGTTGCAGTAGCTTTAGAGGCTATGGGTATACTTCCCGCTGGAGCAAACGCTTTGGTGCCTTCTGTTGTGGTGTCTAGACCTGGTTATATGGAAAGTGATTTAACCAATTACAATGCGGAGAGTTTAAAAGCAGACTGGGGACTATACTTCAGGCCTTTTGCCAACGACTTTGAAATTCAATACGTTGGAAAGTACGGAACAGGAAATACCATTTACCAAGGGACCAACCGTTACAACATTAAGAACTTTATGCAACAGCAGCACAAAATTGAAGTGCGTAACGACAACTTTTTTGTAAGAGGTTATGTGGTAGCAGACGATGCTGGGGATTCCTACGACATGGTGTTTACTGGAATTAACATTAACCGTGCTTGGAAATCAGACAATACATGGTTTGGAGAGTATGTGGGGAACTATGCTTTAGCTACCCTTGCTGGCGCTTCAAATGAAGCAGCTCACGCAGCTGGTTTAGCGGCTGCGCAAACTGGGCGTTTTGAACCAGGAACAGCAGGTTTTCAAGCAGCTTTTGATAAAAGTGTTAGTGACCCAAATTTATCAACTGGATCTAAATTTCAAGATGCATCTAAATACTATCATGCAGACGCCAACTACAACTTTAGTCATCTAATTGACTTTGCAGATATTCAAATTGGAGGCTCTTTTAGAAGATACAATTTAAATTCTTCAGGGACTATTTATACTGATAGCGAAGGCACTATTTCATATAATGAACTTGGGATTTATTCTCAAATCCAGGAGGATATTGATATGGGTAATGAATCTTCATTAAAACTGACTGGTTCTGTTCGTTATGACAAATCTGAATTGTATGATGGATTCTTCTCGCCAAGATTATCTGCAGCCTATTTCTTAAATAGTAACCACAACATACGTTTCTCTTTGCAAAAAGGGTTTAGAAACCCAACCACCCAAGATTTATTTATTGGTTTAGATGCAGGTAGGGCTATTTTAGTAGGTTCTGCAGCAGACAACTTAGACCGTTACTCAAGAAATTTCGCAGTAAGTGGAACTGCTCAAAGCTTATATGGGCAACCAGCTACAATTACACAAACAGGTAGGGCAGCCTATGAGAACTCCTATACGGCTAGTTCTGTTGAGGCATTAGCTGCTACTGGAAACCCTGGAGTCTTAAAAGTGTCTAATCCTGATTTGGTAAAGCCAGAACAGGTGACTTCTATGGAGGTGGGCTACAGAGGTAAAATAGGCAATGTAACTTTAGATATGAGTGCTTATTACAACCAATACAGCGACTTTATATCTGGGGAGAATGTGATTGCACCATTTTATGGAAAAGTGGGAGATAATGGTTTGTCTGTAGCGGCAATAGCTGCTGGAGACTACCAAGTATACCAAGCATACACCAATTCTCCAGTAGATGTGAATTCTTTTGGTGGATCTGCTATGTTAACGGCTAAAGTGCTCAAAAAATTCGATTTCACAGCGAACTACACC
>ENA-OUVC01001504-OUVC01001504.1-marine-metagenome-genome-assembly--contig:-NODE-1504-length-13795-cov-2.646304_pt1 | contig 13795 bp, 16 predicted proteins | sample MGYA00248622_ERZ508571 | MGnify/ENA primary metagenome ERZ508571 (study PRJEB26236, sample SAMN06267175) | marine metagenome | isolation source: Columbia River Estuary | place: USA:Columbia River... | reverse complement strand
TTCAGGGGTGTAGATAGCTTTCGGTTTAAGCAAATAATGTGAAGCATCATGGGAATAACTCAAGATGTCGGTTGTGCGAGTTGAAGGCTGCAGCGAGGTTTTAGTACTGATGTCAGCCACCTATCAACCCTTCGCCATAATCGCATCGTGCACATATTGAGCTAGGCCGCGAACTCGGCCGTCGTAATACTTTTTAAATCTCTCATCACCTACATACATCAAAGCTAAATTCTTTTGCATTTCAATTGAGCAATCATAGAACCATTTGGAGATAGCTTCTCGATGAGCGACCACCATTGCCTGGACTTCAGCAGAGTTGTAATCAACGCCATTTCCGTAGGCAGTTGCGAATCTTTCAGTAACGGCTTCTTGATCTACTTTGGCTGCAGCAAAATCTGCATGTGAATACTTTGAAGTGCGCGCTTGAGATTGTTGAAAAGCAGCAGTATCGCCCCAACGCTCTTGAGCCTCTGCCTCGTAATCATTCACAGTTCCAGAGTTTAGAGGAGATCCCTCGATAAGATGGGCTTCTAATTCAGACTAACTCTAGGAGCTGCCTTGTTTGAAGCATTATTTCTTGGCGCACTGCAAGGGTTAACTGAATTTCTACCAATTTCATCAAGTGCGCACATCCGAATTGCTGGCGTCCTCTTTGGCACATCCGAAGATCCAGGTGCTCGATTTACTGCAATCACCCAAATCGGCACTGAGCTGGCTGTGTTAATTTTCTTTCGCAACGACATTAAGCAGATTATTTCGGCTTGGTTTCGCCAGATAACAAAACGACCAGCCCTGAGTTCTACTGAAAAGTCAGATGCCCGCATGGGTTGGCTAATAATTGTAGGTAGCTTGCCAATTGCCGTATTGGGATACCTAGGCAAAGATGTAATCAGAAATGATTTTCGTTCACTCTGGTTAATCGCTAGCACTTTAATTATTTTTGGCGTGATTCTGGGCATTGCCGATAAGTATGGAAATAGCAATCGCGATCTATCTAAACTAAGTGTGCGCGATGGCTTGCTATATGGTTTTGCGCAATCACTTGCACTTGTCCCAGGTGTCTCTAGATCCGGTGCCACGATCGCGATGGGTCGTTTTCTTGGCTACAGCCGGCCAGCTGCTCTGCGTTATTCATTCCTGTTAGCGCTGCCGGCAGTATTCGGCAGTGGTTTTTATGAACTTAAAGGCGCACTAGCAGATGGCGGCGATACGGGAACATTTACAATTTCGGAAACCCTGCTAGCAACCGGAATCGCATTCGTAATTGGTTATGCCGTAATCGCTTGGCTACTTAAGTTCGTTTCCACCAAGAGTTTTGCGCCATTTATTATTTATCGAATTGCCCTTGGCTCACTCTTATTGGTATTGCTAGCAACTGGTGTTATTTAATCTTTGAAGTATTTGATTAATCCGTCGATTGAGCTTTCAACCATTTGAAGAACTTCACGATAGGCCGTAATTTCCTCACCCCATGGATCAGGAACCTGTAAAGATTCCGCATCAGGTGCAGTCGTATCTAGATTAATCAATTTAGGATCAAAAGAGCGAAGCATCATTACTTTGTCGCTGTAGCCTATATTTCTTGCACTTTTTAAAATATTGGCCCTATTTGCTAGATCCATCGCCAGAATTAGATCTCTTTGATCGAATAAATCAGCCGAAAAGGGCCTTGATACATGCTCATACTTGTAGCCCGCCGATTCCCAAACCTGCAACGAATTAGGATTTGGCCCTTCGCCTTTATGCCAATCAGATGTCCCACTACTAGATACCAAAAACTTCGGCTTAGTTAAATTACTCGACTTATTGTGCAACACCGCAGCAGCCATGGGTGATCGACAGATATTTCCTAAACAGACCATCTCGATGTGAATTTCAGATTTACTCTTGAGAGAGTTCAAATAAGTCGAATTCATGATTGAAATCCTAATTCAAATACCGCATTAGCCACGGTTGACTGGCAAAGAAATTTCGATTTCTAGTCCACTAAATTCACTTTTACGTAACGTAATTGTGCCCTCAGCATTTTCAATTATTCGCTTCATAATCGTCATACCTAAACCACTTCCACCTGACTCGCGTGAGCGCGAACGATCAAATCTTTGAAAATATTGGATGCCAGACTTGTATACCTCGTCAGGTAATCCAGGGCCACCATCAGAAATAGTTAAGAGTGCCTTATTACCTGCCGTAGCTAAAACGATTAGCACTTGCGAATCCTCTGGAGTGTGTCGACGAAGATTGGCAAATATGTTAGCCAGCATTTGTTGTGCGTAATTATGCGAGATATTTACCAGTATTCCTGGCTCAATTCTTGTCTCTATTGGGCGCATAGGCTGCAAGGTTTTTAAGTCATTACTCAAATGTGCAACTTCGCGAGAGAAGTTAATGATTTCAGGTGCAATCGGTGTTTGATCTTCTAGTTCGGCGATCAAGAGCAGATCATTGATCAAAGATTGCATTCGTTCAATTTCATGACTAACTCGCCCATAGTATTCGGCAGTTTTGGTGACATCAGATATCTGGTTTTTACTTAAAAGTTCGACATAACCCTTGATCACGGTCAACGGCGTGCGCAGTTCATGCGAGGCATCACCAAGGAACTCACGCATACTGTCTTGATTCTTCTGGAGTGAATTAACAACTTCATTTAGCTCGTTATCACGACGGAATAGATAATTTGAAACTGCGGTTCCAAGGAGAACCATGGCTAGCGTAAAGAGAAATAGGTATCGGATATTTTGACTTTTAGCAGTCTTGATATCAGCAAGTGACACTGAGAGAACTAAGAACTCGTCATCTGGAAGTTCAATTGCTCTAATGCGGTTAACTCGATCGATTTGTAGCGTCAAACCTTCAGCTGTAGCTGCTGATAAATCTTGGTCACTTGGCACGCCCTGTAAATCACCTGAACTTTGATTCAGCGAGGTTATTTCACGTGCTGCAGAGATATAAGAAACCGTGAATTTAAGGTCACTTTGATCTGCCAAAAGCAAGGCAAGGGAAAGCGGATCATCATCGGTATCAACTAATTGGTTTACGGCTGAGGCGAGAATTGAATCAACTCGGCCAACTTCATTATTTTCAGTGATACTGATTGCAAAGAGTCCAATTGCGGCTGATATTAAAATAATTATTGCTGAAACGAGTGCGGTAAGGCGAGTCTGCAACTTCATTAATCAGCGACAATCTGAAAACCTATGCCACGAACTGTCTTAATTCCCTCAAAGCCATCTATATGGAGTTTTTTGCGTAAGTAAGAGATATAGGTATCCACCACTGTAGAACTACTTTTAAAATCTATTTCCCAGACTTCAGAGAGCAGAGTTTCTTTGGTGACCACATTTCCGCGATTTAGAATCAATTGCTCTAGTAGCTTGAACTCTGTCGGGGATAGATCGACTGCCTGATCATTGAACTTAACTGAATATTTTGAAAAATCCATTGAGATTGGGCCACACGTGAGAACTTTGACTTCGGCAACTTCGCCTTTGCTGCGTCGCATAATTGCTTTAACTCTAAGCACCAACTCTTCGATACTAAAAGGCTTAGTTAAGTAATCATCGGCGCCAGTTCGTAGTCCCTGGTTAATGTCAGCCTTATCAGCGCGCGCACTGAGCATTAGAACCGGAACTGACATGCCTTCAGTACGTAACTTTTCAAGTAGCGCTAGACCATCTAGTTTCGGCATATTGATATCTAGGATTAGCAGATCAAATCTTTCGCGGCGCAGGAACGAGAGCGCTTCAAGTCCATCGGCAGCCTGCACGGCGGTTATCTCAGAGATGCTCAGGGCTTCGCTGATTAGCTCACGAACACCTGGCTCATCATCAATTACCAGTACTTTTGGCTGCTGGGACATGACGCTAAGGCTAGTTCGTAGAGTAGGTATTGGGTATAGCAGGCAGGCTAGTTCGCCCATTTCATTGGCGAAATCATTAAGATTCACAAGGATTTCACAAACTTATCCCGCATCCTTATCTCATCCCAGGGACGGGCTATCGAAAGGTCGAAGATGAAAAAGCGCTTAGCAGTAATCGCACTTATCGTGACTGCCCTTTTTGCTTCGACAAATACCGCGCTAGCTGATGCGCAGAGTGACTACCAATTAGCGTTTGCGCAATATGAAACGGCGCTGGCTAACTGGAACGTTGCGATGAAGGCCGAACAAGAAAACTTTAAAACTGTAATGCAAAATTGGAATACGGCAGTTAAAGCAGCAGAACAAGCGCGTAAGGATATTGCCACTAAATTCAAAAGTGATGCTGATGCAATAAGAGAGCGCACGATTGCGGCTGTAGCTGCGGCTGCCACCGCAAAAGATAAGAAAGCTGCTAACGCCGCTGGAAAAATCGAAATGGATTTAGCAATTGCAGCGCGCAATGCCGCGTTGGATTCTGTAGTTAAGCCAGGTATCAAGCCAATTAAACCAAAACCAGTACCAATGCCTACGCCACCTGCAAAACCAGCCAAACCTACAAAACCGGCTAAGCCAAGCAAGAAGCCGGTCGTAACAAAATCTCCTTAGGCTTAATTGTTTTCAAAATGTATAATGAGGTATGAGTCAGATCAAGGTAGAGCTATTAACTGCTGAGCAGTGGGCTCGAGCTAGAGAATTACGGCTAGCCTCACTGCGAGATAGCGCTCATGCTTTTGGCGGAAATCTAGAAACCGAAAGTGTACAAAGCGAATCTGAGTGGCGAGCTAAGTTTGAAAACCTCAATTATGTAGTTGCTTCAGTCGATGGCGTTGATAGTGCGATCATGACTGTTGAGAATTTAAAGGGTGATTTCGGTGCGACAGCTTGGGTCGGCGGTTGTTGGAGTTCGCCGGAATACCGTGGAGTTGGGCTATTACGAGCCATGTTTAAGTTTGTAGATGAAAATGCCCAAGAGAAGGGCTGGCAACGCCAAGGGTTGGGTGTTTGGGAAGATAACTATTCCGCGATTGCGGCATATGAAAAGTTAGATTTTGTGGCGAGGGGCGAACCACAACTAAGCACTCGGGTTGCTAATAAGTTCTATATCCGAATGATTCGCGATGCAGCAAAGGGCTAAAAGTTAGCCAATTAAAGAAGAATCGCGCTTTTTCGATAAATCATGCTCGCAGCCACTTGAGCGATCTTTAGCCGCACATGGTTTGCAGAGTAAAACCAGTTTATGGCAAGCAATATTTGAACAATTTACGTAAATCTTGGTTGGTATAGAACAAGATTCACACTCGCCAATAGTTTTAGCTTTGGAAGAGAAATCTATTGCCATGCGATCATCGAATACATAGAGCGAGCCATCCCAAAGACCGTCATCACCATACTTGTTTCCGTAACGAACGATTCCGCCCTTTACTTGGTAAACCTCTTCGAAGCCACGAGTTTTCATTACCGCAGAGAGAACTTCGCAACGAATGCCGCCGGTGCAATAAGTAACAATCGGCTTATCTTTTAAGTGGTCGTATTTACCACTTTCAATTTCGGCGACAAAGTCACGTGACGTTTCAACATCAGGGACGATGGCATTTCTAAACTTACCGATCTTGGCTTCAAATGCATTGCGACCATCAAAGAAAACTACGTCGTCACCACGTTCTGCTACTAACTCGTTAACTTGTTCAGGGCGTAAATGAATGCCACCGCCAACTACGCCATTTTCATCAACTTTAATTTCATCAGGGTGGCCAAATGCGACTAGCTCTTTACGAACCTTTACTGACAATTTAGGAAATTCGGTGCCATCGCCGGCTGACCACTTGAAATCTACTTTGCGAAAACCGTCATACTTCTTAGTCTTCTTGACATAGGTGCGAAGTGCTTCAATTTCGCCACCTAAAGTGCCATTGATGCCGTGCTTAGAAATAATAATTCGACCGGTTAAACCGAGTGATTCACAAAGGGTGCGCTGCCATAATTTAACCGCGGCAGGGTCAGATATCGGCGTGAAGCCGTAATACAAAATGACCTTGTGTAAATCCATGGCGCGATTGTATCTCGCCTACTTTGCCCTTAAGAAATCAGTAGATCTAGCGCCCATGGCTGGCCATCAGCAGGCGGGTGGAGCTCGCACTCAAATAACTGCGCTGCCATGCGGTGCACATCTGCTGGCGTTGTTGGATCGGTGGCTTGCATCAGTAAGTGCCTAGTTAGTTCGCCGCGATATTTCTTAGACATATGGGTGATCACACTTCGCTCTGCGCTGGTTACTTTAAACACCCGTACATCAACGGTTTTCTCTGGATTAACAGTCCAAACGTTTTTATATGTGGACGAGCGGCAATCAATTACTAATTCATTAACATATTTATCAGATACGGTTGCAATCGCATCACGCCATAACTTGCTATCAATCTTTATCTTGTATTGAAAAATCTGATCTAACGGTTTAATTAGGCCAAAGAGCGCCGAAACAATCAAGACCCGTGAGTTAGCTCGCTTCTTTTGTATTGCCGAAAGTGAATCCCAGCCCAGACCTTGGTAGAGGACTCCGTCATAGATTTCAATTGCAGGTAAAGTTTGCGAAGAGTCGTATCCGGCTGTGGCTTGAGATCTTATAGCTGATAGTTCCGACGCAAATGTAAGTGAACTTAAATCGAATTTTTCAGGGCTAGTTGCTACTTTCTTCTTCTCACTTGGCGGCAAGAGGATTAGCATTAGGCGATGCTAATAGAGAGGGCTCAGTAATCATGGCTGATGCACAAAATGTTCGAGCGGAGATTTTTGAAACCGGTAATGAACGAGTTAAGGCTGCTCGCATAATCATTGATGCGCCAGCTGCCAAAATATTTGATCTCTTAGCAAATCCCAGCCGCCATAAAGAAATTGATGGTTCAAATACCATCCGAGGAAAGTTGAGTGGACCAGAGCGGCTCTCACTAGGTGCCAAATTTGGCATGTCCATGCACTTAGGAATTGATTACAAAATTAGGAATACCGTCGTTGAATTTGAAGAGAATAAACTGATCGCTTGGCGTCACTTAGGTCGCTGGCGTTGGCGCTATGAGATTCGCGAAATAAGCCCAAATCAATGCGAAGTCACTGAAACTTTTGATGGTCGTAAATCAATATCGCAGGCTTGGTTAAAGGCGCGTAAGGCTTATCCCTGGACTCAAATGGTCGTTGCCAAGACTTTGGTGCGCTTAAAAGAGGTCATGGAAGCACGCTAGATACTGTGGGAAGATAGCCTCATGAATATGGCTAATGAATCCTTAGGCGCTGTAATGGCCTCGGAAATCTCTGAGACCCCAAAGGTTTTCCGCCGTATCTTGAGCAACCTCGATGCCCTAGCGCCGATTAAAGATATTTTGACCGCAAATAAGATCTCTTCAATTTTAATTCTGGCTCGCGGCACCTCAGATAACGCCGCACATTTTCTAAAGTATTTAATTGAAACCAAACTTGGTCTGCCTTGCGGGCTTACCTCGCCATCATCGGTAACTATTTATGATGCTGAACTTCATTATCAAGGAGTCCTAGTCGTTGCCCTTAGCCAAAGCGGTCAGTCACCAGACCTAGTTGCTTTTGCTAATTCTGCGAAAAGTGCAGGTGCAAAGTTAATTTCATTAACCAATGATGCTAATTCACCGCTAGCAAAAGCTGCTGACCATCACTTAGATCTACAAGCCGGAGCCGAGTTAGCCGTTGCAGCCACCAAGAGTTATTCAGCTCAACTTTTAACTTCATATTTGTTAGTGTCAACTTGGGCCAACTTAAAAATCGATGGCGATCTATTAATTGCCCAAGCTGAAAAGCTAACTAGCAATGCCTCCCTAGTCTCTAAAGCGGTTGCAGCTTGTAGTAGAGACCATGAAACTGTGGTTCTTGGTCGCGGCTTTGCATATCCAAATGCCCGCGAAGCAGCACTTAAGATTCAAGAGACCTGCAAAGTTTCAGTACAAGGACTTTCAACCGCTGATTACCTGCATGGTCCAATTTCAGCGCTAACTCCAGAAACTCAAGTTTTTATCTTGGCACCAGCGCACCTGCCGCTAAATTCAATTTCTGAGGCAACTACCCGCATTCGGGCTATTACTGGACGCATTATTTGGGTTGGCAATGGTGGTTCGCCCGAAGCCGGTGACATTGTTATTGCTGGCTCTGATTGCCGTGATGAAATGGAATCAACCATCGTTGATGCAATTTCACTGCAGCGCTTCTCACTTGAATTTGCCAAGAAATCTGGCTTTGATCCAGATGCGCCCGTAGGTCTCTCAAAAGTTACGCTTACTCACTGATATTTGAGTTTTTCTAGATGAACCGCGATTACTTAGTTATCGTTCCCACTTATAACGAAATCACCAGCATCGGTATTTTATTGCCGCAGTTGCTCGAACTTAATTTAGATATTTTAGTAGTAGATGATGGTTCACCCGATGGCACTGCCGATGCTTGTCGCGCACTGGGTCTGGAAAGTGGCCGTATCGTTGTAGTGGAGCGAAAGAAGAAGTTGGGCTTAGGCAGTGCTTATAAAGCTGGTTTCAAATATGGCGAAGACCGCGGTTATAAGTTTTTAATTGAGATGGATGCTGATGGCTCGCACCAAGTAAGCAATCTCCTTACGTTGATGAGTTCAATGGAAACGAGTGGTGCAGATTTGATAATTGGATCGCGCTGGATTTCTGGTGGCGCAGTGCAAAACTGGGCTAGACGTCGGGAATGGTTATCAAGATCTGCCAATGTTTATGCCCGGTTATTACTAGGCGGCAAAGTCAAAGATATGACAGCTGGCTTTCGAATTTATCGCACTGATAAGTTAATTCAAATTGATTTAGCATCAGTTAAAAGCGAGGGATATTGTTTTCAAATCGAGATGACCAAACGAATGTCCCAAATTGATGGTGTTATTTTAGAAGTTCCAATTACTTTCGTTGAACGCAAATACGGTGTTAGCAAGATGTCTAAAAAGATCGTATTTGAAGCTATTTATCGCGTAACCGCATGGGGTTTAAGCGCGAAATTCCGAAGAAAGCGACCTTAATAGCCACTTGTGATTGCTCGTGATAAGTTCAGTGCACTTGATCCAGGCGGCCCAGTCATTCGTGGTTATGGCTGCCAATGAACAAGTGGCGTTGCGTTTAGCGAAATCCGGTTTGATTCCGGTGCTGTCCCGCAACTGTAAAGATCGAAAGATCTAAGCCAGGTCGCCTGGCGTGACGCCGAAAGTGTTATCCAACCTCGGAGGAAGGTTGGGCCTTTACGCGGAACTTTTCGTTTAATTGCCCCCTTTCTCCCTCAAATATCTTGAGGGAGTATTTTTATGTTTAAAAGGTTTACTCGACCGACTGCTCTTTTGGTCGCAGCGCTATTACTAGCTCCGCTTTCACCAGTTAGCGCAGCATCCACGGCAACTAAATATCCATTAATTATTTCATCTGGCGGATATTCAACAACAATTGCTAAAAAACCAACTCGCATCATTTCTCTTTCCCCAAGTGCGACTGAATCATTATTTGAAATTGGCGCTGGCAAACAAGTTTTGGCAGTTGATTCATATTCAAATTATCCGAAGTCGGCACCGATTACTGATCTAAGTGCATTCGAGCCAAATGTTGAAGCAATCATTGCACTTAAGCCAGATCTGGTAGTCCTATCAGTTGATGCCATGAAATCTATGGTGGTCAAAGAAGCACTCGAAAAATTAAAGATCCCAGTATTGATGGAAAAAGCACCCGAGACCTTAGCCCAGGCATATAAAGAGATTGAAGTACTTGGCGAAGTCACTGATCACACATCAGAGGCCAAGAAAGTAACTTTCAAAATGGCGGCGCTAATTAAATCGATTATCAACCGAACCAAAAAAACCGTCAAGATAACTTTCTTCCATGAACTAGATAACACACTTTATTCAGTCACTTCGGATACTTTCATCGGCAAGGTTTATAAGGACTTTGGCCTGATTAATATTGCAGATAAGGCTGCCGGGGCTGATTCTTACGGCTATCCGCAACTATCGGCTGAGTACCTATTAAAGGCTGATCCAGACGTTATTTTCTTGGCCGATGCCGAATATGGCGAAAGTGCAGCTACCGTTAAGGCACGTGCTGGTTGGTCTGGCATTACAGCTGTTACCAAGAAGAATGTTTTTGCACTACCAAATGACATTCCTTCCAGATGGGGGCCACGACTTGTTGATTTCTATCGCTACGTTGCCGCTTGCCTTACAAAGGTGAAGAAGTAAGTAAATGAAGCAGAATCAGATCGATCGCGTGTGGCGTTGGCAGATTACTGCCAGCGCTGCCGCGGCGTTACTGATTGCTTGTTTACTTGGCGTGGGCTTTGGGCCAGTTAATTTAGATTTCGGATCAATCATTAGAACTTTATTGGGGCTACCTAACGGCCTTGAAAATGAAGACCGCACCCTGTTACTTGAGTTGCGTTTACCGCGCGTGGTGTTAGGTGCGCTAGTTGGCGCAGCCCTTGCAACAAGTGGTGCAGTTTATCAAAGTGTCTTTAGAAACCCACTAGCTGATCCATATTTACTCGGCGTTGCATCAGGGGCGGGCCTTGGTGCCACAATTGCAATTACTAATGGCGGCGGAGACCTACATGCCTTGCTGCCAATCTTTGCATTCCTTGGAGGAGTACTTGCTGTAGCTGCAACTTTCTTAGTGGCAGGCAGGTTATTTGCCGATCCCAGCACTTTGTTATTGGCAGGTATTGCAGTTGGCTCTTTTGCAACAGCGTTTCAAACTTATTTGCAACAACGCAATAGTGCAGCTTTGCGTCCGGTCTATTCCTGGATTCTGGGCGAGCTAACAGTTGCCAATTGGGATGTAGTTAAGTGGGCTGGCTTTTATATTCTGATCGCTCTTGCTGTGTTAATCCGTATTTCCAAAGTCCTGGATGCGCTGATGCTAAGTGATGAAGAGGCCTATTCCTTAGGGGTTTCACCGCAGAAAATCCGCATGATTGCTGTTGCGGCAGCGACTTTAGCTACCGCCACAGCAGTATCTGCCAGTGGTCTAATCGGCTTCGTGGGAATCGTGGTTCCGCACTTAGTTCGAGGGCTAACCAAGCGGGCTACAAATCGTTCGCTACTTTCAATTGCATTTGTGGGCGCTGCGTTTCTAGTAATCGCCGATCTAGGTGCACGCACATTGCTATCACCAGCTGAGCTTCCCATCGGAGTAATTACCGCTTTCGTTGGTGCGCCATTCTTCTTATTCGTTCTACGAGCTCGCAATCGAGGTAGCCAGTGATTAATATCGAAAATCTCATCGTACGGTTTGATAACGCTGAAGTTTTGCAATCAATTAATTTAGATATTCCAGAAGGAACCTGGAGCTGTTTAGTTGGCCCCAATGGCGCTGGCAAGACCACGCTGTTACGTACCATGCTCGGCATGCAACCGTATTCGGGTTCAATTAAATATAACGATCGTGAGATTGCTAAAAACAAATCACTCAACATCGCATTCGTTCCGCAACGTCCCTCAATTCCAGCAGCCATGAGTGTTGCTGAATATGTGATGTTGGGACGAGCGAAGCTAGATGGCTGGGGTAAAGAAAGCGCGCATAGCCGAAATATTGTGCACGAGATGCTGGAGGCGACCCAGCTATTAGGAATGCAGAGTCAATTAGTAAATACGCTTTCAGGCGGTGAAATGCAGCGGGTATTAATCGCACGCGCTCTGGTTCAAGAACCGGAAGTGATGTTGCTTGATGAACCAACTAGTGCCCTTGACTTGCATCATCAGATTTCAGTACTTAACAAAGTTGAAGAGATTAAAGCAACTGGTGTAACCATCATTTCGACTATGCACGACATTACATTGGGCGCTATGTATGCAGAGCGAATCATCATCATGCAAAGTGGCCGAGTACTGCTAGATGGTGAATCACATGCGGTTATTCACTCACCCGAGTTACGTAGCGCCTTTGATGACCGAATTAGCGTGCATCAACTTGAAAACGGTCGCCCGGTAATCATCGCCGCTAAGCGTGAGCTTACGATTTAAATATAAATTCAATCAGTCGTGGTGCTGACCTGATTTATGTTTAAAGCGGCCCATGAATTCATCCTTTAAATCAAAGAAGTGACCAGTCTTAAGGGCTGCTCGCATTTGATCAACTAAGCGCACCACAAAACGTTCATTGTGAATTGTGGCCAGGGTTGCAGCAATCATCTCTTTGCCGTGGAATAAATGATTTAAGTAAGCACGGGTGTAGTTGGTGCAGGTGTAACAATCACATTCGCTATCAATCGGGTTGAAATCTCGCTTATAAGTGGCATTAGTTAAGTTATAGCGACCAGTCATTGTGTAGACGGCACTTGATCGAGCGATACGAGAGGCAAGAACACAATCAAAGGTATCGATACCGCTTTCAACGCCTACAAACAGATCTTCCGGAGCGCCAATACCAAGTAAATGTTTGGGTTTTTCTTCGGGTAGTTCGCTATTTACCCATTGCACAATCATGCCGAGTGAATCTTTATCAAGGGCCCCACCAATGCCGAAACCATCAAATGAGATGCCAGATGATTCAAGTGAACCTAAATCTTTGGCAGCTTTGCGGCGCAAGTCTTCATATTGGGCGCCTTGAATAACGCCAAAGAGAGCTTGGTATGGCTTATCCGCTCGCTCAATCGTTAGGCGCTTATGTTCATCTAAGCAGCGAATTGCCCAGGCATAAGTTCGATCCATTGCACGCTCTTGATAACCACGAGTGTTGTGAAGCGTGGTGCACTCATCGAAGGCAAACATTACATCTGCGCCAATTTGATGTTGAATCTGCATCGATACTTCTGGCGTAAAGCGATGCATCGAACCATTTAAGTGTGATTTGAAAGTAACGCCTTCATCATCTACATGAGCTAAGCGCTGCTTATTATCAGCAATCACATCATCGGCGCGAAATGTCTTGGCATCCATTGCCAGGACTTTCTTAAAGCCCACACCTAAGGACAAAACTTGGAAACCACCGCTATCGGTAAAGGTTGGCCCATTCCAATTCATAAACTTTGATAAGCCGCCAGCTGCATCAAGTACTTCTGGCCCTGGCTGTAAATACAAGTGATAAGCATTTGAAAGCAGAGCTTGAGCACCTAGTTCGCGCATTGCTTCAGGCAGTACTGATTTAACGGTGGCTTTGGTGCCTACTGGAATAAAAGCTGGTGTTTCAACTATTCCATTTGGGGTAGTTAGCGTGCCAGTTCGGGCAAAGGAATTCTCAGCCGACTTCTCGATTTCGAATTTGAAACCGGGGCTCGCATCAATAGACATGAGAGGTATTGTCGCAGAGTTACCAGATGCTCACTCGCTCGCTTTCGGCCAGCCAAAGTTTGTCGCCCTCGGTGACTTCAAAAGCATCGTAGAAGTCCGGCAGATTGGCAATGATTGCGTTACAGCGGAACTCACTTGGGGAATGCGGATCAGTTGCAATGCGACGACGCATCTCTTCGGGGCGTATTTTTCCGCGCCAAACTTGGGCATAAGATAAGAAGAAACGTTGTTCGCCGGTTAAACCATCGATTATCGGCGCTTGAGCGCCCTTTAAAGCCAATTTATAGGCTTTAAATCCAATTGTTAACCCACCAAGGTCACCAATGTTTTCTCCGACCGTTAGAGCGCCATTTACATGGATATCTGGGGTCTCTTCTGGATAAAGGGCATCAAATTGTTTGATCAACATATTCGCGCGCTTTTCAAATTCGGTGCGATCGGATTCGGTCCACCAATCGATCATGTTTCCATCGCCATCGAATTTAGAACCTTGATCATCAAAGCCATGGCCGATTTCATGGCCGATAACAGCTCCAATACCGCCGTAATTAACTGCGATATCAGATGCTAAATCAAAGAATGGC
>ENA-OUVC01001494-OUVC01001494.1-marine-metagenome-genome-assembly--contig:-NODE-1494-length-13861-cov-3.376959_pt1 | contig 13861 bp, 14 predicted proteins | sample MGYA00248622_ERZ508571 | MGnify/ENA primary metagenome ERZ508571 (study PRJEB26236, sample SAMN06267175) | marine metagenome | isolation source: Columbia River Estuary | place: USA:Columbia River... | reverse complement strand
AGGAATTGGATGGATATCAAATGGACGACACCAGCAATCAATATTCAATATGAAATGAATGACCATAGTCGTTGGAATACAAAAATTTTTGGAACAATAGGTGATCGAAATAGTGTTGGATTTTTACAATCTATCTTAGTAAAAGACAGTATTAATAATGCTACAAATCAATATAACAATCGAATTGTTAATATAGATCAATACAGAAACTATGGACTTGAAAGTAGATTCATTACTGATTACTTTATTGGGCAAATGAAAAATACAATTTCATCTGGGATCAGACTTTATACAGGCAATACCCATCGATTAGCAGATGGCAAAGGCACAACAGGAACCGACTATGATGTAAGAGTTGAAGGCCTTTATCCAAGGGATATTCAATTTAGATCAAATAATGCTGCTGTATTTATTGAAAATATTTTTAGAGTTACTGAAAAACTATTGATCATTCCTGGTATTCGATATGAATGGCTGGAAGGATCAGCAAGTGGAAGCAATGGATTTAGCACGACTGGTGCTTTAATCAATCTTCAAGAAATTCAAAGAAGGAGGAATTTTGTATTGGTTGGAATTGGATCAGAATTTCATTTAACAAATACTACAGAATTCTATGCCAATTTTTCTCAAGCATATAGACCTATTCAATTTGCAAATTTACAAGCACCGCCTACTACTGATCAAATTGACCAAGATTTGAAAGATGCAAGGGGATATAATTTGGATCTTGGCTACAGAGGGAAAGTGAAAAATTACCTTCAATTTGACCTAAGTGGATTTTATTTACAATATAATAATCGTGTTGGTACCATTACGCCATCTGGCACTAACTACAGACTTGTTACCAATGTGGGAGCAAGCACCAGCAAAGGATTAGAAACATATATTGAATTCAACCCATTAAGGGCTTTTTCAAATAATGCAAATTCAGATATTATTTTATTTAGTTCCTATTCTTATACAAATGCTAGCTATAGTAGTAACCATAGAGATGCCAATACCAAAGGAAAAAAAGTAGAAAATGCACCACAAGACATTCTAAGGACTGGACTAAGTATTGGTTATAAAGGTTTTTTATTCACCACTCAATTAAGTCATGTTGGTGGTACATTTAGTGATGCGAACAATACCACTACTCCATCCATGAATGGCAATACAGGATTCATTCCAGCATATACAATTACAGACCTAACTGCATCTTATAAATTTTCAAAAAAAATGAATTTAAAAGCTGGGATAAATAATTTGAACGATACTAGGTATTTTACTAGACGTGCAGGAGGCTATCCAGGACCAGGTGCATTACCAGGGGACGGTCGAAACTTCTTTATTTCAATCGGTGCTAAATTGTAAAAGATAAACTCATCTTTTCTGCTAAAGCCTTTAAATCATTTTGCACTGCACCTACCAAAGGAATGCCTTTTTGCATGCGTTCTTTTTCCATTGCACGTTCTATATCTCCTGCTACATAAACTTGTTCATGTCCTGATGCAGGGGTTGCATTTCTAAAACGATGCAACCAAAGATCCATATTTGATTTAAAATCTGCTGCCGGTCTAAATGCATCAATACGCATGGCACCAATAAAATGTCCAAGCCCTTCTCCAGGCATATTTTCTGGCATTGGAACATAAGCAGGAAACGGAGGTGCCCATGGACCAAAACTTGCACCACTTAAAACAGCAGAGAAAATATCAACAATAGAACCTAATGCATATCCTTTATGACTACCCTGCTCTTTCTCAGATCCTAATGGCAAAAGTGCTCCCCCTTTTTTTAAAATATTAGAGTCCTGTGTTGCATTGCCCTCTGCGTCTTGTGCCCAACCAAATGGAATTGTTGTACTATTTCTTTGTGCAATTTCTAATTTACCATTTGCTGCAGTGGTCGTTGCAAAATCAGCTACAAATGGTGCTTCCTCACCTGCTGGAATGGCCACAGCGATTGGATTGGTTCCTAATAATTTTTCTGCTGCATAGGTCGGTGCCACTAATGCGCTTGCATTGGTCATGGCAATACCAATCATCTCCTGTTCCAAAGCCATCATGGCATGGTAACCAGCAATACCAAAATGATTACTATTTTTAACACTAACCCATCCTGTCCCTACTTGTTTTGCTTTCTCCATTGCAATTTCCATTGCTCTTGGAGCTACTATCAACCCTAAACCTCTGTCGCCGTCAATCACAGCCGTAGAAGGCGTTTCATGAACAACCTTAATATTAGGTGTTGCATTGATCCTCCCAATTTCCCATAATCTAACATAGCCTACCAACCTAGCAATACCATGACTATCAATGCCTCTTAAATCGGCAGATAATAATACTTTAGTCGCTAATGCTGCATCTGAATCAGTACAGCCCATTTTTAAAAAAACAGCTTCTGCAAATGCAGCTAATTGTTGGTATGTATAATTATGATTTGATTCCATAGCACAAATTTACAAATAAAAAAGGTGTACTGACAAGTACACCTTTTGAGCTAAAGCTTAAATAATATTAGAATGGCAAATCATCCATTGCTTCATTGCTATCAGCTGCTGTTGGTGCAGGATTATAGCTTTGAGTAGGATTAGATTCACCACCATAGTTGGATTGTTCTCCACCAGATCCGCCTGAAGGTTTCGCACCCAATAATTGTACAGATACAATTCTTAAGGTCAAAGATGCCCCCTGACGGCCATCAGTTGTCGTATAGGATCTTACATCTGGTGTACCTTCTACATATACTTGTGTACCCTTCTTTAAATAAGGTGCTACAGCAGTTCTATCTGTCCAATAAGAACAATCTACCCAAGTAGTTCTGTCTTTTTGTACCCCTTGCGCATCCTTGTATTTTTCTGTATGCGCTACGTTGAAATTGATGACAGACTTGCCATTTACGTTATTCACCACGGCGTCCTTGCCTAAATTCCCGATGACTTGTAACTTTATCATATTGTATATTTTAACTTTCTAAGACAATGAAGGTAGTAATTTTTTATTACTTTTGTGCCAAGCCAACTTTTAACTGGCCACCGAAATATGAGCAAAAAAGGAAAGGTACTTGTCGCAATGAGCGGCGGAATAGATAGCACAGTCGCTGCAATTCTCTTACACAACGAAGGATATGAAGTAGTCGGAATTACCATGAAAACATGGGATTATTCCACCAGTAATGCCAATGGCAAGGAAACAGGCTGTTGCAATATCGATTCATTCAACGACGCTAGAATGGCGGCCGTGAACAATGGATTTCCTCATTACATATTAGATATCAGAGAAGAATTTGGTGACTTTGTCATCGAAAATTTTGTAGAAGAATATTTAGCTGGCAGAACCCCCAACCCATGTGTCATGTGCAACACGCATATTAAATGGCGCGCCCTACTTAAAAGAGCAGATGCATTGGGTTGTGAATTTATTGCAACAGGACATTATGCTAAAGTGCGTCAACACGATAATGGACGTTATGTGATTTCAAAAGGATTGGATGAAACCAAGGATCAAAGCTATGTATTATGGGGTGTGGATCAAGACTTATTAAAGCGTACCATCCTTCCGCTAGGTGGCATGCATAAAAAAGATATCAAACAAATGGCCATTGATATGGGCTATCCAGAACTGGCTAAAAAAAGCGAGAGCTATGAAATATGTTTCGTTCCTGACAATGATTATAGAGGGTTTTTAAAACGTCGTGTGGATGGATTAGAAGAAAAAGTAAATGGCGGATGGTTTGTAGATAATAAAGGAAAAAGATTAGGTAAACATAAAGGCTATCCATTTTATACCATTGGTCAAAGAAAAGGTTTAGAATTAGCAATGGGCCATCCAGTCTATGTTACAGCGATTGATCCTGAAAAAAATATTGTAGTCATTGGAGATGAAGCAGATTTGGATAAGAACGATATGCTAGTTGCAAAAATGAATTGGATCAAATACGATCATCTTCCAAACTCAATGGACTTGATGGCAAAAATCAGGTACCACGATACTGGTGCATTGTGTACCTTATCTCACACCGACATGGGTGTTCAAGCAAGATTTTATGAAAATGTAAAGAGTATTGCACCCGGACAAAGCGCAGTATTTTATGAAGGCGACGATGTCGTTGCCGGAGGTATTATACAGAGCGGCGTTTTAGTATAGCACCAAACAAGGTGTCTGCTTGTTTGGTATAGCCAATAAAATATTGTTGCTTAATTAATTCAAATTCACCTTGCGCTAATATTGCATTAACATGCGCTTCATTCTCTGCTGCGTATACGGAACATGTTGCAAGAAGTAGATGCCCATTTAATTTTACAGTAGGTAAAATATTAGCAATGATTTTTGATTGCAAATTGGTATAGTAATCTAAATCTTTCTTTTTGAAAAAAGCAATCTGTTCTGGTGTTCTACCCCAAGTTCCAGAACCAGAACAAGGTAAGTCTGCAAACACAAAATCAAAAGGCTTCTTGATATCAAATGGTTCGGTTAAATCAATCACTTGAACACTTGCTGGACGAATTCCCGCTTCTTGCAAGCGTTTGTCTGCATTGAATAAAATACTTTCTCTCACATCCGATACATGCATGCGAATATTCTGCATGGTATCAAACATTAAAATAGTTTTACCACCACTTGCAGCGCATGCATCCCAAACCTGAATGGGTGTTTCCATACTAGTTGGAACAAATTGCAATAAATCTGCAATTGCTTGCGAGTTTAAATCCTGAATCACCGCCTCTTTGTTTAATGCCAATACATTTTGCAAAGCAGTCGTATTTGAAAATGCAAAACAATGCTCATGCACCTGTGTATATTCAATAGACGCAGCAAGCAATGCAGCTATCACTTTCTCTTTTTGCCAAGGTCTAATTCTAATAAATAATAAAGGCTGGATGGTATGAGAATGGATGAATGTAGGGATGTCTATTTCCTTTGAAATAGCTTCCTGTAAAGGGAAATTTGCATGCATATCCCTAAAATGCGCATAACAAAAAGCACTGATACTCTTGCGGTCTTTGCTTCCGTGTTTTTTATTGGCAGCAAAATATTTTTTCAAGTAAGCCGCCAAAGGTTCCGGCCCTTGATAAGCAGTAATTAATTTTTGAGCAGTTTCTTGATGTTGATTTTGATGCGTCATGCTATAAAAAAGAAAGTCATGCAAAACATGACTTTCTGATATTCTTTTTTCTTTGAATTATAATTCTAATAAACTTGCTACAGGATCTTTAGCAATTAATAAAAGTGCTGGATTTTCTAACAACTCTTTTACTCTTACTAAGAAGCCTACACTCTCACGACCATCAATGATTCTGTGATCATAACTTAATGCTAAGTACATCATTGGTAAAATTTTAACTTCACCATTCACCGCCATTGGACGATCTTGAATTTTATGCATACCTAATATAGCAGACTGAGGAATATTAATGATTGGGGTACTCATTAAACTTCCAAATACACCTCCATTGGTGATGGTAAAAGTACCGCCAGTTAATTCTTCTGCAGTTAACTTGCTATCTCTTGCTTTGCCTGCTAATTCAATTACTTTTTTCTCGATACCCGCCATACTTAAGCTTTCAACGTTTCTGATTACAGGAACAGTCAAGCCTCTTGGTGTACTTACAGCAATACTAATGTCTGCATAATCATGGTATAACAATTGGTCTCCGTCAATGAATGCATTCACAGAAGGCCACTCCGTCAAAGCAATCGCACAAGCTTTAGCAAAGAAACTCATGAATCCTAAATTCACACCATGTGCTTCTTTAAACTTATCCTTGTATTGTTTTCTGATCTGCATAATGCCTGTCATATCTACTTCATTGAAAGTAGTTAACATGGCAGTGGTATTTTTTGCCTCAACTAAACGACGGCTAATTGTTTTTCTTAGGTTAGACATTTTTTCTGGACGCACATTGCGAGAGAATAAGTCTTGTCCAGCAAACTGTATTTTGCCAGGATTATTTAATGCATCCAATACATCTACTTTTGTAATCTTTCCAGCAAAACCACTCGCTTTAATTTGATTGGTATCTACTTTTTTATCTGCGATGATGGCAGCAGCAACAGGTGTTGCTTTTACATTATTTGGCACACTGGTTACAGGTGCAGTGGAAGTTGGAGTCGTTGGTTTTGAAGGAGCTGCAGGAGCAGAAGCAACAGGTTCAGGCTTTGACGATACACCAGCTGGCTTAGTCGCTTTTTCATCAATGTCTGCTAAAATAGCACCAATTAAAATACTATCTCCTTCGGTTGCTTTATGATGCAATGTACCCGCTTGTTCAGCGTTCACTTCGAAAGTTGCTTTTTCACTTTCTAACTCAGCAATGACTTCGTCACGGTCTACCCAAGCGCCTTCTGGCTTAGTCCACTTTAACAAAGTTACTTCTGTGATAGATTCTCCTACTGTAGGTACTTTAATGGAAATCATGTTTTAATATTTTAGATAGAAAACGCAGTTGTTATTATTTCATTTTGTTCTTTCGCGTGCACTTTAGCATAACCAGTTGCTGTAGCAGCACTTGCTTGTCTACTAATGACACCATATTTAATCCCCTTTAAATTCATTTGCAAGAAACTAGCAGCACCCATATTCAAAGGTTCTTCTTGCACCCAGAACCAAATTGCTTTTCCATATTTTTGATGTAATTCCGTAAGTTGTTGAACAGGTAATGGATACAATTGTTCTAAACGCACAATGGCAATATCTGTTCTTTGTTCCATAATTAAGAATTCAATTCGTTTAATAAATCAGCATGTATATGGCCATTACTAGCCAACATTTCTGGTTCAAAAATTATATGTTGTTCACCTTTAAAATTGGTAACCATACCGCCAGCTTCTCTTACCAAAAGCAAACCTGCAGCTAAGTCCCAAGGATTTAAAAAATATTCCCAAAACGCATCAAAACGCCCACAGGCAACCCAACAAAGGTCTAAAGCTGCTGAACCTAATCTACGAATAGGCAAACCTCTTTTTATTAGTTTAGAAAAAACACGTAATGGATCTGTTTGCTCATCATAATGATAGGGAAAGCCGGTAACTAAAAAAGCCGTATTAAAATCAGTTTTACTAGAAACCGAAATAGGTTCGCCATTTAAAAAAGCACCCTTACCTGCTTCAGCAAAAAAGAATTCATCCATCATTGGATTATAAATAGCACCTAAAACTATTGCTGCATCTTTTTTTACAGCAATACTTATGCAACATAAAGGAACACCATGAGCGAAATTCACCGTACCATCAATAGGGTCAATAATCCATTGAAAAGTAGAAGTATTAGCAGTTGCTCCATCCTCCTCGCTTAATATTGAGTGATCAGGAAAATGATGTTTAATTTTATTAATAATAACGGCTTCACAAGCAGTATCTACTTCTGTTACAAGATTATTAATACCCTCTTTATGCTCAATTTCAAAGCGACCTTGAAAACGCTCAAGCATTAAAGCGCCAGCCTCATGAGCTGCCTCTAAAAGTACTTTTTTAATATGCTCCATTTAATGTAATTCTATTTTATTACCTAAGTAATAATCAATGATTTTAGTTTTAAATAACAACTCATATTTAGCAATAAGCATGGTGCCATTAGCTTTAAAAGCTGCATTCTGCGTGTTTAAATATTCAACGGTATTGATTAAACCTAAATCATATCGTTTCTTGGCAATTTCAAAAGCGCTTTGAGAAGATTGATGTGCTATAGTACTGGCATTATATTTTAAGATAGCCTGTTTTGCATCCTGATAAGCTTTGTACACATCTTGTTTCAACTTTACTTGAGCTGCATCAACCAATAATTGTTGTTGTTGTACAGCAATTTTACTTTGTTGCACGGCTGTTCTGGATTGAAAAGCATTAAATAAAGGTATAGTGGCAGACAAAGCTATTGTTTGTCTAAAATTATTATCTACCTGAGTATTAAATGGAATAACGGTAGATGTATAATTATACTTAGGTGTTAATACCGGATAATCAACATTATTAATAGAAACTAGATAAGGCGTTACGGAAGTGCCAGAAACAGATACATCAGACACTTGTTTATAGGAAGTAGCATACGTAGAGCCTAATTGAGCAGACAAAGTAAACTGTGGTAATAATAAGGAGCGAGCATATTTAAGATTTTTAAATGCAGCTAGCTCTTTTTGTTGGGCACTTTTTACCGTCCCTACATGTTGCAATGCAGCTTCGAAAACTGCTTGTGGATGTTGAGCAGACAAAATTGTAGCTACATTAAAATCTAAAGAAGGTATATCTAAAGCAAATGGCTCAGTAAAATCTAAATTCATTAGCACTTTCATATCAATAAGTGAATTACCTACTTCATTTAAAGCGGCAATATAAGCAACACTATCATTAGCTAATTGTGCATGCCATTGAGCTACATTTAAAGAAGTTAGTCTACCAGCCTGTTCAAAGCTTATGCTTTGTTGATATTGTTTAAGAGAAAAATCTACTTGTTTCTCAGCAATTACCAATTGTTCATATGCCAATAAGGCTCTTAAATACCCGGTGGCAATATTTAGGGAAATATCATCTTTTAATTGATCATAATCCATTTGGGCAGCAACAACCAAATGCTGGTTTTTCTGAATTAAGCTCCTTTTTTGGAACCATCCAAATAAAAGCACATCAGCATTACCACTTAAATTTAAAAAATCATAACTACCATTTACAAACTGATTACTTGTTGGATCAACACTTCTACCGAAGCTTCTACCATAATTAGTACCCGTATTAAAATTTGGTAATTGAGCCAATTGGGATTGCTGAAAGGTCAAAGATTGCAATCGCTTATTTAATTCACTCTGTTTTATTTGAATATTATGATCAATAGCATATTGCACACATGCTTGTAGTGTCCATTTTGAATTAGGCGTTGCAAACAAATTTGTGCCAATAAAAAGTATTGAAATGATTACTATTAGTATGGAATGCTTAAATTTCATAAATGATATAATGTGTAACAAAAGAAAGGATGAAGCGTAACTTCATCCTTTAAAATTACTTAGTAGAAGTAACTAAAAAATCTTTATCATTGATATAAACAATGGCTTGCTTATTCTTAAAATACGATTTAGGAAAAGCAACGATCAATACAGGCTTTATGCTAAACGTATTAGCTGGACCAACTGTTTTCTTTATTTTAATTTGAATAACCTTATCCTTAATATAGGCACGCTCACAAACTAATTTTACTTCATTGCTTGTTACAGGAGAGAGATAAGCATAAACCAGATTTTTTTCAAAATCAATAGTGGTAGTAGATTTACCCATTACAACAGCTGGATTAAAGTACATGTCAAAAGTTTTTTGATCTTTAATTAAAATCAAATCCTCATCTTTCAATTCGCTAATAGTAGAGAAATAGCCTTCTATGGTAGTAAATGGTATATCATCAGAATTCTTTGGCGTTACTTTATTCTTATCTAATTGTTTAATCAATCTATAGCTTAATGCCCCAGTAGCAGGATTGGTAGATTTTTCAACTTTCAATTTGTATGTATAACCTTCAGCATAATTAAAACCAATTACCGATTTAGGGTCTACATAAGTAATAACAGCACCTTCTTTAATAATTAAGCAAGGGCTAGTTTGACCAATGATTTGAGTACTACATTGTTGAAAATGATCTGCAACCTCAACAATTGTTTTAACTTGTGCTGTTAGCGAAAAAGATATTAAAGAAAAAATAATGAATAATTTAAGCGCTTTCATATGATAAATTTAATATACAAAAATACGTTTATTAAGCTAATGCAAGGACGATTTTCACAAAAAATAACAATATATATTTAAATTCTAGTAAATTGCAAAACGAATTAATTAACAATATATGTTTATAGAACCCAGTAAGAATGCTAAATTAAAAGGTTGGATAGAAGTGATATGTGGTTCTATGTTTTCAGGAAAAACAGAAGAATTAATCAGACGATTGAAACGAGCTCAATTAGCTCACCAAAAAGTTGAAATATACAAACCTAGCATAGATATACGCTATGATTCTCAAGACATTGTTTCGCACAATGACAATCGCGTATTAAGTACACCCGTAGAAAATTCGCAGCATATACTTTTAATGCATACCGACGCTGAGGTAGTTGCTATTGACGAAGCTCAGTTTTTCGATAGTGAAATAACCTATGTTGCAGAACAATTAGCAAGTAAAGGTGTTAGAGTAATTATAGCTGGCTTAGACATGGATTTTAAAGGAATACCATTTGGTCCCATGCCTGCTTTACTTGCCAAAGCCGATTATATTACTAAACTTCATGCTATTTGCATGAAATGTGGCGATATAGCCAATTATTCTTTTCGCAAAACAGCCATAGAAGATAAAGTTGTTTTAGGCGAACATGACACCTATGAAGCAAGATGTAGATCTTGTTTCTACAATGGATAGGACTTTAAAGATATAATTTCCAAAATGCGAGCACTTGCCCCTTTTTCTTGATCGAAAAAAGTAGCCGATTTTTGACTAAACTCAGATGGGGAAAATTCTATTTCATAGAAATGAATGGCGGCAAGAACTTCTTCTATTGTTTCACAAGAGCATGCCAATTTATTTTCTATCAATAAATTTGCTTCTCGATAAGCTTTGTAAACAGGTCCGAAAAGCACAGGAATAGCTCTAACAGCAGGTTCAATAACATTATGAACGCCCTCTTTATCAAAACCACCGCCTACCCAAGCCAAATCTGCAGAAGCATATATTTGATTTAACAAACCTATAGTATCGACAATTAAAGTAGATGAATCTTTCCAATTTTCTTCAGACCATAAAGAAGCACTTGGAAATAGTTTTCTAATTTGAAGAATATGTGTGGTATTAATTTCATGAGGTACAACAATCAGCTTCCAATCTATACCCATAACTTTTTGTAATTGTGCTAAAAAGCGTTCATCTCGCAACCAAGTACTACCTGCAACAAGTAATTTTGATGAAGCTTTAAACGAATCAATAGTATCAATAGATTTAGTACCTAGAGCATGCTCTACCACCCTGTCAAAACGAGTATCACCAACAACACTTACCTTTGAAATAGATTGCTTATGGAGAAGTAATTTAGATTGTTCATCTTGAACCATAATATGCGAATAACAGTTGAGCATTCGTCTAAAAATTCCGCCATACCACTTAAATACCATTTGATTGCTATTAAAAATAGCAGAAACTAAATACGTTGGAATGTTAAGATCATTTAAGTATTTTAAGTAAAAATACCATGATTCATATTTAATAAAAAACACTGCCTCTGGTTGAAGGAGCTGTATAAATTGAAAAGAATTCTTCTTGTGATCTAAGGGTAAGTAAAATACATAATCATGTTCAGCTTTTTTAGCAATAGGTACATATCCAGAAGGAGAAAAGAATGTAACAATAAATGCATGGTTGGGATACTTTATTCCCAAAGCTTTTAATAAGGGAACAGCTTGTTCATATTCTCCTAAGGAAGCTGCATGCAACCAAATTCTTGGTCTTTTCTCCTGTTGCAAACTACTTGCAACATGCTCTAATAAGCTCTTTCTTCCATCAATAAACAAACGAGCCTTTTCATTCGTTAAGGCAGCAACTTGTGCAGCCATACGATAAAAAAACAAAGCAAATTGATAAAATAAAACACTCATTATTCGAAACTAAATTCTGTATTTTCACGATGAAATATAGGAATGTACCAACCTATATGAAGACCCATTAAAACATCCGTTCTTTTTTCATTTCCAGGTCGCATAACATCATACAAGTAATCTCTTCTTCCTTGTGTAAAACCAAGCAAACATGAAACACCAACATGAAAATTAATTAATTCATTTTTAGCAAAGACAGCATATCCCAAATATTCTTCAATATATAAACCATTAGATAGTCGATCATAACCTTTTAGGTAATCTGACTTCAATTGAGGGACTGCATTATCTTTATTGTAAATATTAATTTTATGTTGGATAAATCCAATAGTATTCATCCATAAGATTCCATTATCTCCATTATGTTTAGAAACATTAAATAATTTTCCGAATTGCACACCCATCGTATAGCCTCTTTCTAAAATACTTAAACCTATCTTTTGACCCGCTTGATTAAGCACTTGACCACTTGCATCCGTAATATTAGATAATAAAGAATCTTCTTTTATATTTCCCCCATTCAATAATTCCCATGTAAAACCAATAAAGTAATTTTTAGCTGTTTTATATTGAACACTTGGACCTACACGAATACTGTTACCAAATCGTTTAGCCATATCAGCTGCTGGAAAATCCAAATGAAAATTAACACCTATTATGAAGCCTTTGTTGGTAGGTGATTTATCTTTTCCAAACAAATCATCTTGAGCAATGGCATAATTAGTAATTACTATACTTAAAATAAATAAAACTGTAAACTTCATAGGCTAAATTCAAAGTTAGCATAATATTAGAAAAATAAGTGCATTAATAGAAAAAGCCATCTAGAAAGATGGCTTAGTTACTATTTATTAAAAATTAAAAAACTACTTGACAAGGTGTTTTCTCTTTTTTACACCATATGCTATGGCACCTGCAACAAGAATTGTTAATCCCCCGTCTAAAGGAACATCATTGACTGAACCATCGCCATCACCACCATCAGGAGGATTAGTTTGTGCGAAAGCAGGAAGAGATAAGGCTATTAAAATAAATAGAATATGTAGGCGTTTCATAATTGTATATGGGATTGAATGAATTTTAAATTAAAATGAATTATATTTTTAATTGGTAATTAGAATTTTACTGTTGAAATGTTTAGAGTTAGAATTTAATGATGCATTATAAATACCAGGAGCTAAGTCAGGTATACTAACTTTAATTTGTGCATCACCATTATAATCTAAATTTTTAGAGAATAATTCTTGTCCTAAAGCATTAGTTATTTTAACGGTATATAATGCTGAAGGTAATTGAGATACATTCCAAATTAATTGATTGTTCAAAATTGGATTAGATTGTAAAGCGACTGTCGCATTTGTAAAAAGATCTATAGATGTAGGGTATGTAGTTTTAAACACAATAAATAATCTATCCTTTTTGAATGATCCAGAATCTGATGTAATTTTAAAATTATAAGAAGAAGTATCCAATAAACTAATAGCCTGTGTAAGATTTTCATAACGATCAATTAAATAGGCTTGTAATCCGCTTTTTGCTATATTATCTGGATTAATAAACAAAGTGTAGTCTTTTTTCTTCATTTGTTTAATATCAATTTGTAAGGTATCTGCTACTAATAATTGATCTTTTGTATAAATACCTAAAGTTGTATCATGGTAGTTAATGCCGATTGTTTCATCCATATTATTCAATTTTAAAGCATCACCTTTACCTATTGACTCTGTATACATTGGGTCATAAGAAACTACAAATCCGTCTTGAGGAGAAAGACCTGCTAGTTTTCTTTCGCTTTGGTATAAAGAGAAAGAAAAACTAGCATCAACGCCATTAGTTCTCATGGTGTTCGACAAATTACTAAATGAACCTTTAGCTGATTCTGTAAACGATAAAGTTGGATTAGCAGCTGTTGTAGTAACAAAAAATGCTTGTCCAGGTTGTATAAATCTATTTGCTGCACCTGCACTTGCAGTACCTTGCTTGTTAACAGAAACATAAGCACCATTTGTTCCTAATTTAGCATCATAAATAGCTTAAGAATCCCCCAAACCTGAACTTGTCAACAAATTCCAATCAATAGTACATGGATAAGGATTAGCCACTAAACTAAATTTAGACGCTGTTCCATTTAATGCAGGTGTAGAACTTGTAGTTAGCGCTACATTGCCTGTAATAAGGGTTCCAGTTGTTCTTAAAGTAGTAGCGCCACTATAATTGGTATTACTTGTAAGTGGATGACTTCTATCACCTCTAATAAATAATAAATA
>ENA-OUVC01001492-OUVC01001492.1-marine-metagenome-genome-assembly--contig:-NODE-1492-length-13873-cov-2.868223_pt1 | contig 13873 bp, 13 predicted proteins | sample MGYA00248622_ERZ508571 | MGnify/ENA primary metagenome ERZ508571 (study PRJEB26236, sample SAMN06267175) | marine metagenome | isolation source: Columbia River Estuary | place: USA:Columbia River... | reverse complement strand
CGCCCCAGGTCGCAACGATGCGACGCCCCTATTTAATGACGCTGTGGTGTCGGCATTAAAGGCGGCACCGGGCGTCGCAAGCGTGCGGGGTCAACGGATCACCGAGGTGATCATCGACGCCGAAAGCCCACCGGTCACCGTCATGGCCCGCCAACTTCCGCGTCTGGCTAACGGTCATCCCAGCGATACACCACTGGTCAGCACCGTCCCAAACGCGACTGCCATGCGCACAGCCGATACCTATCCCGTTTGGATCAGTGAGGCGATGCGTGACCGCTTTGAGCTGACGCTCGGCGCGCCGATTCCAGCGCTTGCCGTGGCGCTACCCGGACGAACCCCGCTCGTCGCAGGTATTTGGCGCGATTACGCCCGGCAAAGTGGCAGCATTGTGATTGACCACGCCGACTACGCCGAGCTGACGGGCGAGCGTCGCTTTTCAGACCTCGGCATCACACGGACACCCAACAACGCCAACGCCCCATCGGTTGATGTGTTGCAAACCACCGTTCGGGACATCGTCGCCGATCAGCTCGGACCTGCGGTTGCCAACGATCTGTTGATCACTGCATCAGACGCCATCCGCGACGCTTCACTGCGTATTTTTGACCGCAGCTTCGCGATCACAACGTGGTTACAAATGGTGGCCATTGGCATTGGCCTATTCGGCATCGCCAGTAGCTTCAGCGCGCAGGTTTTGACGCGCCAAAGGGAGTTTGGCATGCTGATGCACTTGGGCTACACCCGTGGCCAGCTGCAGCGCATGGTCACTGCAGAAGGCCTGATCTGGAGCGTCATCGGTGGGTTCGTGGGCGCCGCGCTGGGGCTGATCGTGAGTGCGGTGTTGGTCTTTGTGGTGAACCCTCAGAGTTTTCATTGGACCATGGACTGGCAGATCCCCTGGACGGCAGTCGGCGCGATGGTCGCTGCTGTTTTAATCAGCGGCACAGGGACGTGTTGGTTCATCGCGCGTCAAACCCTGCGCCAGTCGATGGTGCAATCGGTCAAACAAGATTGGTAACTGAATGCAACGCCTGCCAACACTTTTCAGTACCGGCAACATGCCCGCTTTCCTGGCCTCACGCCGTCGATTTCTGGCGGGACTTCCCATCGCTGCTTTGGCGGGTGGCCTACTGCCGTCCCCTGCACAGGCTGCAGGCCTTGGTTTTCCGCGCGACCATGGGGTGCATACCGACTTTGACATTGAGTGGTGGTACCTGACCGGTTACTTGTATCCCGCGGTTGCGCAGCCATCACAAAGCCCACCCACAGGTTTCCAGATCACGTTTTTTCGAAAGCGTATCGACAGCACGCAACGCCTCGCCCAGCGATTGGCTGCTAAACACCTCGTGTTCGCCCATGCCGCCATAACAATGCCTGCGAGCGACGGGCGCCCAGCTGCTTTTTTCCACGACCAACGATTGGCACGTTGGAATGGCCAGTCACCACCGCGCGATGATGGGCGCTCCCCCGTGTTTGTGTCAGACACCCACATGGCCGTGCGACTGGGTACTGGCGCTACCGCCTGGCGCTTTGACACCCAAGACATCGCCGCGCGCGGGCGCTCGGCGTTCAAAGCCAGCGTCACCACAAAAGGCTTCGCCCTCGCCCTTGATGTGCGACCGACCCAAAATACCGTGCTGCAGGGGCAACAAGGTTTGTCTCAGAAAGGGCCGGATCCCCGCTCAACCAGCTGGTACACCACTGACCCACAATTGGCACTCACAGGCGATCTGACCGTGTCCGACCGCACGACAAAAGGCATGACAGGCGTGGCTTGGTTAGACCATGAATGGAGTCAGGGCTTCATGCCACCTGACGCCGTGGGTTGGGATTGGATTGGCATGAACTTCGACAACGGCGCCGCTCTCACCGCCTTTCAACTGCGCGATCGGGCCGGTCACGCGGTTTGGACAGGGGGCTCGTGGCGTTCTGGGCCAAACGATACCGTTCGGTCTTTTGGTCCCGGCGACCTTCAATGGTCGCCACAAGGCATTTGGAAAAGTCCGACGACCGGCATCAGTTATCCCCTCACCTGGCGCATCGAAACCCCACAAGGGGTGTTTACCGTGGCGCCGATTGCGCCCAATCAAGAACTGGACAGCCGTGCCACCACTGGGACCATTTATTGGGAAGGCCTGAGCGCCTTGCGCGATAATTCGGGACGTCGCGTCGCGTGGGGCTACCTTGAGATGACGGGCTATGGTGACCCTTTAACAATCTAAACATGACCACACAAACGACAACTGCTCAACCCACGCGCACCAAATCTGCCGGTCTGGCCGCGCTCATTCCTTTTGTGAAACCGTATCGCCTGCATGCGTTGGGTGCTCTGGTGCTGTTGGTGTGTGCTGCCGTCACAACGCTGATTTTTCCTGCCGCCCTGCGCGAGCTCATTGATGGTGGCATCGCTAACTTGAACAACCCAAATGGTGATGGCAAAGAGGCGTTGGCGGGGTACTTCTCTGCGCTCCTTGGCGTCGCGTTGGCATTGGCCGTTTTCTCATCCGCTCGCTTTTACATGGTGAGCTGGCTGGGCGAGCGTATCACCGCCGATCTGCGTCAAGCCGTTTATAACCGCGTGCTGCAACAAAGCCCGCAGTTTTTTGAAAACACCCCAACTGGCGAGGTCCTGTCGCGCTTAAGCGCCGATACCACCCTGATCCAGACAGTCGTTGGCTCCTCGCTAAGCATGGGCTTGCGCAACGCCGTAATGGGCATTGGTGCTTTGGGCATGCTGGTTTGGCACCACCCTTTGATGATGGCGCAAGTGGCCATCGGGTTGCTGCTGGTCATCGCACCCAGCGTTTGGATGGGCCGACGCGTGAGGCGCCTGTCACGCGCCAGCCAAGACCGTGTGGCCGATGCCAGCGCCTTGGCCAGCGAGATTCTCAACGCGATCACCGTGGTTCAAAGCTTTACCGCGCAGGTGCGCGAGGGCCTGCGATTCAAGCAGGCAACAGACAACGCGTTTCATGCGGCATTGCGCCGAACGAAAGCACGCTCATGGCTGGTCGGCTTCATCATGTCCGCCACCTCGGCCGCCCTGTTATGGGGTCTGTATCAAGGCACGCTTGCCGTCGTCTCGGGTGACATCACGGCTGGAGAATTGGGTCAGACCGTGTTTTATGTGTTGATTTTGGCCGGTGCGTTCGCGGTTTTAGGCGAAGTTAGTGGTGACTTACTTCGAGCCGCAGGCGCCAGCGAGCGTCTCATTGAGCTGCTTCACCACACGCCGGCTGTCCCCCAACCGGCCCAACCGATACCGCTGCCTCGTAACCCAGAGAGCGCTCAGGGCAAGGGCATGGCCGTCAGCATTGAGGCCATCCAGTTCAGCTACCCGTCTCGGCCAAACGCGTACGCACTCGATGGCTTGACATTGGCGGTGGCACCCGGCACCACGACCGCATTGGTGGGCGCAAGTGGCGCCGGTAAGACAACCATCATTCAGCTACTCCAGCGCTTCTACGATACGCAGGCCGGAGAGATCAAATTAAACGGGGTGGCCATCAAGTCCCTCGACCTGACCGATTTGCGCCAACACATCGGCGTGGTACCACAGGAGCCTGTTGTCTTTGCGGCAACCGCCTACGAGAATATTTTGTACGGGCGCCCCGATGCGTCCGAAGCCGATGTCATCGCAGCCGCAAAGGCCGCACACGCCGATGAGTTCATCACCCAGTTGCCCATGGGTTACCAAACGTTCATGGGTGAGCGCGGTGTGCGCTTGTCTGGCGGTCAACGCCAGCGGATCGCGATTGCCCGCGCCATCTTAAAGAACGCACCGCTCTTGTTGCTTGATGAAGCCACCAGTGCCCTCGATACGCAAAGCGAAAAGCTGGTGCAAGCTGCGCTTGACCATGCCATGCGAGACCGCACCACCATTGTTGTGGCGCACCGGTTGTCCACCGTGCAGCGCGCTGATCGCATCGTGGTCCTGGAGGCGGGCAAGGTCATTGAGTCGGGTACCCACCAGGTGCTGATGGCCAAAGGGGGGGCCTATGCCGCTTTGGCCCAGGCGCAGTTCCAAACCGAGGGGGCCTAACTTGTCCGCACTGAAAGTTTTATTTGTGTGCATGGGCAACATCTGCCGCAGCCCAACGGCTGAAGGGGTTTTGCGACACCATGCGCGACAAGCCGGTCTGTCAGAAAGCTTCGAGATCGACTCAGCGGGGACGCACAACTACCACCCCGATGCACCGCCTGATTCCCGCAGTCAAACCCATGCCAAGCAGCGTGGCTATGACCTGAGTGATCTACGAGCCAGACAAATTACCGATGCCGACTTCCATCGCTTCGACCTGATCTTGACCATGGACTGGGACAATCAAGCGTTGGCAGAAGCCGCCAGTCCTGCTGAGATGCGTCCCAAAATCCGGCGCTTTGCCGAATTTTTCCTGACACATGATGACGCAGTGATTCCCGACCCTTACTACGGCGGTGATGCAGGCTTTGAACATGTGCTGGATCTATGCGAAGACGGCGCGCGCGGACTCATTAAATACGCCCTCACAAAAAAAGCCACGGCATAACCGTGGCTTTTTAATGGGATCTCGGCGAGATCAGCTCAACATGTCTGCCCAAATGTTGTGTGCCCAGTTCATGGCATAAACCCCTTCAAGCTTGTTCGCCTCAGGCGTTAGGCCACCCGAGCCTTGCACCGTCAACATGGTCTTTTTCTCGACGTTGTAGCTGTGAACACTCGCCACGTGTACCACCTCGTCTGCGGTCACGAAGCTGTAGCAAGTGTTGGCATAAACCGGCGACGAGGGAACCTCTTGCCCGGTCATCATCGCCACCACGGCAGCCGCACACGTTTTACCGTGCTGGTTCGCCATGTGACCTGATTTCGGCATCCCCGGCGCACCTTGGATCGAATCACCAAGGACGTGCACGTTCTTTTGCGCGACGGACTCGAAGGTGAGGAAGTCAACCTCGCACCACCGGTTATCCAAGGTCGTTAAACCAGCGGTACGGGCAATGGTGCCTGCACGCATTTCAGGAATGACGTTCAGGACATCGGCCTTCATGTCGTCATTGAAGTCAAACTTCAAGGTCTTGGTTTGAACGTCGACATCGATGACCTTGTGGTTGGGCCGGTAGTCGATATAGCCGTTGTAATGATCGGCCCACGCCTTCTTAAAGAGCTTACCTTTCGAGACCACATCTTTATTCGCATCGAACAAGACAACTTTGCTGCGAGGCTTTTCTCGTTTGAAGTAGCCAGCAATTTGACAGGCACGCTCGTAAGGTCCGGGCGGGCAGCGGTAAGGGCCCAACGGGACCGACATGGCAAACACACCGCCGTCAGGCATCGCCTCAAGCTGCTTGCGCAGCGTGGCTGTCTGCGGGCCTGCCTTCCATGCATGCATGACCTTTGATTGCGCATCGGCGTTGTTTAAGCCGGGAATTTTGTCGTACATGAAATCAATACCGGGCGATACGATCAAGCGGTCATAGGCCAGGGTGCTTCCACCGGCGAGCGTGACCGTGCGCTTTTTCGCATCAACTGCAACGACGGTATCGCGAACCATCTGAATACCGTGGCGTCCTTTGAGGTTGTCATACGACGTTGTGATGTCGGCCATTTGCTTAACACCGCCGAGGACCAGGTTGGAAATGGGGCACGACACGAAGGCGGGATTGGGCTCGACCAACGTGACATCGATTGCGCCCTCCGACCACATCCGGATGTACTTGGCTGCTGTGGCCCCAGAGAAGCCGCCGCCGATCACGACGACCTTGCCCTTCGAGCCACCCACTGTGGCACAACCCGCGCTCAAGCCCAATGCGGTCAAGCCCGCGCCAGCACCGACAGAATGAATAAATTGACGACGTTTCATGATGGGTGACCTCGCTTTACTTTTGTGCCGCAAAAAATGCTGCCATGGCAGCGATCTGCGCGTCGGTGTAACCCTTCGCGATCTGATGCATGATCGTCGCCTGCCGCTCGCCCGACTTGAATGCCGCCATTTTTTTGATCAACTCGTCAGCAGGTTGTCCAGCAAGCGAGACCGCTGTCCCTTCAGCGCGTCCGTTGGTGCCGTGGCAATTGGCACAAGCGGATGCCCACTGCTTGACCTGCAAGTCTTGAGCCATCGAGGGGGATGCGACAAGTAACAACGCTGAGAAAGTGGCAGCGAGTAACTTCGGTATGAGACGCATGGAGATTCTCCTAGTCATGGGTAAACAATCAGAATATTCGGAGGCTCCGATATTCTGTGTTCCATGCTATCTAGGCACTCGCCTGTTCTCAATAAGGGGAAACCTTAGCCGCCGCCCCGCTGCATGTAGAGATCGAAGCGTCGCATGAATGTGTAACGCTGCGCCGCGTCTTGATTGGCAAACGTGAAAGTCACGATCAAGCGCGGAATGCTGGCAAGTGCGATCACCCGAGGAGCTCCGACTTGCCAATCGATTCGTAAACCACCATCCGAGAAACGGATATCGGCTGACGAATCGGATAACGTCCAAGGATGGTCGCCAATGGCATTGGGCAACCACCCATGCCACTCATTGAGAGAGCAACCCATCTCACGTGTGAAGGCCTCGGCATAGCTCGATTGCATTGGCTTAACGACCCTCAACCACCTGCGATAGGTGGCCAAATGGCCAGCACATCGTTTTCGACAAGCTGTCGCGTTGCGCGCGCCTCAGGGGCGACGTAGTGGCCGTTGACCAGCACCAAGTGCACCAGTTTTTCAGGCAAAGCGAACGAATCAATGATGCTCAGGATGCTCGCATCAGGTGCGACATCCAGATCCATTTGATTTGCTCGTCGGTGCTCTTGGGGCAGATAGTCGGTGAGGGTGGCAAATAACTTGAATGTAATTTTCATCGATTGAAACAGACCCTTTAGCGACGACGCGTGTCGTTGGCACCGCTCCACTCGCCTTGCGCTTGCGAGCGCGCCAAGTAGGCACGCATCAGCTGCGTGGGGTCCTCAATCAGCTTGTCTTTCCATTCACCGAGATGCACTTGACCTTCAACCAAACCACGCATGACACCGACATGGTCTGTCCAGCCCACACTGTTACAGCCGACCATCACATCGCCGCTGAATTGCAGGCTCAGGTGGCGGCTATCGGTGGTCAGTGTTGCCGACTCACCGCCAGACACCCCTTCCCAGTTACCGAAGCTGGTGGAGATAAGGCCCAGCGTATCCAGCACGTTGATTTGCGTCACGCCCTTGAGGTAGGTGGTCTGCCCCACCATGTTGAGGGCGGCAACCCGCGCCTGTTCGGCCGCGTTGGGCTGAATCGCGCTCACGATGGTTTTACCGCTGACCTTGTCAAAGGCCTCCGCACAATCACCCGCAGCGTAGACACCTGGTACGTTGGTTTGTAAATGCTCGTCAGTGAGGACCCCCTGGAGGCACTTGACATCTGAGCCTTCAAGGAAATCAATGCACGGCTTCACACCCGTCGCACTGATGACCAAGTCAGCAGGAATCTTTTTGCCATTGGACAAAACGACCGTCAGCGGCGCGTCGGATGCGTCCTGACCGCCGCCACCCAACATACCCGCCAACTTAGACAGGAGGCCGCCGGATGACGCCCCTTGGCGTTCAATCGATGTGACCTTGGCACCCGTGAACACTTGCACGCCCTTGTTCTGTACCCAATCGCGAATCATGCCACCCGCAACGGGGCCCATCATGCGGGGCACCATGCGGTCACCCATCTCGACCACGGTCAACTCAACGCCGCGTGCGGCCAGGGCCTCCATGATGATGCAACCGATAAAACCAGCGCCCATCTGCACGACCCGGGCACCTGGCTTGGCGAGTTCCATGATGGCGCGGGCGTCCTCAAGCGTCCAGCAGGTTTGCACCTCAGGGCTATCGATTCCAGGAATGGGCGGCTGAACGGGACGCGAGCCCGTCGCAATCAACAATTTGTCAAAGGCAAGGACTTCTCCATTACTGAGGTGAACCTGCTTGCCTGCGCCATCAACCCGCTGCGCGCGCGCGGACACCTGCTTGACATTCAATGCCTCGAAGTGCGTCGCGCTCTTGCGCAGATAGGTGCCATCCTCCTGAATGTTGCCAATCAGGAGGTAGGGAATCGCCATACGCGAGTACGGCGGCTCCGCCTCATCACCCACGATCGTTATCTGATCGTGGGGTGCCTGCTTGCGGATGGTTTCCGCCGCGATCACGCCAGCCGGGCCGGCGCCAAGAATGACGTGATGAGCCATGGCTTACAAACCCAAGCGCTTCTTGGTGTCTGCTGTGGGGCGGCCTTCAGGGTCCCAACCGCGCACGTCGTAGTACTTCGGCAGCATTTCAGCCAACTTGCTCACTGAGCCTTTGCCTGGGCCGGTCTTGGCCGCTTCGGTCAAGAGGCGCTTGGGCAGGTTGTCGTCCTTGGCGGTAAAGCCAGCGGCGTTGTTGAACTCGCGCTCCATATTCCAGATGCGCTCGCCAATCTTTTCCAGCTCTTCGGTGGTGTATGACTCGTCGCACGCCGCCTGCAATTGGGGTGCCAAATCGGCCAAGCCCCAAGCGAAGGTTGTGAAGACGCACAAACCAGAAGAGTCGAAAGAGGCTGTCGCATCCTGGAAGGCTTTGACCAACTCGGGTTTGCCCTCTGAATCTGCAGGCTCTGTCTTGACTGGAATACCCAGCACCTCGGAGGCGATGGTGTAGCCGCGCAAGTGGCAAGCACCGCGGTTACTGGTAGCGTAAGCCAAGCCAATACCCTGGATCACACGACCGTCATAGGCGGGGAACTCTTGGCCCTTCACGCTCATGCTGAGGTCGGGGTGGCCGTACTTGGCTGTCAGGCGCTTAGAGCCCTGACCGATCTCCTTACCAAAACCTTCACCGCTAGCGGTCATGTCAGCGAACTGGCACAAAGCCTCAGCGGAGCCGAACTTGGCGTCGATACCGATTTGCTCTTTGGTCAGTGCACCGATCTCGTACAACTCCATGACGGCACCGATGGTGGCGCCGAAGCTGATGGGATCAAAGCCCTCTTCGTTACAAATCAAGTTGGCGTACTGCAACGCCTCCAAGTCGTTCACGCCGTTTGCGGCACCCAAGGCCCAAGCAGCTTCGTACTCGAGGCCACCGTTAGCGCCCCAGTACTCGGGCTTGTTTTTGACTGAGAAGTGCCCTTCGTCGATCTTACTGATGCGACCGCAAGCAATCGTGCAACCAAAGCAGGCCTGGTTCGTCACCAGGTGCTTTTTACCGTCGGATTCGCGCGGCGTTACCATCGCCTCAGCCGAGATGTCTTTCGCACCCTCGAATTGCACATCGCGGTGGTTACGGGTTGGCAAACCACCGACCTCGTTAATCACGTTCATCAGCACTTGGGTGCCGTAAGCAGGCAAGCCCTGACCGGTCACGCCGTTTTCGGCCAAGATCTTCTTCTTCTCGGCTGTGACTTGCATGAAGCCTTTGGGGTCGCGGATGTTGCCCACACCAATGGTGCCGCGCACAGCAATCGCCTTCAGGTTCTTGCTGCCCATCACAGCGCCAACACCAGAGCGGCCAGCCGCACGGTGCAAATCATTCACGACGGCTGCGTAGAGCACCTGGTTTTCACCGGCTTTACCAATTGAGCAGACGCGCAACAAAGGATCTTGGTGACGGCTCTTGAGTTCGCCTTCCGTCTTCCAAACGCTCTGGCCCCACAGGTCGGATGCGTCTTTCAGCTCGGCATCGCCATCAACAATTGACAGGTAAACCGGCGTGGGCGACTTGCCCTCGAAAATAATCATGTCCCAACCGGCCATCTTCAACTCGGCGCCCCAATAACCACCGGAGTTTGAACAGGCGATCGCACCCGTCAGCGGGCTCTTGGTGATCACGGTGTAACGGCCACCGGTGGAGGCCATGGTGCCGGTCAGCGGGCCGGTGGCCCAAATGATCTTGTTATCGGCAGACAAAGGATCGACCTTCGGGTCGACTTCATCAACGAGGTATTTGGAACCCAAGCCACGGGAGCCGATGTATTCACGGGCCCACTGCATGTTGAGGGGTTCAGATTTAACGGTGCCTGAAGTCAGGTTGACGCGGAGGATTTTTCCAGCCCAAGACATAATGCGTAACTCCTTGTGTTGGATTAGGTTGCTGAAGGTTGATTGCCGAGCTTGTCAGCCCACTGCTTCATCTTGTCGAGGCCTGTCCAGTTGGCATCCACATAGGTGATGGCGCCAGTGGGGCAGGCTGATGCGCAAGCAGGGTCACCGCCGCACAGGTCACACTTTTGGACCTTGCCGGTTTCCTGCACGTAGTTGATCGTGCCAAATGGGCAGGCAATCGTGCACACCTTGCAACCCACACAGGTGCTTTCGTTGACTTCCATCGCCCCGGTCACCTTATTCTTAGTGATCGCTTCCACAGGGCATGCATGCAGACACCAAGCCTCGTCACACTGGGTACAGGTTGATGGCACCTTTTTCCCAGTCTCGTGGAAGTCAAAAACTTTGATGCGCGATTTCGCTGGTGCGAAAACGCCGTAATTCTCATACGAACAGGCCATTTCGCACTGCAAGCAGCCCGTGCATTTGTCTGGGTTGATGTGCAACACTTTTTGCATTTACGACTCCATTCAGGATCAGTCAACGAAGAAAACGAGAAATCATTGTGAAGTCAATTCGCATTTCTATGGGGCAAATTTCGCTAGTGATAACCCTATGAACCCGAATGTGATCCAGATGAATTGACCCCGCAAAGCCCGGGGCTAGCAGTTGGCACGGCGATGGTCGGCAATGGCCCGATCGTGATATTTCATGTCGGGACTTCGCAGTGCACGGTGCTTCGTTTTTCGCCCCTTCATGCGGGTCCGCCACATGCGAAATGAACTGGGCGTCAGCTCAGCACGCATGATGCGAATCACCTCAGGCTCTGTGACCCCGACGCGCTCAAAAATCGTCTCGAACGTGGTGCGATCCTCCCAAGCCATCTGGATGACTGCGGAAACATCGCCCGGGCTGAGCGTTCGCTGGAAATTTGAAGGTTTTCTGGACATGCGGTGCACCCATCTCTTGGGTTTTTGATAAAACTTATCTTTATCAAGATACCATGCAGACAAAAACCTCACACCCATGACCGACCAAGCCCTCAACGTCCTCGGCACCCCCTTGGTTGCCTGCTCCTATGACCCCCTCACCGGTTACTACCGCGATGGGTGCTGCAACACCGACCATAACGACCACGGCAGCCACGTGGTGTGTGCGAAGGTCACGCAGGCCTTCTTGGACTTTTCAGTCAGCCGAGGGAACGACCTCGTGACCCCCCGTCCGGAATTCCGATTCGCGGGCCTGAAAGCGGGCGACCGCTGGTGCCTCTGCGCGAGGCGTTGGCTGGAGGCCTTCGAGGCAGGCGTTGCGCCGCCAGTGGTGCTCGCCGCCACGCATCGAAAGGCTTTGGAGATCGTGACCATCGAACAATTGCAGGCCTGCGCGTTGGTGGTCTCATGAAGCAAGGCTTCAAGGGCAACAAGCAGCACCTCCCCAGCAAGCCCTGCACGGTCTGCGGGCGAGAGATGACATGGCGCAAATCATGGGCGAAAAATTGGGATGAGGTCAAAGTTTGCTCGGACGCCTGTCGAAAAAACAAAAAGCGAACGCCTGCATGACAGCACCTGCCAAAAGTATCCGCAATCTCGTTTTGGTGCTGGGGGACCAGCTTGACGAATCTGCCAGCGCACTCGCCGACTTTGATGTGACACAAGACGCCATTTGGATGGCCGAGGTTCGCGAGGAATCGACCCACATTCCCTCCTCGAAGCAGCGAACCGCTGTCTTTCTCAGTGCGATGCGTCACTTCGCGCAAACGCTCGAAGCACGGGGCATGACGGTGATTTACACCGCCCTGGATGACCCACACAATACCGGCACGCTGGGTCGCGAATTGACCCGAGCCATTGCCACTCACCAGCCCCAAAACCTCATCATGACGGCGCCGGGCGATTGGCGCGTCCTGCAAGCGCTGCGCGCTGCGGCAAGCGAGGCGGACCGACCATTGGCGATTCGGGATGACACGCATTTCTTCACCACGGTTCGGGATTTTGCGGCACACGCAAAAGGCCGCAAGCAACTTCGCTTGGAATACTTTTATCGCGAGCTTCGGCAAAAGACGGGCATTCTGATGGCCGGAAAGGATCCAGTCGGCGGGCAGTGGAACTTTGATGCCGATAACCGGGGTAGCTTCGAAAAAGGCGGCCCGAAAGATGTCCCACCACCCACGCGATTTGCACCCGATGACATCACACAAGCCGTCATTGCTCTGGTGAATAAAGAACTGCCAGACAACCCCGGCAGCCTCGACACCTTTGGCTGGCCCGTCACGCGCGCGCAGGGTCTACAGGTACTCGACGCCTTCATCACCCAACGCTTGCCCCTTTTCGGGCGCTACCAAGACGCGATGTGGTCGGGCGAGGTCTGGCTTTACCACTCACACCTCTCCTGTGCACTGAACCTCAAGTTGATCCATCCACGCGAGGTGGTCGCAGCGGCCGAACAAGCCTACGCGGATGGCCATGCCCCGCTGGAAGCGGTTGAGGGTTTCATCCGCCAAGTCATGGGCTGGCGCGAGTACGTGCGCGGCATCTACTGGACGCAAATGCCAGACTATGCCGACAGAAACGCACTGGCAGCAAACCAGCCGCTACCTGACTTTTTCTGGACTGGCGAGACGGACATGGCTTGCCTGAAAGACGCGGTCACCCAGACGCTGCAACACGGTTACGCCCACCACATCCAACGGCTCATGGTGACGGGTTTGTACACGCTGTTGTATGGCGTCGCGCCGCGTGCGGTTCATGAATGGTATTTGGGTGTTTATGTCGATGCGATTGAGTGGGTGGAGCTACCAAACACCATCGGCATGAGTCAATACGCCGACGGCGGCGTGATGGCCAGCAAGCCTTATGTCGCCAGCGGTAAATACATTGACCGCATGAGCAATTACTGCAAAGGTTGTCGATACAAACCCGCCGAATCAGTTGGCGACAACGCGTGCCCCTTCACAACCCTATACTGGGATTTTTTGAATACACACGCTGACAGCTTGGCGAAAAATCCACGCATGGGCATGCAACTCAAAAACCTCAACCGGCTCGATGCCGCAGCGCAAGATTACTGTCGTCGGGGTTCCCCAGGCGGCGGTCGACTGGGCGTTTGTGGTTCGGCGCTCTTGACCATCGACGCCGTCGGGCAGGCGCACGATGACGTCGGCACATCCGGGATTATTGGCATCGGCGGCAGGCTCGAGTGACACGGTCGGCGAGCAGGCCGAAAGCGCTAGAGACAGGGCAATTGCCGTCGTTGCGAGGGTGGCCAGGCGAGAAATCTTCATCGATTACAGGCTACCTTTGAGACGTGCCAACCATTGCCCAACTCGGAGAGAACGAGAGCCTCAGGCGCACAATTGCCAGGCTGAACCCCTCGACCGCCGCACTCGTTGGCCCCGGCGACGACTCGGCTGTGGTCTCGGCACCCGATGCCCGCTTCACCGTGACCACAGACACCATGGTCGAGGGGCACGACTTCAAGCTCGAGTGGTCATCTGGCTATGACCTCGGATACAAGGCCATCGCCTCAAACGTTGCCGATGTTGCAGCCATGGGTGCCAAGCCAACCGCGCTGGTGGTTGCTCTGATCTGTCGCCCTTCGACCGAAATCGAATGGCTCGAGTCTTTCGCTGACGGTTTGCGCGACGGGTGCTTGGCGCTCGCGCCCCAGGCCGCCGTTGTCGGGGGAGACCTGACCATCGCAGACACCACGGTCATCGCCGTTACCTCTCACGTCAACCTTGAGGGTCGTGCCCCTGTTCTGCGTTCCGGTGCTCAGGTTGGCGATGTTGTTGCGGTTGCCGGAACCCTTGGCAAGGCTGCCGCTGGTTTAGCTCTGCTGCAGAGCG
>ENA-OUVC01001489-OUVC01001489.1-marine-metagenome-genome-assembly--contig:-NODE-1489-length-13884-cov-3.602738_pt1 | contig 13884 bp, 15 predicted proteins | sample MGYA00248622_ERZ508571 | MGnify/ENA primary metagenome ERZ508571 (study PRJEB26236, sample SAMN06267175) | marine metagenome | isolation source: Columbia River Estuary | place: USA:Columbia River... | reverse complement strand
AGCTCCAGTTGCTGAAGCTGCACCAGCCAAGAAAGCCGCTGCACCTGCTGCAAAGAAAGCTGCTGCACCTGCAAAGAAGGCAGCTCCTGCTAAAAAAGCTCCAGCCGCTAAGAAAGCCGCTCCAGCGAAAAAAGCTGCTCCGAAAAAGACAGAGAAGTAGGTATAACTCATGGCTCATAAAAAGGGTGCCTCCAGTACCAGAAACGGTCGCGACTCAAATGCACAGCGTTTGGGCGTAAAGCGTTTCGGTGGTCAGGTTGTTAACGCCGGAGAAATCATTGTTCGTCAGCGTGGCACACACTTTCACCCAGGTGAGAATGTTGGCCGTGGTGGAGATGACACACTTTTCGCACTAGCTGCTGGCGCTGTTCAGTTCGGTAGCCGTCGCGGTCGTCGTGTTATCAACATTGTCCCTGCGGAATAATTCCGCGGAATTTTTGTAGATTGGCGGGTCCGGTTCGGGCCCGCTTTTCTTTTGGAAAGGAGATTCAATGACATCGTTTATCGATCAAGTGACTCTCCATGTTCAAGGCGGTAATGGCGGACACGGTTGTGCTTCGGTTCACCGCGAGAAGTTCAAGCCATTAGGTGGACCTGATGGCGGCAATGGCGGCAATGGCGGCGACGTAGTCCTAGTTGTTGATCCATCCGTTACAACTCTTCTAGATTTCCATCGCAGCCCTCATCGCAGCGCCGGTAAAGGCACACCAGGGCAAGGCGATCATCGCAATGGTGCGTATGGCGAACATCTTGAATTAGCAGTTCCGGAAGGAACTGTAGTTTCACTTACTGACGGCACAGTCTTGACGGACATGTTGGGCATTGGCACTCGTTACGTAATTGCTGCTGGTGGCCGCGGTGGGCTTGGTAACGCAGCGCTGGCCTCAACAAAGCGCAAAGCTCCAGGCTTTGCACTTCTTGGTGAGAAGGGCGTCACTCGCGATGTCATTCTTGAACTTAAGACTGTGGCTGATGTTGGCCTAGTTGGATACCCAAGCGCTGGAAAGTCATCCTTAATTGCAGCCATGTCAGCAGCTCGACCAAAAATTGCTGATTACCCATTCACCACATTGGAACCAAACCTTGGTGTAGTTCGCTCGGGCGAAATGATTTTCACAATGGCAGACGTTCCCGGCCTGATTCCAGGCGCAAGTGAAGGTAAAGGTCTTGGTCTGGAATTCCTTCGTCACATTGAGCGCTGTGCCGCTCTTGTGCACGTACTGGACTGCGCAACTCTAGAACCTAATCGCGACCCATTAACAGACCTAGATGTAATCGAGAATGAATTAAAGCAATACGGCGGCTTGGAAGATCGACCACGCGTAGTTGTTCTAAACAAGATTGATATTCCAGAAGGCCGCGAACTTGCTGAGTTTGTGCTTCCTGATTTACACGAACGCGGTTATCAAGTTTTCTTAGTATCAGCGGTTAGCCATGAAGGGCTAAGAGAACTTGGATTCGCACTAGCTGAGATTGTTAAAGCCTCACGCGCTGAAGCAATCTTTGCCGCTGAGAATCGACCACGCGTTATCGTCACACCTAAATCAGTGGATGACTCTGGCTTCACAGTCACAGCAGAAAAATCGGGAGCCGAAACTATTCGTTACCGAGTTGTTGGCGAGCGACCAGAGCGTTGGATTCACCAAACCGATTTTGCCAACGATGAAGCCGTTGGCTATTTGGCAGATCGTTTGGCTAGAGCCGGTATTGAGCTCGAATTGGCTAAAGCTGGCGCAGTAGCTGGCGACGAAGTTGTAATCGGTGAAGGCCCAAGCGCTGTTGTGTTTGACTGGGCGCCAACTGCAGGGGACTTACATCAAGGTCCACGCGGTACCGATCAGCGTTTGTATGACAAGCGCCGACTTAGTGCAGAAGAACGCCTTGCAATCCACCGAATTCGCCAGTACGGAACAGGTGAGCCTGAAGAAGTTGTTGATCCACTTATCATCGAAGATTTTGATGGAGACCTAGATGACGGTCAAACGAACTGAGATAACGACAGCCAGGCGCATTGTCGTCAAAGTTGGCTCGTCATCACTTACCACCAGAGCAGGTGGCATCGATGTTGAACGCGTAAATGCCCTAGTAAGAGTGATTGCCGAAAAGCGACTAGCTGGTACTCAAATAGTTTTGGTTTCAAGCGGCGCAATTGCTGCTGGACTGGCGCCGCTTGGATTGAATTCCCGACCATCAGATGTTGCAACTCAACAGGCTGCTGCCAGCGTTGGACAATCACTTTTGGTTTCACAGTATGCCGCAGCCTTCAGCAAATTTGAGATCACCGTAGGACAAGTGCTTCTAACTGCGGCAGATGTTTTGCGTAGAGCAAATTATCGAAATGCCCAGCGGGGATTAAATCGCTTATTGGAACTAGGGATCCTTCCAATTGTTAATGAGAATGACACAGTTGCAACCGATGAAATTAGATTTGGTGACAATGATCGACTCGCTGCATTGGTGGCTCAGGTTGTGCAGGCTGATGCTTTGATTCTGTTGTCTGATGTTTCAGGACTATTCGACGGGCCGCCAGAGTTACCTGGCAGCAAACTAATCTCACATGTTGCATCGATGAATGACATTGCTGATGTCCAAATAGGTGGTACTGGCTCAGCCGGTGTTGGACTGGGTGGAATGACAACGAAAGTAGAAGCTGCCCGAATCGCAACTGCCGCAGGTATTCCTACCATCGTTACCTCTGCAGATCTGGCAGAATCTGTGCTTGCCGGATCTGAAGTCGGAACCTTGTTCACGGCTGCCGATTCCAAGATTCCAACGCGCTTGCTTTGGTTGACTTATGCGACAACATCACAAGGATCCATTGTTATTGATGCGGGTGCCGTAACTGCAGTTGTAGACAAGCGACTTTCCCTGTTACCCGCAGGCGTTGTTTCCATTCAAGGCATGTTTTCTGCAGGTGATCCGGTTGATGTTTGCGATCCAACTGGCAAGGTTCTTGCCCGAGGCATTGTGTCATTCGACTCAGATGAACTACCAGGAATGATCGGAAAGCGAACTGCGGACTTACTGCAAGAATTCGGTACCGGATTTGATCGGGAAATCATTCATAGGGATGACATGGTGGTCTTGTGATGAGTTCTGCAAAGACTGAAGTCGTAGGGCTAGCGAAGGCTGCACGAGTGGCAGCCAGATTATTGGCAAATTGCACTCGCGCCCAAAAAGATGATGCACTTAACTTGATGGCTCAAGCGTTACTTGATAACGCCACCGAGATCATTGCTGCAAATAAGTTAGACGTGCAATCAGCAACGGCTGCAAACCTAGATGCAGCAATTATTGATCGTCTCACTTTAGATCAAGTGCGAATCCAGTCATTGGCTGACGGCCTCATAGACATTTCAAAACTTCCTGATCCAGTTGGCGAAACTATCCGAGAATTTGATGTTCCGTCAGGACTACACATAACACAGCGCCGAGTCCCATTCGGAGTGGTTGCGGTTATCTATGAAGCACGACCTAACGTCACCGTGGATACAGCAGGACTGACGCTAAAGAGTGGAAACTGTGCATTGCTTCGTGGGTCGGCATCAGCAGTAAACACAAACACAAAACTTGTTGAGATTATGCGCGCAGCACTTTCCAAGTCTGATGTGCCAGCGGATGCAATTCAAATAGTTTCGGCCGAATCTCATGAGTCCGTTGCTGAGTTATTGCAAGCCAGGGGACTGATTGACGTTGTGATTCCGCGTGGGGGAAGTGCCTTAATCGAACGCGTCGTAACTGAATCAATAGTTCCAGTGATTGAAACTGGTGTTGGCAACTGCCATGTTTATATCGATAAGTCAGCTGATTTTGCCAAGGCTATATCTATCGCTATAAATTCAAAGGTGCAGCGGGTGAGTGTTTGCAATGCAGCTGAAACGATTCTGATCCATAGAGAGATAGCTGATGAGTTCATTCCAGAATTAATGCAAGCCTTCAAAGCTGAAGGTGTCACCATTCATGGTGATGATTCAGTAGCCGAATACGCAGCGAAGGCCGGTATTGCTTTCAAGCAGGCTATAGATTCAGATTGGTCAGATGAGTATTACTCGCTTGATATTGCTGCCAGAGTTGTATCTGACATAGATGATGCTCTAAGTCACATTCAGAAATGGTCGACGGGTCATACTGAAGCGATCGTTGCTACCGATGAGGTTGCAATTTCTAGATTTACTTCAGAACTGGATTCAGCAGTGGTGATGGTGAATGCATCAACCCGATTTACTGATGGGGGCGAGTTTGGCTTTGGTGCTGAGATTGGAATCTCGACTCAGAAGCTTCATGCCCGAGGTCCGATGGGACTGCAAGAGCTGACAACTTCAACTTATGTTGTTGTCGGAGACGGACATACTCGTCACTAGCTAGGTAGTTGCCATTGCGGCGTAGTTTGTTTTCCACCTAGGGCTAACTCAGCCGTTATCTTGCCAATAGTTGGCACAAACTTAAATCCATGACCTGAACATGGCGAACAAACTGTAATTGGCCCACGGCGATCCAGTATGAAATCTTCCTCTGGTGTATTTGTGAACAAACATGTAGTTGCCTTTGCCGAATCTAGATTTAGGCCCGGGAACCAGTGCCCTACGTATTCCTTCATTTCATCCAGATGCTTCTGACTTATCTCGAAATCTCGGTTGTCAGGGTCGATTGCTTCGCGGTCACTCCAAGTTCCCACTTTGATTCCTTCGCCAGGTGTGTAAAGTCCGTACGCACTGGCTTCAAGCGGTGAGCCACCACGACCATTAGCGCCGTGATGCAAGAAACTTGGCCACAATGACTCTGACTCAAGGCCAGCGTTTGGTTGAAAGTGAGCTGGCTGGCCAGCGTCAACAATTAAGTCTGGAAGATTAACAAGGTGACCGACGAGTTTTTCAACCCAACCACCGGCTGCAACAACTAACGATGGAGTTCGCCAAGTTTTTGATTCAGTTTCAACAATTGCGTAATCGCCATCGAGTTGTATCGAAAGCACGCGCGCATTCAAATGAACCTGGCCGCCAAGTTCTTGGGTTCGCCGAATTAGTGTCGATACTGTCTTGTCTGCAAAACAGCGACCACCATCAGGGCTATAAAGAACGTGGTCTTCAAAATTCATTCCGGGCCAGCGACTATGAGCTTCTGCCGCGTCCATGCGCTCGTAACTGCGACCAAGTCGATCGAGGCTGGCGGCGATCTCATCGATTGCTTCTTTGTAACCATGATCAAGTTGGCCATTTTGCTCAAGCAAGTGCTCGCCAGAATCGGCTTCCAACTCTCGCCAATCTGGAAGTGCTCTGGCCGCTAAATCTGTGTAAAGGGGAGTGCGATATGAAAGCCGAAAAATTCTCGTCCCGCCGTGCGAACTACCTTTATCGTGAGCTATTCCAAACTGCTCAATGAGAGCCACATCTTTACCTTGCCGGGCAAGCTGCCAAGCGGTAGCGCTACCCATTGCGCCAGCACCAATCACAACATGATCAATGTGTTCCAAGGCAATTAACCCTTCTGGCTGGGAGATTAACTCCACACTAGTTGCAAGTATTCTTGTAGTCATGAGGGTTGGCATATTGGGCGGGACTTTTGACCCAATACATATCGGACATCTAATTGCTGCCAGTTCAGTTTATGAAGCCTTAAATCTTGATTCAGTAGTTTTTATCCCAGCGGGCGATCCATGGCAAAAGCGAGATCGTGATCTGAGCCCAGGTCAACAACGGTTGGAAATGGTAAAACTTGCGACCGAAAATGACGATCGGTTTCAAGTTAGCGATGTAGAGATTGTTCGAAGCGGTCCAACGTATGCCGTGGATACCGTACGTGAATGGAAGCGACTGAATCCAAGCGATGAGCTTTTCTGGATCGTAGGCTCCGATGCGCTTAGTGGAATTCCAAGCTGGCACGAATGGGAAGCATTCGTAAGTGAAGTAACCATTGTTGCCGTCAATCGTGTTGGGCAAAATGATGCAGTACCTTTTGATTTCGTATCGGTCGACATGCCAGAAGTTCGAATTTCTGCAACTGAACTTCGTGACCGATTCACAAACGGGTTAGACACCCAATACCTAGTTCCAAAGAACGTCAGCCAATACATTTCAGATCAAGGTCTGTATCAAGCGTGAATCGAATTCCATCATTTTTGAAATGGTTAATGAGTTCAACCTTGGCAGTTGCTCTGCTAACTGGAGTCTTTGTACTTCGAGGTGATGGTCAAGCTGCACCACTACCGGCTGAGATAACTGCTAGTCCAGATGTAAGTTCAACCTCAGACCCTGCAACTGACATCAACAATCTATTGATTGCCTTAATCGATTCGCAACAAAAGATTGTTTCGGTAACGGTCCTAAAGCAATCAATTGATGGCACAAAATTCTCGATAGTAAACGTAGATCCAGCCACTTTGATCGTGCCGCCGGGGCAAGGCTTTGTGCCAATCAGTGATGCTGGACTACAAGGCTCTTTCGATGGCGTTGACCAGGCAATCTCTGGAGCACTTGGAATTCCAATTGATGGCTCAATACTTCTGCAGCGCTTAGCTTTGGCTGGGTTGGTTGATGGCGTTGGCGGAATCACCATTGATTCGCAGAATCTGTACCGAGTCAGCGAATCAGGAGAAGCAGCGCAGTACGTGCGACCTGGAAGCGCAGTTCTGGCTGGGGGAGATGCTGCCGGCTACGCGATGGTTAAATCACAATTCGAAACCACCGATGAGTTCATGTCGAGAACTAATCAAGTTTTGCGAGCGGTATTTGAAAATCAACAAGGTGATGAAGCTCGGGTAGATGAAGTGCTTTCGGCATTGGGATCACTTGCCAAATCAAATGTGCCAACCCAGAGCATTGCAAGATTAATTGTTGAACTTCGCACATCTAATCTGTGGTCAAGTGCCAACATTTCCCGCGTGCCGAGTAATTAAGTAGTCTTAGAGTCCTTATTAAATAAGTACTGCGAAAGTGTGGAGTTTGTGGCTGCCTCTGAACATGCCTTAAAGATTGCCAAGATTGCGGCACAAGCGGCTTATGACAAGAAAGCCGAGAACATAGTTCTGCTTGATGTCAGTGAACACTTGGTCATCACCGACATTTTCTTGATTGCTTCGGCTGATAACGAACGCCAAGTGGGTGCGATAGTTGACGCTATCGAAGCCGCCCTTGATGAGATTGACGTTGATCCAATTCGCCGTGAGGGAAATCGCGAAGGTCGTTGGGTGCTTCTTGATTACTTCGACATTGTCGTGCACGTTCAGCAAGATGAAGAACGCAGCCTTTACGACCTAGAACGACTTTGGAGCGATTGCCCACACATTCCCGTGGAATTGGTATGAGTTCACGTCGCTTAGTTTTATGGCGCCACGGTCAAACTGTTTGGAATGCCGAGAACCGTCATCAGGGACAAATCGACATCCCGCTAAATGATGTAGGCGTTGAACAAGCTCGGCACGCTGCGCAAACTTTGCTTGCCATGAAGCCCACTCATGTAATTGCTAGCGACTTATCGAGAGCACTTGAAACGGGTCGGACCTTGGCAGACCTTGCTGGAGTGGAACTAACTGTTGATGAACGTCTGAGAGAAACTTTTGCTGGTGAATGGCAAGGAATGACTCGTGACGAGATCATGGCAAAGTACCCAGAAGATTACGCAGCTTGGGGCGGTGACTCTGAGATCAGACCTGGTGGCGGGGAAACACGTTGGGAAGTTTCTGAGCGAGTTGTTGAAGCCATTGAACATGCGCTCGTTACTGTTCCTGCTGGCGGAACCTTGGTAGTTGCTTCACATGGTGGTGCTTTGCGATCTGCGCTCGGTCGACTTTTGGGATTAGCACCTGAGCAGTGGACCATCCTTGGCGTACTAGCTAACGCGCAATGGTCTGTGCTTTCCGAACTTGATGAAAACATGCCAAAGTTGCCGGGCTTGAAATGGCGACTGCAGGAATACAACGCAGGATCGTTACCTGAGCCTGCAATTGGTGATGATAAGTAAAAAATAATGACCGCCCGAAGGCGGTCATTATTCGTTTGGTGGAGCTGAGGGGATTCGAACCCCTGACCCCTTGCATGCCATGCAAGTGCGCTACCAGCTGCGCCACAGCCCCAAACCTCAACCATGTTATCGGAGATCGAAGTTAGTCGGTAATTCGCCTACAAAAACCTTCTTCGTCTGTTAGCTCATCGGATTCGGGAGGAGCGGTTTGCAAAAACTTCTGAGGAAAAACTACGGAGTGAGCGTCGGTCCCCAGATTTCATGCTGATCCGCAGGATCTGCATACTGAAATTGGGGACGCGAGCGGAGCGTTTTAACGAAGAAGGTTTTTGCAAGAAGCCCTAAACGAAAACCACACCTACCAGATGTCGCCCAACGTATAACCAGTCTGGAATGGATCTGAAGGATCGATTTCCCAGATAGCTGTACCGGTAACCCAGGCACTGCCTCGGATCGTTGGAGTTACGGCTTCGTACTGGCCAATCTTGGTTGGTTCATTTACTTGACCAAAGAACTTAGTGCCCAAGAAACTCATGTGCGAAAACTCTTCACCGATTGCAAGTTGTCCTCGGCTGTAAAGCCCTGACATGCGACCACATGTTCCTGTGCCGCAAGGGGAGCGATCCAGCATGCCCTTCCAGGTTTCTGGATCAGCGGTTAAGTTATCTCCAGTAAGAACCGCAGAGTTTTGCGCTTGCTTGCCTGGCTCGCGGTCACCATTGTGCAGAATCACAATTCCAACTTTGTTGATACTTGGATTGTCAGGGTGTGCGAACTGAAGTTGTTGGTTTACTGCGAACTTGATTGCAGCGCCAGCGCGCGTGATTGCCTTGGCGTTTTCAGGCTTGATTTCAAGTCCAACGTTTGCAATGTTTGTTTGCGCAAAGAACTGTCCGCCGAATACTAAGTCAATTGGAATTGGACCGTACTCTGGCACATCAACGATCTTGTCGATGTAAACCGTGAAAGCTGGAACGTTACGAATTGCAACATCGAGAACTTTGCCATCTTTGCAGCGAGCAAGAACTGAAATAGTTCCAACTGCAGTATCGATAGTCACAGTGGTTTCTGGCTCTTGCATCTTTACGATGCCTTTTTCTAGTGCAGCTGTGACAGCGCACATAGTGTTACTGCCTGACATGGCAGTAAAGCCACCTTGTTCCAGAACAATGATTCCAAAGTCAGATCCAGTATTTACCGGCGGAAGAATAAACACTGCGCATAAAGCTGGATAGCCACGAGGTTCGTGCAAGATTGCATGTCGGAACCAATCCAGATTGGCTTCGCAATAATCAAAACGCTCTTTCATGGTCTCGCCCTTAACTAAGTGAGCCATGTTAGTAATTACACGACCGCCTTCGCCTTCGGCGTGAGCTTCAATGGTTTCGATTATTAGTTTTTCAGCCATGACTAAACCGTCTTAACTCCTGCTGCGTTAAGCAGCTTTGCAAAATGTGCTTTCTGTTCGTTCGATAGTGGCAGTCCTGGCGGCCGTACTGGACCAACAGGTGAGCCAATTAATTCACAGCCTGCCTTTATGCCGGCGTAGTAGTTAACTGACTCAAGGAAGTCGCAGATTGGCCAAATCTTCTTCCAAAGTTCGCGACCTTCCGTTAGGTCGTTGTTAACTGCAAGTGCGTTGTAGAGCGCAACTGCTAATTCAGGAATGACGGTGGCAGTTCCCCAAACCGATGCTTCCGCGCCACTGGCTAGACCAAAGAAAGTCAAAGTATCCCAGCCATTGAACGCCTTGATTTTGTTCGAGCGATTAGCAAGCAGATCAGCCATAGTTACCGCGTCACCTGAAGTGTCCTTCAAGTAGTTAACGCCTGGGATTTCACCGAGCGTTGCAATCTGCTCGGCGTTAAGTGTTACGCCGGTAGAGCTAGGAATGTTGTAGTACATCACCGGAATCGAAATTGATTCAGCAACTGAGCGCATAAAGACCTGAAGTTCAGCAAAGTTAGGGGCGGCATAAAACGGTGGCAGCAACATCACGCCAGTAGAGCCAGACTTTTCTGCATGCTTGGCCAGTGAAATTGCTTCTGTAGTCGAAGTTGAACCAACTCCTGCAAATACATGACAACGTCCGGCCGCTGCTTCATTTACAACTTCAAAGACTCGGCGGTATTCCTGCGAAGTCAATGTCATGAATTCGCCGGTTGTGCCAGTGGGAACTACGCCGTGAATTCCAGCATCAACTAGTCGATTGATTTGAGCGTGCATGGCCGCTTCATCGAGTGCGCTGCCATCTTCTATGAATGGGGTAGTGATTGCAGCAAGGATTCCACGAATTTCGGCGGCCATTTAGTTTCTACCTATCTATTAAATCTATTATAGAATGTCGTTTTCGATTACCAGCATGCGTTCGCGCGCAGACAAATTGGCTAAGGAATCGGCCGCTACTGCTTTACCAATTTCAGTTGCATATGCTGCTTCAAAATCTTCCTTGGAATCAAACCAAAGTTCTGAAACTCCGTCATAAGCGCTGCCATCGTCTGCAAGGTTAAACACAATCTTGCGAACCCCTGGCAAGGTTGCAGCTTTTTTAGAGTGATCAACTAGCCACCACTGCTTAAAGTCGTCATGAGTCATGTCTTCGCGGCGCTTTAACAAAATGATTGCTTTAAACATTTACTTCACCTTCGTAACGCGAGCGTGCGGGCGACCGCCGACTGAATAGACGATTGCGATTACCATCTCGTTGGCACGAGGAGCATCGCCAATTGTGATTTCAGCTGAATCCATGTCATCAAATTCCCAACGGTCATCTTTGTTACCGATCGGCATTGTGATTGAAGCGCCAGGTCCAGCAACTTTCTTAGTTCCTGGAATGATGTCAGCGCCACCACCAATTGCTGCTCGAACCGAAGCGCCAAAGCGTGGATGCAAAACTGCGGCAGTGTGTTCCAGTTCGCCATCAGTGCCAACAATTGCGCCTTTGCCGTAGCCGCGAATGTCAGCAGCACTTAGGCCCAGGGCTTCAAGAGCTTTAACGGCCCGATCGGCCAGAATCGCAGTTACTTCGATGCTCATCATTTCGAGCTCGGTTAAATCCTGAACCAAAGCCTTGCCAGCCAGGGGATTAGTTACCACTGCGGCGGCGATTACCTTGACGGTCGCCGGGGACACTGAAGTGCCACTTTCCCGCAGGGTTTCTTGAGTAGATACAACAATTGAGCGGATTTCAGTCATGGACATAACCTACCTCGCTAACCCCGTGCTCCACCCACTAGATTTGGGTATTACCGCAACAAGGAGAAATCATGACTAACCACATCACGCACTGGATCGACGGCAAGCTTTGGACAGGTAAAGCAGCCCGCACCGGTGAGGTTTACAACCCTGCAACAGGCAAATTGTCCGGAACGGTTGATTTCGCATCAACTGCTGACATGGACGAAGCCGTTGCCGTTGCTAAGCGCGCTGGCGCTGAGTGGGCCGCTACTTCTCTTTCCAAGCGCGTGACCACCATGTTTGCCTTCCGCGAAATCTTGAACGCCCGCAAGGAAGAACTTGCTGCGATCATTACTGCCGAGCACGGCAAGGTGTTGTCTGATGCTCTTGGCGAAGTTATGCGTGGCCAAGAAGTTGTTGAGTTTGCTTGCGGCATCCCTCATCTTCTTAAGGGCGGATATTCGGAAAGCGTTTCAACTGGCGTAGATGTGTACAGCATCCGTCAGCCACTAGGTGTTGTTGGAATCATTTCTCCGTTCAACTTCCCAGCCATGGTTCCAATGTGGTTCTTCCCAATCGCAATTGCTGCTGGTAACTCAGTAATTGTTAAGCCATCTGAAAAAGATCCAAGCGCCCAGAACTTCATCGCACAGATGTGGAAAGACGCAGGTCTTCCAGACGGTGTATTCAACGTTGTGCATGGCGACAAGGAAGCAGTAGATCGCATCCTCACTCATCCAGACATCAAGGCCGTTAGCTTCGTTGGCTCAACTCCGATTGCTAAGTACATCTACGAAACTGGAACTGCAAATGGCAAGCGCATCCAGGCACTAGGTGGCGCAAAGAACCACATGGTCGTACTTCCAGATGCTGACCTAGACCTTGCTGCTGACTCAGCCGTTAACGCTGGCTTTGGTTCTGCCGGAGAGCGTTGCATGGCGATCTCCGCACTTGTTGCTGTTGGTCCAATTGCTGATGACTTGATTTCAAAGATTGAAGATCGCATGGGCAAGATCGTGACTGGCGATGGAACTCGTGGCACTGACATGGGTCCACTTGTTACTGGCGTTCACCGCGACAAGGTCAAGGGTTACATCGACACTGGTGTTGCTGAAGGCGCGACAGTTGTTGTTGATGGCCGCGACGTTGTTCCAGACAGCGATGGTGAGGGTTACTTCATCGGACCAACACTGTTTGACAACGTAACCAAGGACATGACGATCTACAAGGAAGAAATCTTCGGACCAGTTCTTTCCGTAGTTCGCGCTGATACTTACGAAGAAGCCCTAAAGCTGATCAACGATCACCCATACGGCAACGGAACTGCAATCTTCACTAACGATGGTGGCGCAGCTCGCAGATTCCAGAATGAAGTTGAAGTTGGCATGATCGGCATCAACGTGCCAATCCCTGTGCCAATGGCTTACTTCTCATTCGGTGGCTGGAAAGCATCACTATTCGGCGATACCCACGCACACGGAACAGAAGGCGTTCACTTCTTTACTCGTGGCAAGGTTGTAACCAGCCGTTGGTTAGATCCAAGCCATGGTGGATTGAACCTTGGCTTCCCAACAAACGGGTAGGCATCGCAAGCGATCTGACGGTCGCGCACTTGGAATTTCTGCTGTTGCCCTAGGAACGATTATCTGGGGCACAGTGGGTCCAGTTGTAAAGCTTTTCCCAGAAGGTACGGAATTTCAGTATTCCTTGATTCGAAATCTCAGTGGAACAACTGCGCTCTGGTTATTCGTTTTGTTATCCAAAAATAAGAAGCGCTACACCAAGGAAGACATAGTTCCAATTTTGGTTGCTGGCACCGGCGCTGCATTGTTTTTCCCACTTTTCATTTTGGCATTTCAGTTAACCGGCGTTGGTGTAGCAGCAGTTGTATCAATTGGTGTTGCGCCGATTTTTGTTGGCTTGATTGCTTGGGTTGCATTGAAGCAACCACCAGGAAAGCAGTGGGCCATCGGCACACTTATCGCAGTTACTGGCGTAGTTGCGCTTAATTGGCCGAGCGGAGATAACACAGTAAGTATTCTCGGCGTGGCTTTTGCAATGGCTGCCGCATTCGGTTATTCAATGCAAGCAACAGGAATGGGCATGATTTCCAAGCGTCACACCCCGTTTCAATGTGTTGCTCCAATGTTCACAATCGGAACTATTTTTCAGGCACCACTTAGCTATGGCAAAGACTTTAGTTTTTTGCAAGACCCCATCTTGCTAATGGGAGCACTTTACGGTGGCATAGTTACAGTTGCGCTCGCTTACGCAGTCTTTATTTATGGCATTGCCCGAATTGGTGCGGCGACTGCAGTCACAGTTGGATTGATGGAACCGCTGACTGCATCGATCTTGGGGGTAGTCCTGCTGGGAGAGACCGTATCTGCCATTGGAATAGTCGGATCGGTACTAATCCTCGCCGGTTTAGTTGTGGTCAGTAGACCACCAAAAGAACCGGCTCAACTAGTTACTTAATACTTATTTCTCTTCGACTGAGTCATCTTGCTTGTCGACACATGAAGCGATTAAGAAAAGTACGCCGGCTGCAAGAACTGGGATTGTTATTACTAGCTCAGAGCTTTCGCCAGATTCGGTGTTTGATGTGGCCAAGGCATTTAGTGCAGACAAGCCGATAAGAATTAGTGCAACGAATCGAGTGCGACGCTTGTAACCATAGATTGCTAATGGCGCGGTCAAGGCAAACATCGCTGTAGTAATGATCGGTCCATTTGAATTCAAAATCGTGTT
>ENA-OUVC01001486-OUVC01001486.1-marine-metagenome-genome-assembly--contig:-NODE-1486-length-13886-cov-2.255486_pt1 | contig 13886 bp, 13 predicted proteins | sample MGYA00248622_ERZ508571 | MGnify/ENA primary metagenome ERZ508571 (study PRJEB26236, sample SAMN06267175) | marine metagenome | isolation source: Columbia River Estuary | place: USA:Columbia River... | reverse complement strand
TGCCTACCACTTTGAGCCTCTGCTGGACGAAGTTTTGGCTACCAAGGGACTGCGCAAAGGCGGGGTTCACAAAAAACCCATTCATCCCCTCTACGCCTATTACGCCAGCAAGCGCTAAGGCTTGGTATTCGCCAAATTGCGAATCTTTTCGTCCATCACAAACTCATCCCCCTCCACGTAGGAATTGTGTCGATAAACCACTTTGCCTTGACCATCGTACAACAAGGTGTAGGGGATGGTCTGGAAGTTTAGAATTCGCTTCATGTCTTCGTTGGGGTCCAACAAAATGCGGTAAGGCCAGCGTACGCCTTTGATATACGATTTGACCTTGGCTGAATTGCGCGCATCATCAATGCTCACCGCGACCAACTGCAGGCCGTAATCCGTGGCCCAATCCTCGTAGAGGTCCAGGTAATTGTTAAGTTCCTTCTTGCAGGGGGTGCACCAGGTGGCCCAAAACGTCAAAAGAACCGGGCGGCCGTTCCCCACCAGTTCACTCAACTTGAGGGCCTTGCCGTCCACATCCCGCAGCACCACCGCGGACAAGCGCTCGTCGGCTCCCGATGAGGCAGGGGCCTGGGCCTGGGTCGTTAGCATCGACCCCAAACAGAGGGCTGCGCATAGTAGCCCTTTCAAAACCTGTGCATTCATGCACTAAAGATATGCCCACGGTTTGGGCTTATTTTGTGGCCCTGTTCCAAAAAATGAATTCCCGGCTATCCCTTCTCCTTGCATTGACCTTGGGCTTGACCTGGTCTGGTACGCCCCTCCAGGCCCAAACCAAAGGCGGGCAGTTCAGCGGTGACCTGGAATGGTTCCAAAATGTCTTCTTTTTGGATTCCTCGGTGCTTTCGGACCCCATTCCACCCCAGTATTACCAACAACTCAGTTCCACCGACGCCTGGATGAACCTCAATTACCGCCAAGGCGACCTGGAGGCGGGCCTGCGCTTTGACTTGTTCCTCAATTCCGGGCTGCGTAATCCGTACGTTGTTCGCAATCAGCAGGGCATTGGGTTTTGGTACGTTAGCCACAAGGTCAACAAACTAAAGGTGCGGCTGGGTCACCTGTACGATCAATTTGGCAATGGGATCACCTTTCGTGCCTACGAAGGCCGGGGACAGAATTTGGATTATGCCCTTTTTGGCCTCTCGGGCCAGTACCAAATCAACGATCATTGGCAAATCAAAGGCTTTACGGGCAAGCAAAAGGTCCTTTTTGATACCTATGCCCCTGTCATCAAAGGCCTCTGCTTGCAGGGCAACCTTCGTTCCGAGCGCCTGGGCTTGAGCTGGGCCCCGGGTTGGTCCTTTGTCAACCGCACCCTCGATGGGCAATCCATGCAGAGTGTGGTCGGCAGCATCGAGAGCCTGGACCCCTCCAAACGTTTTGTGCCCAAGTACAATACCTATGTCGGATCGTTTTTCCAGAACCTGCAATGGGGGCCCTGGAGTCTCAACACCGAATGGGCCCTCAAGAGCCAAGAGGCGGTGTTGGATCGCAACGGAATCCTCGAAAACAGCCCCGGATCGGTGCTTTATACGGATTTGGGGTATTCCAAAGACGGTTTTGGCATCAATGTGCAGTACAAACGGACCGACCACTTTGACTTTCGGGTTTCGCCCCTCGAAATTCTCAACGAAGGGCTGATTAATTACATCCCACCCGGGGCCCGTATGAATACCTACCGACTGACATCGCGTTACGCGGCGGCAACCCAGCTGGTCGGGGAGAACGCCGTCCAAATCGAAGCGGTGTACAGTCCTGCTCGTAACACTCAATTGCAGTTCAACCTGAGCCATGTGAACGGACCCGATCGCAGCCTCTATTACCGGGAGTACTACGCCGAAGCCAAACACAAATTCAACAAACAAATCACCCTTAGCGGAGGTCTCCAACATTTGGTGTACAACCAAGAACTCTACGAGTTCAAGCCTGGAGCTCCTCTCGTCCGGGCCTGGACGCCTTTTGCTGAACTAACCTACAAAATCAACCGCCAAAAATCCCTTCGCATCGAGGCCTCCCAAATGACCACCGAACAAGACCTGGGCGACTGGCTTTGGGGACTGGTGGAATATAACATTGCTCCCCGTTATTCGTTCAGCATCATGGATATGTGGAATTACGGAAACCCCAACCCCGACAAGCGCAACCATTATTACACCGCCTTTGCGGCGCTCAATTGGCCCGGCCTTCGCTTTACGGGTGGTTATGTGCGTCAGGTACAGGGTGTTATATGCACCGGAGGGGTCTGCCGCGTAGAGCCCGCTTTTAACGGATTGCGCTTCAGCATGAGTGCTAATTTTTGATCGAACCTCATGAAACGTCCTTCCATCCTCCTAGGTTTGCTTTTGATGTTGGCAGGCTCCTGCCGTGAAATAGGTCCAGCCGTGGATCTGGGTCTCAACATCCTGCGGGTTGATACCGTTTATACCGAAAGTCCGGCGGCCAAAGCGCCCATCACCGCCTTGATCGAAGAATTTACCGGGGTTCGCTGCGTGAATTGCCCGCGGGCGCATCGGCTGATCGAAACCCTCCAGGGCCAATATCCCGGCCGTGTTTTGGCCGCCGGAATCCATACCGGTTTTTATGCCACGCCCTACCCCAACCGTTTGGACCTTCGAATTCCTGAGGGACCCGCGCTGGAGCTTTTGCTGGGCGGAACATTGGGCTATCCTGCAGGTGCGGTCAACCGTACCCGCTTTGCAGGCGAAAACCTGATGCTTCTTTCAGACCAAAAATGGTCCAGCCATGTCGCCGATTTGATGGACGACAGCGCATCGGTTCGCCTAGAAATGTTGTCATCCGGGTATTCAGCCGCCACCAACCGCACCGAAGGCCGACTGCGTTTGCGCTTTGCCGCACCGGTCAACCCGGGTCCCACCTTTACGCCCCTTTACCTCACCCTGTATCTTCTCCAAAACAACCTCTTGGACTGGCAATTGGACGGGGGCGGAATCGACTCTCAATACGTTCACCGGCATGTAGTTCGCCGCCTCATAACGCCGGTCAACGGAATGGTCTTGAACGCTCCGGATTATCGAGCCGGACGGGTGATCGAAATTGAATTCAAACACAATCTGGGGAACCTGCAACCGCTCCCGGTTTGGAACGATTGCAAATGGTTGGCCGTGGTTCACCAAAATCGTAACAACGATTTAACAATGGTTCAGGCGGCGCAGTTTCCTTTTGTTACCAACTAAGATCTCCAAGCCCCTCCTTGATGAAATCGCTTCCCGAACGCACCGATGTATTGGTCGTCGGTGCCGGGCCGGCCGGTGCCACCACCTCTTTATTTTTGGAACAAAAGGGGATCGATCACTTGGTCATTGACCAAAGCGAATTTCCCAGGGACAAAATCTGCGGCGATGCCCTCAGTGGCAAAGTCATTGATGTGCTGGCCCGTCTGGACCCCCGCCTCGTCCAAGAGATGGAAGCCCTAACAAGCGAATTTCTACCTTGTTACGGAATCACCTTCGTGGCTCCCAACGGAACCGATCTATCGATTCCTTTTCGAACCAAAGTAGCGGATCGGCTGACGGCGGCTGGTTTTATCAGTCCCCGTTTGGATTTTGATGCTTTTTTGGTTTCCAAAATTCATCCGGAACGGCTTCGGACCTCTTGCAAACTAATCTCGTTGTCGAATGCGGGGTCCATCGCATCCGCCACTGGTGCAGGGTCCATCGCATCCGCTACTGGTGCGGGGCCTGCCTCAACGACCGCAGGCGAGCACCACGTTACGGTAGAATACCAGGGGGAGCGTCGAACCATCCGCGCTCGTTATGTAGTTGGCTGCGAAGGGGAGCGTTCCCTGGTCGCCAAGGAATGGGCGGGTTACGTCAAAGACAAAAACCATTATTGCGCCGCCCTGCGGGCCTATTACACGGGTGTTACCGGTTGTCACTCCGATAACTACATCGAATTGCATTTCCTCAAAGATATTTTGCCGGGCTATCTATGGATTTTCCCCATGAGCAACGGGCGCTTCAATGTGGGCATCGGGATGGCATCGCATCGCATCGCGCAACGCAAGGTCAATCTCAAAACCGCCTTCGAAAAGGCCATCCGCGAAATCCCGGCATTGCGCGAGCGATTTGCGCATGCCCAACCCCTCACCCCCTTGCAGGGTTGGGGGCTTCCCTTGGGGAGCAAGCGTTTTCCATTGTCCGGCGAAGGATTCCTCTTGGTGGGTGATTCCGGCTCCCTCATCGACCCGTTTACCGGTGAAGGCATTGGCAACGCCATGAAAGCGGGGTACCATGCCGCCGAACACCTGGCCCTCAGCCTCCAAAATGGTCGCCGTGACGCCGCCTGGATGCGTTCCTACGATCAAAGGGTCTACCGAGACCTGGGCGGTGAGCTCCAAATCGGCAAAACCCTCCAGAAACTCACCAATTACCCCCGACTCTTTGACTTTGTGGTGGGCAAGGCGGCCCGAAACCGCGAACTACGGAACCTGATTTCCTCCATGTTCGATGATATCAGCCTGCGCAACCGCCTTCGCAATCCTTTCTTTTACCTGCGTTTGCTTTTAAGCCGGGATTAAAAAGTCCATGGATTGTGGAAAAAATTCGTGCAGCCTTTAACTTTAGCCTTTCACTCATTAATCACCTTTCTAATCCACAAGACTATGAACAAAGTTTGGATCGCCCTGCTCGGCCTTGCAATGGCCGTTTCCTGCAAAAAGAACGATTCCTGGATTCCTTACGGACCCGGCTCTAACGGGCAAGGGGGCGGCGGAACCGGCGGCGGCGGAACCGGCGGAACCGGTTTGGTTGTATCCCGCGTTCAGAATGCTTTTGCCATCAACTTTAGCGGCAACTGGTGTGGCCCCTGCGGTGCCAACGGTATTCCTGCTCTTTACAACTTGAGTACCACCCACGGTGCCAAATTCAGCGGCATCAAAGTCGGCCTTAACGATCCCTTCACCATCCCCGAAGGCAGCTCCATGGCCAGCCAATACGGCGTATCCGGTATTCCTGCTTATGTTGCCGGTGCTGATTTCCTCCAAAGTTCTTCTGCCTGGACCTCCGCCGTCAACACCATTATTGGCACGGTCCCTGCGAATGTCAAGGCTGGGGTGGCTCTTCGCCGTACCAAGGTGGGTGACTCTATTTATGTGGACACCAAGGCTGAATTTTTCCAGGCTGTTCCTGCCGGAAACTATTCCTTGGCGGTCTTTTTGGTCGAGAACAACATCGCCCTCAGCCAAGCCGGCCAAAGCGATCCCAACTTCAAGCACAAGATGGTCTTCCGCGGTGGCGCAACGGCCATGCCATCCAACAACATCACCGGCGTTTGGGGTGAGCAATTGGAAAACAACAACACCGCCATCCCACAGGGCAAGACCTACGAAATGACCTTTGGTTATGTAGCTCCCACTGGTTTGACTCCGGCTGTTAACCTGAACAACCTGCAGGCCATTGCCGTCATCTTCGAAACCGATAACAGCGGCAAGCCACTGCGCGTTCTCAACAGCAACCGAATCTAATTCTATTCTGGCTTAGCGGATTCCCTCGGGATTCGCGGAGATTCCCTTCGGGATTCGCGGACAAGACCGCCCGCAAATCGCTCAAACCTTCAAGGCCGACCTGTCATCAGGTCGGCCATTTTTTTGGATAAATCTTGGGCCGCCTCTCGGGCTTTTTCGGCAAAATCCGAACCGGAAGATGCGTAGAGAATGCTCCGTGATGCGTTGATGATTAGGTTGTTATGTGAAGTACAACCCGCTTGGATCACAGCTTCCAAATCCCCGCCTTGGGCTCCAATACCCGGAACCAAAAAGAAATGTTGCGGGAAATCAGCCCGCAACGCAGCCAAGGCCTCCGGTCTTGTGGCGCCCACCACCAGCATGGTGTCTTCGTGGCTACCCCAGGAGAGGGCCGCATCCACCATGTGGCGATAGAACGGCCTCCCATCGGCGGCCGTTTTTTCTTGAAAATCAGCGGCCCCGGAATTGCTGGTCAAGCCCAAAACGACGGCCCATTTACCAGTCCTTCCCAAAAAAGGCTGCACCGAATCCCGGCCCATGTAAGCATGCAGTGTGACGGCATCGACCCCGTAGACATCGTAAAAGGCGTGGGCATAACGATCGGCGGTGTTCCCAATATCGCCCCGTTTGGCATCGGCGATGCAAAGCGCCTCGGAGGGCAGGCATTCGACCGTGCGGGCAAAACATTCCATCCCGGCAGGACCCATCGCCTCAAAAAAAGCCAGGTTGGGTTTGTAGGCGATGCATAGGTCGGCCGTGGCCTCCACAATGGCTTTGTGAAAGGCCAAGACGGGATCGGGCTCGTTACGAAGACAGGCGGGGATGCGCTCTGGATCGGTGTCCAGTCCAACGCATAACATGGTCTGGCGTTGCTGGATGAGGTCCAGCAGTCGTTGGTAGGTTAGGGGTGCTCGCACGATGGGGGGATGGATTCAATGAGGGTGATTTCGGGAACCGATTGCCGAATGACTTTTTCGATGCCGTTCCGCAGGGTGAGGTGACTGATATTGCACTGCTCGCAATTGCCGATCAAACGCAGACGGACTTCGCCGGCTTGATTGACCTCCAACAATTCCACATTCCCGCCGTCCCCTTCGAGGTAAGGCCGGATGGTATCCAGCGCAGCCTGAACCCGGTCAAAAAGGGATTGCGCAGGGCTCATGTGGAGCGGTGATGCATGGCAATACGCCTCGATACTTCACCGGCCAGATCGAGGTAGGCCTGCGCGATGGGGGTACCGGCCACCGAGGGCCCTTGAGTAGAACCTTCGACCATGGGCAGGCTGGCCAGGCATTCCAATCCCAATCGTTCCGCCAGGGCATGGATTCCCTCTTTTCCAAAGGGATGGTACCGCTGTTCAGGTTGGTCTGCGGGGCTGAACCAAGCCATATTCTCCACCAGACCCAGCAAATGCAGCTTGGTGCCTTCGGTTTGAAACATCCGACCCGCTTTGAGGGCATCGGCCACGGCCATCGCCTGGGGTGTGGTCACCAGAAGACCAAAGGCCTCAGGGAATAATTTGGTGAGGGTGAGTTGAACATCCCCGGTTCCGGGCGGCAAATCCATGACCAAATAATCCAATTCGCCCCAATCCACCTCCGAAAAAAACTGCTTGAGCGTATTCGATGCCATCGGTCCACGCCAAATCAGGGGCCTGGCCGGGTCAATCAACAAACCCACCGACATCATACGGAGGCCGTCGACCTCCACCGGAATCATGCGACCATCTTTCAAGCCAGGCTGACGGTCTTCGGCCCCCAGGAGAATCGGCACATTGGGGCCGTACAAATCCGCATCCAACAAGCCCACAGCCGCGCCAGATGCAGCCAAGGCCCTGGCCAAATTCACAGCAACCGTGGTTTTGCCCACCCCGCCTTTGCCAGAAGCCACCATCACCAGGTTTCGAACCTCCGGTAACCAATCCATGCCTTGGGCACGGCCCAGGGTTCGGGCCTCCATGCGGATCTCCACCTGCAGGTCCGTCCCCCAATCCTCGGCCAGCGCCGTTCGACAATCCGCCTCCATGCGATCCTTGAGGGGGCATGAAGGGGTGGTCAAACGAATCAAAAACCGAATCGTCTTCGAGCTAGCGTCGACTTCCAGGTCTTCGATCATGCCCAGCGTGACCAAGTCCTTGCCCAAATCGGGCTCTCGGACCCTGGACAGGGTGACCCGTACCGCCTCCGTATCAAGAACGCTGGGGGGGCCTGCCATGAAAACTAGGAGCGACCGTAGGCCTTCAGGGTCCGCAAGTGGGAATTCACAGCCAAGGCCATGCTGGGGAAGGTATTGTAACCGTACCCAAATTCAGCCGCCGTTTCCCGCACAATGCGGGCAATGGCTGGATAATGAATATGCGATATGTTAGGAAAGAGGTGGTGCTCAACCTGATAATTCAATCCACCCAAATACCAAGTCAACAAACGGTTACCGGGCGAAAAATTGGCCGTGGTCTGCAATTGATGGACAGCCCAAGAGTTATCCATCAAACCTTTGTCGTCCGGCAATGGCTGATCAGCTCCTTCGACCACATGCGCCAACTGAAAAACAATGGCCATAATAAAGCCGGCAACCAAGTTAACGACCAGGAATCCTGCCAAGACCGTAATCCAAGATAAAGGACTGAGCATCAATGGCAAAACCAAAAGGATTCCAAAGTACAGAAGCTTCCCGGTAATTAATTTGGTCATTTGTTGGAACACAAAATGAGGTCCTTTGGCCATGGACCAACGAATGGCTTGCCGAACGTCTTTGACGTAGAAAGACAAAGTCATCATCGAATAAAGCAAGGGAGCATACAGGTGCTGAAAACGGTGAACGGGACGAAGGGGTTGGTGCTTATCGAATCGAAGCAAGGCCATGCCGGCAATGTCTTCGTCCGCACCGTGAATGTTGGTGTAGGTATGATGATAGACATTGTGCTGCATCTTCCAGCTGAACTTGTTGCCACCGATCATGTAGATAGAGGAAGCAAACAAACGATTGATCCAGGCCTTGTCCGAAAACGAATTGTGGCAGGCATCGTGCATCACTCCCATTCCAATACCGGCGAGGGCAATACCCAGCCAAACAAAAACCAACATGGCCGCCCACCAAGGCATGGGCACAGCAATCAAAAGCGTTAAGGGGCCCAGATAGGCCAGGATCCAAAACAGACCCTTGCCAATCATGCGCATTCCCCCGTTGGAGGAAAGGCCTTTTTGGTCAAAATACTCCTTGACCCTCTGTTTGAGGGATTGGTGAAAGGTAAATTGTTGTGCGTTGGCGAATCGAATGGTTTGGCTCATAGCACAAAGGTACGCCTGCCTTAGGGATGGGACAAAACAGCGGAGCTGTAAGGTGGAATGGCGATTTGATAACGGCCTTTGCCCAGATGCATCACGTGACCACGGCCTGCCAACAGATTTAATTCAAATCGACTGCCCAATCGGTCCCGCACCGAGCGAGGCAGCGGAAGGGCCAGCCCTCGTTGGCTGTTGACGCCCCCTTCGACGGAGGTCCCCCTCAAGCGCTGCGCGATGGGGTCGTTGAGATCCACCACCGTTTCGAGGGGTTTGGACGAACGATTCCATACCACCCAAACATCTTCCTGGAGATAACGTCGACTCATGATCAGCGCCTCGGGTTGGTCCAACAAAAAATGCGTACTCCCGTACGACAAGGCCATGCTCTGGGAGCGAATCTGCATCAGGCGGCGGCAATGCTCCATGGTCTCTTGTTCGGGTCTGGAAAGGCCCTCAAAACGCATCATGCGCCGATTATCCGGATCTCCGGCCCCCATCATTCCCCATTCGTCCCCGTAATACAAAACCGGAACGCCCGGTACCGTCGCTATCAGCGTTTGCAACATGCGCAGTCGGTCAAAACCCAGGGTATCCACCCCTTCCACTTGGCGATCCCAACCGGCCGCGATCGGGTCTTCGTCAAAACGCAACGCCTTGGAAGCGTAGGCGATAAAACGAGGCATATCGTGGTTCCCCGAAATATTTCCCATGCTGTGCTGATGACCGTAATACAAAAAAGATTCCTCCAGGCTTTGGCGAATCAAACCCAAATCGGTCGCATCCGATGCCAGCGCAGAACGCGCATCGAAATAAAAATTAAAGTCAAACTGCGCATCAATCATCCCACTGCCCACATAGGAACCAATCAACTGCCGACTTCCAAAGGTCTCCCCGATTTGGTAAACCGAACGTCCTTGGGGACCCACAATACGCTCCTTGATTTTGCGGGTCAGGGTTCGCCAAAAAACCTCCGGGATATGCTTGGTGGCGTCGTGACGAAATCCATCCAAGGGAAATTGTTCCAACCAATACAAAGCCGAATCACTCATGGTACGATAGACCTCGGGCCTTTCAAGGTCCAGGCTGGGCATGAAGGTGTCAAACCAAGTGGTCAACCGATGCTCATCCCAGATTCGAATGTTTTTGCGACCATCGGGCAGGTCCAGGGTCGTGATCCAATCCGGATGCTGCCGCAGGAGCGGGTGTTCCTGATGGACGTGGTTGGCCACATAGTCCAGCAAAACATTGATTCCGTGGGCATGGGCTGTATCAATGAGCCGACGAAGAAGGTCCTCGTCCCCAAAACGACGATCCACCCGGCTGGACGAAATGGGCCAGTAACCATGGTAACCCGAATACATGCGATTGGGTTTGGGCCATTCCCGGTACGGTCCTTCGGGGTTTTGGACAATGGGTGAAATCCATAAGCTGTTGATCCCCATCTGATCAAAATAGCCTTCCTGAATTTTGTTCAAGACCCCCTGCAGATCCCCTCCCCAATAGTTGGCTTTGGGGTGAACCTCCGGATGTTGAACCGGTCGATCGTTGGTGGAATCACCGTTCGCAAATCGATCCACAAACACAAAATACATTCGCTGCGCTTCAGCATCGTGCCGGGTAAGTTGGGCAGGATTGCGAACCAGCCGGCCTTTGGTTAACGGTAACAACAAATCGTTTCCGGGACCCTGGGGACCGTAGGTGTAAATGCGTAGGTACGATCGGGCATGGTTGATAGCCTCATCGGGAATTTTCAGGTTCCATTCGGTGGCGGACGCTGTCCCTGCATTCGAATCCGGTTCCAGGCGGGCCAAGCAAAGGTTCTCCCAAAAAACCAAGGCCCCGCCGGGCCTACCGGCCCAGCCAAAGCGCAACATCCCCTCCTTTTCCTCCAGCACATCGAGAGCAGGCGCTGGCCCGCCCCCCGGCATCAACCGTAACAACGAATTCACACCACCGATGCCGTTATCCCTTCGGGCCGGGTTCGCCGGATCCAAGATCCAACGACCGTTGACCACCAACTGGTACGGGTAGGATCCCGCATTCAAACGCTGTGGCAGGCGCCACTCCCCCCTGGCCTTGTCCCAGCTTAGGGGATGGCTTCGTGGATTCCACCCGTTAAAATCCCCGACCACCGATACCGAATCCACGGTTTCATCCTTGGCAGGCCGGTAAACAAAAACCGCCTCGGAATGCAGAGGCGCCTTCACCGGTAATTCCAGAACTTGACCCCCTTCCAAGTCCAAACCCAAAACCCAAAGCGGACGACGATCCAGCGCGGGAGACGCCTCCTTGGATCGGGCATCGGGATACAAATTCAAAAGCCGACCATCTGCGCTCCGAGACCAAGACCAACCCTGCGGAACCCGTACATCCTTGAGCGAACCTGCCTTGCGCAAATAATCCTCCAAGACCACGGTCGTTGTGTCCTTGCTTTCCCAACCCTTCAGCACCACCGGAGAAGGCCGGCCCGGTAACAAAGGGCCCTGAGGTCCTGCAGCCGTTGCGACCGAAGTCCAAGCGCCCCAAAAAATCCATCCAAGGAACCAAACACCTATGGCCTGAGCCGCTTTACGCAATCCCTCCGCAACACGATACACATCATCCGTGACCAACGGGTTTCGTTGATTGGCATGGGCATGCCAGGCATCCAATGCACGGACCAAACGCTTGGGCCCGATACGCCTGCTCCATTCCAAAGGCCCGCGGGGGTAATTGGTTCCGTAACGCATTCCCAAATCAATGTCTTCGGCCACTGCCACCCCTTCGTCCAGGGTTCTGTAGGCCTCGTTCATCATGCAGGCCAAAACACGAGCCGTCACCATCCCGCCGTGATCCGGACACAAGACCAACTCTACTCCCAACGCCCTGCCTGTTTCCCGCCAAGCTTCCTGAACCTCCGGGGCTGTGTTTCCCGACACCATTTCCCAAACGCTTGCCTCCAGCGAATCCGGCCAGGCATTCCAGGCCGCCCATTGAATCGAAGATGACCCCTCCGCATTCAATCCCAAATCCTTGAATCGTTGTTCAAGCGGTGGGCCCACCAAATGCAACATGACCAACTGGACACCCCAGGTCTCCAGCGCATGACAGCACTCGGCCTGCCCATCCCGGTCCTCCCAATCCGTCACCAAAACCAAATCCGGTGCATCGCCCTGAGGATTCAGGGCCTGGGCACCATCCAACTCGACCACCTGGTGACCCAGGGCGCGCCAGGAATCCAATCGCCCCGTGGGAATCGGGGCTCCCCAAACCAAGATATTCAGGGCATGGTGCTGTGTTAGAGGGTTGGGTTGAAACAAGGGCTGCTGTTCAGGTTGGGATGAAGGAGTCATGGGCTGAAAATACGAAATACCCCGGCTTTGACCTTTAAATTTGGTGGCATGCAGTCCATTCAAACCGACCAAGCCCCCAAACCTATCGGGCCTTATTCCCAGGCCGTCCAGCACGGTCAGACCTTGTACATCTCCGGCCAAATCGCCTTGGACCCCGAAAGCGGAAACTTGGTCCAGTCCAGCATTCAGGACGAAACACACCGAGTCATGCGCAATCTCCAGGCCATCCTGCAAAGCCAGGGCCTGGGATTTGAAAGTGTCATCAAAGCCAGCATCTTTTTGTCCAGCATGGATTTATTCGGTCCGGTCAACGCCGTTTATGGCAGCTATTTCACAGAACCCTACCCTGCCCGCGAGACTGTGGCTGTTCTGGGACTGCCCCGAGGCGTCAATGTCGAAATATCGATGATCGCCGCCTTCCCTGCTTAAAAGGATCGCCGCCTTCCCTGCTTAAGTGAATGGGCGCCGCTTCCCTGCTTAAGTGAATGGGCGCCGTCCTGCTTCGTGCAGGTAGGCTGCTCAGTGCAGGTATACGCAGATATCTCCGCTATCGGGAGCAATCACCACCTCGACCCGCTCCTGAATCATCGTTGCGAGGGATAATCCAACAAAATCCGCATGCACAGGATAATCCTTGTGCGAGCGGTCCACCAGCACCGCGCATTGCAATTTGCGGGGGACGGTTTGCATAAAAGGCTTGAAGGCGTACAACATGGTTTTGCCGGAATGCGCCACATCATCCACCACCACCACCACCTCGTCTTTCCATAACATTGGATCCATCCCGGTCGTGATTTCATCGTGAACGGGATTGTCCTTGTTCATGCGGATATAATCCACCACCACCTCCAATTCGGGGGCTAATTTGGCCAATTCAGCTTGGAGACGATGGGCCAATTCCAATCCGCGGTTCTTGACCCCGGCCAAGAGCAAACGGGTTTCATCAAAATTAGCCTCCCGGATCTGCAAGGCAATACGGGTCAGCTTGCGGGCGACAGCGTCGCTGTCCAGAAGCAGGGTTTTGAAGGAGGAAGGCGTGGAATCAGTCATCGTGGGTGTGGTTAATGAGGTCTCGTGGGTTTCGGATTTCGATGGGAGGGTATCCGGCTTGGATGTTCACCAGGTTGTAGCCTTTGATTCGGTCCCAATTGACAATATGCCGAAAGTTCCAACTGGCCAAAACATCCACCTTGGCAACCGTGGCCAAAGCAATATGACGACAATCCTGCAAACTGGTCTCGCCCACCACTTTTTCGGCGATGTAGCGATTCGCCAATTGAATCGATTCGTTGTTAAGGCGAACCCTTTCGAAACAATCCTCGGGGTAGCGATCCAAATGCTCCCTTACTTCGTCCGGCGCGCTCTCCAATTCCAGTTCCAATAGATCCGATAACACAAAAATTAATTCTCCCTCTTCGAGACGCCGAAAGAACAAGCGGGTTATCGACCGAAATTCATGCCCGTAGTACGCCCCAACGATGGAGGTATCAATGTAGACCCGCGGCCTGATAGGGTCCAATCCCGGAAGAAGGTCCTGCATCAAGAAGTCCGACCGCTAAGATCGCGGTATTTGTTACGACGCAAGGCTGATTCTCCTTTGCGCTGGCGAAGATTCTCTTCGTAATCCGCAAAGTTGCCCTCGAACCAATAGAAAGTGCCGTCCCCCTCGTAGGCCAGCATGTGTGTGCACACCCGGTCCAAAAACCAGCGATCGTGCGATATAATAACCGCACATCCGGGGAAATTTTCGATGGCTTCTTCCAGAGCCCGCAGTGTATT
>ENA-OUVC01001477-OUVC01001477.1-marine-metagenome-genome-assembly--contig:-NODE-1477-length-13930-cov-3.426767_pt1 | contig 13930 bp, 11 predicted proteins | sample MGYA00248622_ERZ508571 | MGnify/ENA primary metagenome ERZ508571 (study PRJEB26236, sample SAMN06267175) | marine metagenome | isolation source: Columbia River Estuary | place: USA:Columbia River... | reverse complement strand
CAGTGTTGCCGCATCAATTACAGGTGTTGCAACCTTCTTAGGCTCTCCACCTTCGAAACCTGCTGCAACAACAGTGATACGAACTTCATCACCTAGTGCATCATCGATAGTTGTACCGAAGATGAACTTAGCGTTTGGATGCACAGCTGATTGAACAAGCTCGCACGCCTCGTTAACTTCAAACAAACCAAGATCTGATCCACCAGAAACTGAAAGAAGTACGCCCATCGCACCATCAATTGATGCTTCAAGTAGCGGACTTGAGATTGCAAGCTCAGCTGCACGTAGCGCACGATTTTCACCACGAGCAGAACCAATTCCCATAAGTGCAGAACCCGCACCTGACATAACCGCTTTAACATCTGCGAAGTCAAGGTTGATAAGTCCTGGCTGAGTAATGATTTCGGTAATTCCTTGAACACCTGAGAGCAGAACTTGATCTGCGCTCTTGAAGGCATCAGCCAAAGTAATTGTGCGATCTGAAATTGCAAGTAAACGATCATTAGGAATAACGATCAAAGTATCTACTTCTGCACGAAGTGCTTCGATGCCAGCATCTGCCTGAGTTGAACGAAGCTTTGCTTCAAATGAGAATGGACGAGTAACAACACCAATTGTTAATGCGCCAATCTCTTTAGCAATCTTTGCAACAACTGGAGCTGCACCTGTACCGGTTCCGCCACCCTCGCCTGCAGTTACGAAAACCATATCTGCGCCACGAAGAATTTCTTCAATGTCATCTGCGTGATCAAGTGCTGCTTCGCGACCCTTATCTGGATCCATACCTGCACCAAGACCACGCGTTGTCTTGCGACCAATATCTAATTTCACATCTGCATCACTCATTAACAAATGTTGTGCATCTGTATTAATCGCAATGAACTCGACGCCTTTTAATCCGACATCGATCATGCGATTGATTGCGTTAACTCCACCGCCACCAATGCCGACGACTTTGATGACCGCTAAATAATTTTGTGGTGAAGCCACTTTGTTTCCTCCTTATGAACCATAAACCTCAACTTGAGCCTTACAATTCACTACTTTTCGATAAGGCGAACTTAAAGTGCATACGGGTGATTATCAAACACCGACATGTTTTGTTTAACGTGTCGCAAAAATTACTTATGTAAAAAATTATTTAACGATTGGTGCATGTGGTGCAGATAGATCAACTCTTTTGATTGCAGAGTTTTCAGGTAATGCCAAAAGTGCTTTGTAAACCTTTAATTTCAACTCATTATCTGAATTGGTGCCCCATCGAATCTCAAGGTTTTTTCCAGCGTTGTTGATTTCGAGGACCAAAGCGCCGGTGCTGCGAACTTTCACAACTGTCAATGCTGACTTGAGCTCTTCAGGAAGAGAGGTAAAGAAGGAAACGGCAGAAACCGCAGCCTCGAGATCTGATGCTTGAATCTGAACCAGAGGTGAGGATGGTTCCGAGCGAAGTGCAAAGCTCTTTCCAGTTGAATCGATTACCTGATTATTAAAGATGGCTACAGGTGTTCTTTCAGTTAATTCAATAGTGACCTTGCCATTGATCCAGTTGCGAGAAACATTTGCTGATTCAACCCAATCTAGGGTTTCAAACTTTGCTGCAATGGCCCGTGGTTCGACGCGAGCTAACTTCTGACCAATTGAAATTCCCGGATTGATCTGATTTTTACTACCAACAACATCTACCGCACTTACCGTGAAAAGCGAAGAGTACCCAAGTACATACGTTGCAGCCGCTAAGACAACAGCGCCAACAAGAAGAGTTAAACGACGGTTCATGATTGATTAAATCGGCGAGCTAATCCATCAACAATGATTGGCGCTAGCGAGCTCACATCGCCTGCACCTAAAGTCATGATGACATCGCCAGGTTCAGCCATAGCAATTACAGAATCTGTCACTTCAACAAAGTTAGGAATGTATTCGCCTTTGCTCATCTTGCTTGTGATGATCTTTGAGGTAACACCATCAATTGGTTTTTCACTTGCTGCATACACTTCGAGCACGATTGCACGATCTGCAGTATCTAGAACATCTGCAAAGCCCTGAGCAAAGGCTTGAGTTCGCGAGTAACGATGCGGTTGAAAGATCACGATCAAACGACCATCTGCGGCATAACGTCGTGCAGCTTCAAGGGTTACTTTGAGTTCCGTTGGGTGATGGCCGTAATCATCAATTACTCGAACTCCGTGGACAGTTCCCTTGACTTCAAAACGGCGACCTGTGCCGCGAAATGTGCTTAATCCCGTTAATAGCTCTGCCGCACCAAAGCCCAGCTTGAGTCCAGTTGCTAATACTCCTGCTGCATTTAAAAGATTGTGGTGGCCAGGAACTTGAAGTTCGATATGTCCAACACTCTTTCCATTCCAGATTGCACGAGCCGTTGAGCCCATTGTTAAAAGTTCAATCTGATCAATATGCAGATTGGCGTTCTCTGAAACTCCGTAAGAAACAAGTTCTGTACCGCTGACGGAATTAGCTAATGCGACTGCGCCTTGATCATCTGCGCAATAGGTAAGGAATCCCCCAGGTTTGATAGTTGCTGCAAAATCGCGGAAGGCTTGAGCCACTGACTCGGCGGTGGCAAAGAAATCAACATGGTCATGCTCAACATTTGTCACGATCGCTGCAAATGGGTTGTATTCAATAAATGAACCATCGGATTCATCTGCTTCAGCAACAAAGATCTCGCCAGTACCGCGATGAGCATTTGAGCCAGATGCGGTAATGGTTCCGCCGATTGCAAATGATGGATCTGCGCCGCATGCCTGTAATGCAACAGCAAGCATTGATGAGGTAGTTGTCTTGCCATGAGTACCTGCAACTGCAACGCTCTTTGATTCAGACATCAGGACTGATAGCGCTGCAGCACGTGTGAGTGTTGGAGTATGTAACTCGGCAGCACGCAAACGTTCAGGATTGTTTGCAGCAATTGCATTTGAATACACAACTAAATCAGCACCATCTACATTTGCTGCGTTGTGTGAGGTTGCAACAGTTGCGCCAAGTGCAGACAAGGCTGTGACGACAGAAGAATCTTTCGCATCTGATCCACTGACTGTTATTCCATGTGACAGAGCAATGCGCGCTAATCCGCTCATGCCCGCTCCGCCGATACCTATGAAGTGAACGCGCTTGCCTATGAGCGAGGAAAGTTGTGGCTTCATGCTTTCATCGCAAATTCTGTCAACGATGCAATCTTTTCTGCTGCATGTAGATCTGCGCCATTGCCTTCGACCATTGCTTTTGTTGATTGCTGAAGTAGGGCATCGAGGTTGTTTTCCAGATACTCCGCGGTGAATTCCTTTTGAGTTATTACTTGTGCGCGACCATCGGCCACGAGGGATGCGGCATTAACAAACTGCTCGCCATTTCCAATAGGTAGAGGCACAAAAAGAGCGTAACGGCCCAGCGCTCTGAATTCGCTGCAGGTCACCGCTCCGCTGCGACCAATCACTAAATCTGCCGCTAAATACGCATCTGCCATCGCCTCTATGTAGGAAACTGCTTTATAACTAGCAGTCGATGCCGGCAGCGCGTTGAGCTTTCCAACGGAGTGCAAAACCTGAACGCCTTTGCGATTGAAGACTGCAAGTGAAGATTCGATTACCTTATTTATTGCAACAGAGCCCTGAGAGCCACCCATGATGACAACAAGTGGTGCATTCTCAGAAAAGCCAAGCTTCTTCTTTGCCTCAGTGCGTGCCTTCTTCCAATCCTTTTCAGCTGCAACAAAACCTTGCGCAACATCTGAACGTAGCGGCAAACCTGCAAGAAGTGCGGAAGAAAACTTTCCGCTTTCAACGGGATGAGCGACCGCCAAGTGATCTGTGAAAGCTGCTCCTAAGCGATTTGCCCATCCTGGTTTTGCATTTGCTTCATGAATGACAATAGGAACACCGGCAAGTTTTGCAGCAATATAAGCCGGAGCACTTACATATCCTCCGAAACCAACAACCGCCGAAGAACCCTTTATGACCTTTGAACATGCACGAACCGATGACAGTAGATCGACTGGAATTTTCAACCAGGATGCAGATGGTGTGCGTGAAATTCGAACTCGTGGAATCAAATGCAAAGGAAAGTTCGCTGCCGGAACAAGTGTTGTTTCAAGCCCACTTGAAGTTCCTAGAAATATCAATCGATCATGTGGGTGAACAGCAGCCCACTGACGTGCAACAGCTAGTGCAGGTTCAATATGGCCAGCGGTTCCTCCGCCTGCCAGAACTACCGTAGCCATTTAATTCCTGTCTCTTTTAACTCTTTATAGATTACTGGGTCTCGACGTGCAGCACCCAATACAAATCCAATTCCCATATACGTGGCGATTAACGCTGATCCTCCGTATGAAACAAGAGGCAAAGTCACACCAACGACGGGCAAAACGCTGATTGCAGAGCCAATATTCAAGATTGTTTGAATTGCAATCCATACACCAAAGCCAGATGCAACGTAGCGCACCATTGGATCACCGGCACGCAACGCTAATTTAAAGATTGAAAAGATCAGAATCGACAGCAATAACAATGTTGCGAGGGTTCCAAATAATCCAAGTTCCTCGCCAATTACTGCGAAGATAAAGTCGGTATGAGCTTCAGCCAAGTTTCCCCACTTTTGGCGGCTTGCTCCAAGTCCAACACCAAATAAACCACCACTAGCAAGGCCTAACAGACTGTGCGCAGGCTGCCATCCATAAAGTTTGTACTGATCTTCTGCAAATGGATTTAAGAAAACCATGAATCGTTGCACACGATAGGGCGAGGTAAGAATGGCGGCAGTTAATCCCACAAGACCAACGCTTAATGCAATTCCGAAGATTCCAAGGCGCAGACCCGACACCCACAACAAGCCAGCCAAAATGCAGGCAAATACTGAAGCGGTACCTAAATCACTACCAGCCATAACAAGGATGATGCACAGTGCAAAGGCAGGTGCGATTAACTTTAATACTGCGATGTGATCAACACCTGAACGTTCTTGTTTTGCAAGCATAAATCCAGCCCACAAAATCATCATGAACTTTGCGATCTCGCTGGGCTGGACATCGACAAAGCCCAAACTAATCCAGTTGTGGTTTCCGTTAACGCTCTTTCCGATTACTTGCACGATCAGAAGCAGGAACACAGAAACTGAAAAACCAAAGCGGGCAAGCACCTTCCATTGATTCAATGAAAGGCGAGACAACACCCACGCCATCGGAATTGAAAGCAACAAGAAGATGAATTGGCGCAAAACAATTCCGAAGGATGTGCCCTTAGTTTCCAACGAGTGAATAGAAGAGGCAGAGAAAACCATAACCAAACCCAACAAACTTAGCCCAAGAGTACTTCCAAGCAACATGTAGTAAAGATTGACCGGCTTTGTAAAAAATGTTTCGCGTGGTTGATTACTCATGTGCAACCAGTTTCTTGACGGCAGCAGCAAAGCGATCTCCACGATCTGCGTATGAAATAAATTGATCCATCGATGCACATGCTGGAGCCATCAAAACAGTGTCCCCCGCAGATACTTTTTCAAGGGCTGCAGCAACCACAGCTTCCATTAATCCGTTGGATTGACCACCGCGCACATAATCAGCAGGTGCATCGATAATCAGTTGTGGAATTTCAGGTGCATGCTGAGTTAATGCATCAGCGATTAACTGACGATCTGCTCCAATAAGAATTGCCGCTTTAATTCTTCCCTTGCAGCGCTGAACTAGTGCATTCATATCTGCGCCCTTGGCCAATCCCCCAGCAATCCAGATCACTGAAAGATGAGACATCAAAGAGGCTGCCGCTGCATGCGGATTAGTTGCCTTTGAATCATCAACCCAGGCAATGGAATCTGACTCGAAAACTGTTTCGATGCGGTGTCGACCTGGGCGAAACTCCTGCAATGCTTTTTGAATGATTTCGTGAGGAACATCTATTGAACGGGCAAGCGCTGATGCGGCAAGCGCATTGGAAACATTATGCGGAACCGTTGGCTTGATATCAGCTAATTCGCAGAGCATTGAAGCCTGTTGTGGATCTGGCACAAAAGCGCGATCCACCAATAGCTCTTCTACTACCCCGATTTCACCGGGTGCAGGAGTTTCTAGTGAAAAGAAAACCTTGCGATCGGTAAATCGGTTAGCGCGCTTAACTACCTCGCCATCATCGGCGTTTAGTATTGCGATTGCGGCGCGATCTAAAATTGAAAACTTTGCATCTGCGTATGAATTGAAGTCTCCATGCCAATCGAGGTGGTCATCTGCAATATTTAAGATGGCTGCAGAAACGAATTGAGCCTGCTTAGACCAGTGCAGTTGGAAGCTTGAGAGTTCAAGAACTAAGTAATCGTAAGGATCTGTGCGATCTACCGCATCAATAACTGTGTCACCAACATTGCCACATGCAACAGCCTTTAATCCTGCGGTTTGTAAAATCTTTGCAGTCATTTCGACGGTAGTCGTCTTTCCATTTGTTCCAGTTAGCGCTAACCACTTTTGACCTGGAGCAACCTCTGCTCGAATCTGCCACGCTAAATCAATTTCGTTGAGAATATTTAAATTACTGGCAAGCACCTTTATGACTAATGGGTGATCTTGACGCCATCCCGGAGAAATCACAACGGAATCAAAGTTATTGAGATCTACCGCATCTGGCTTTATTGCATCAGGTGCGTTGTCATCAGCAATGCTTACGATGCCACCACGTGCTTGTAGAGACTTGGCAACTGCAGAACCAGTTACTCCTGCTCCTAATACAAGGAAACGTTGGTTAGCAAAGTTGATTGACATGAACTACTTAACAACCCACTGCGCATAGAACAAGCCAAGACCCATTGCAACGCTAAGTCCTGCAATGATCCAGAAACGAATAACGATGGTTATTTGCTCCCAGCCAATTAATTCAAAGTGGTGATGCAGCGGTGCCATCTTAAATACGCGCTTTCCACCACTGATTTTGAAGTACAGGGTCTGAATCAATACCGACATTGTGATGATGACAAATAGGCCGCCAAGTGGAATAAGCAGAAGTTCTACGCGTAAAGTTGCTGCAAAACCTGCGATTGCTCCACCTAATGCAAGTGAACCCGTGTCTCCCATGAAGATCTTTGCGGGTGCTGTGTTCCACCATAAAAATCCTGTACATCCACCAGCAAATGCTGCAGCAAGTACTGCAAGGTCCAATGGATCGCGAACCGCATAACAACCAGCTGTTGCATTTATTGCACAGCTTTGACCGAACTCCCACACGCCGATTAAAACAAAGGCAAGGAAAGTCATGATTGAAGCGCCAGTTGCAAGTCCATCAAGTCCATCAGTGAGGTTCACGCCATTACTTGCAGACATCACCATCAGCACAATCCAGACAACAACGACCGCTGATCCCAAATAAATTGAAGTTTCGCGCACTCCTGATAAGTACTGTGAAATGGGAGTTAAGGAATCCTTGTCCACAAACTGAAGTCCCATGTAACCAAAGATCGCTGCAAAAACCGCTTGACCTAGCAACTTGAATCGTCCAGGTAAGCCACGTGAGTTTTGCTTTGAAACTTTAAGCCAATCATCTAAGAATCCAATAAAGCCAAGTGCGACAACTAACCCCATCACTAACAAAGCTGAGGCTGTAACAGCTGTGCCTGAAATTAGGTGAGCAAAGAAGTATCCAAGAACTGCTGCGAGAATAAAAATGATTCCGCCCATAGTTGGGGTTCCGTGCTTGATGCGGTGAGTTGATGGACCATCATCACGAATGATCTGTCCGTACCCCTTGCTAGCAAGTAATCGGATTAAAACTCGTGTGCCAAAGAGTGCAAAGATCAGTGCGAATGCACCAGCGATCAGAATCTGTCTCAACTCTCAACTCCGCTCTTGTTCAACCACAAACTTTCTAACTTCTGTGCCAAAACTTCAAAACCTTCTGATCGTGAAGCTTTAACTAATGCAACATCTCCTGCAGAAAAATAATCTGTCATGGATAAACATTCATCAATGCTTGCGTAGTGATGAACCTTCATCTGACCCTTTGGATCCCCGTATTCAGGAGCTCCAATGGCTACAAGATGATCAATTCCAATCTCTTGAGCAAGGGTGCCAATAGCCTCATGTTGCGATGGGCCTGACTCGCCGAGTTCATGCATCTTTCCTAAGAATGCCCATGACTCTCCCCCGCGCTCCTGCGCAAACAGCACCAAGGAGCGCAAAGCTGCCGCCATTGATTCGGGATTAGCGTTGTATGAATCATTAATAATGAGCAGCCCAAAGACATCATGAAGTTCCATGCGCCATTTGCTCGCGTTTTCAGCGGTCGATAATGAACTTGCGATTAATTCAATCGGAAGCTCAAGAGCTGTTCCGACAGCAGCAACTGCTAATGCATTTGAAATTTGATGCGCACCCACAACTCGCATTCCAACAGCATCGCGACCGGCAGGAGTAACTAAATCAAAGTGTGGTCGACCTTCACGAATTTCGATATCGGCAGCACGAACTTCTTGGCCTTCACCAAAGTTAATTGTGCGGCCCTTGTGTAACGATGCCATCGCAGGTGTAAATGGATCAAAGCTTCCAAGAACAGCAATTCCATCAGAACTTAATGATTGAATAAGTTCAGATTTAGTTTCAGCGATCGCTTGAACGGAACCAAATTCACCAAGGTGTGCGGTACCTACCGTTAGCACAACTCCAATATTGGGCTGCGCAATTGTGCACAAACGAGCGATATCGCCTTTATGACGTGCGCCCATTTCCAGAATGCAGAACTTTGTACGCTCATCACATTCAAGCAATGTGATCGGTAAACCAAGATCGTTGTTAAATGATCCTGCAGGAGAAACCGTTGGACCTGCTACACGCAACATGTGTGCCAATAAATCTTTGGTGCTGGTCTTTCCTTGCGATCCAGTAATTCCGATAACTGTTAGATCAGTTAAACGCTTGCGCACAAAGGTAGCCAAAATCGCTACCGCTTCAATAACATCCTTAACGACAATGCATGGCCCATCGATGCGATGAGTTGTCAGTGAAAAAATTGCTCCTGCACGATAAGCATCTGCTGCAAAATCATGACCATCAACAGCCTCGCCCTTGAGTGCCAAAAAGATGCAGCCCGGTGTTGCTAAACGTGAATCAAAAACAGGTGCTTTTGAGACCAAAAGATCTTTATCGCAATGAAGCTCGCCACCAATAAGCAGGGCAATTTCACCTGCGGTTAATGTAATCATTTTTTATCCTCGATCGCTTTTGCAAGCTCTACGCGATCATCAAATGGGTGATTAACGCCTGCGATCTCTTGACCCTTTTCATGGCCTTTACCAAGAACTAAAACCACATCCCCTGCTTGTGCTTCATTTACAGCGGCGCGAATCGCATCTGCGCGATCTTCAATAATCGCACTTGGCTCTTGAATATCTAATCCCAAAGTCATCTGCACCAAAATCGCTTCTGGCTTTTCTGAACGTGGATTATCGCTGGTAAATATCGCTACATCTGCGCCTTCATGCAACGCCTTACCCATTAAAGGACGCTTGCTTGCATCGCGATCACCACCGCAACCCAGAACTGCAATGACTCGACCATCTGTAATTTCATGAGCTGTTTCAAGTACCCGTGCAACAGCATCTGGTGAATGTGCGTAATCAACGAGTGCCGTAAAGTTTTGACCAAGCCGCACAGCTTCTAAACGTCCTGCTGCACCAGTTAATTGAGGCAGGATCGCAGCAATATCAATTGGGTCGATCCCGCTTTCAGTTGCAATAGCAACGGCCATAAGTAGATTGTCAAAGTTGTATCCACCATGCAGGTGAACCTTTCCTTCGATCAGAATTCCGGCACTTCCACGGATTGCTACATGAGCACCGACATAGTCACGTGTTATTGAAACGTAATGCCAAGTAGCGTTGTGATCATGACGAGAAACTGTCATAACCGGCAGTTCAGTAGCTGATGCAAGCTTTACGCCATATGCATCATCAATATTAATAACGGCTAGATCTGCAAACTCAAAGGTAAAGAGCTTTGACTTAGCTGCAAAGTAATCATCCATACTCTTATGGAAATCAAGGTGATCCTGTGACAAGTTTGTAAATGCAACAACTGAAAAGTGACTTCCGCGGATTCGCTCTAACGCGATTGCGTGGCTTGAAACCTCCATGACAAGGTTTCGCATATGACGTTCGCGCATTACGGCAGATAACGCCTGTAGATCGCTGCTTTCAGGGGTTGTGCGTTTGCTAGCTACAACTTCATCACCGATGCGAGTTTCTACGGTGCCGATTAAACCGCTCTCGCGACCTGCAGCAGACATGATCTGGTGCAACAAGGTCGTAACTGTTGTCTTTCCATTTGTACCAGTCACACCAACGCTATACAGATCTCGCATCGGTTCGCTGTAGAACCAAGCGCTAATGACGCCTGCTGCACGTCGTGGATTTGAAGACACTATGACTGGAACATCTGAAATCTTGCTAGCACCTTCTGCATCAGTAAGAACGGCTACCGCTCCTCGCGCAATTGCATCTGCCGCAAAATCTGCACCATGTGCTTTTTCTCCGGGAAGTGCGATGAAAAGATCGCCTTCCTGAACAGCATTGCTATTGAGCGTTAAGCCAGAAATTACAGTTGAGGCATTGCCAGTCAGCGTTGCATTTGCAATCGCTGCTACCGCTTCAACGGTTCGCTTGAACTCCTCAATTGGTCTTGACACGCGCAGCCTTCTGTTCCGCCAATTTTCTTTCGGCAATGAGCTGCTTCTCTGTCAATGCAACTGGATCTACCTTTGTGCCAGTTGGTGCAATTCCCTTTGATTGAAGAACAAATGACATAACCTTTTTAAATACTGGACCGCCAAGTGCGCCACCCCAGTGAAGGCCCTTTGGATCTTGAATCGTTACAGAGATTACATACGCTGGCTTATCAGCTGGAGCAAAACCAATAAATGAGGCTGTGTATCCGCGATAGCAACCGCATGTGTCATCAATACGCATCGCAGTACCGGTCTTACCTGCAACGCGGTATCCAGCGATTGCAGCTGTAGGTGCTGTTCCGTTTGCAGAAACAACGCTTTCCATCATGATGCGCATCTTTTGTGCAGTTTCAGAACTTACGACCCGAACACTTTCGCGCGTTGCAGATGGTGTGTAATTTCCGCTTGCATCACTTGTTCCTGCAATAACTGTTGGAGAAACGCGAACACCATCATTTGCGATTGTTGCGAAGACGCTAGTTGCCTGCATCGCAGTTAATGAATATCCCTGTCCAAAAGCTACTGTTGGCGCTGTTGTTCCAGACCAATCTGCGACCTTAGGCAGGATTCCGCGAGATTCACCAGGAAGTCCTGATCCAGTTTTCTCGCCGATTCCAAACTTTGAAAGATAGTTATGCAAAGTGTCGTTCGACAACATCTCACCGATCTGAATGGAACCGGTGTTACTTGAGACCGCCAAAATTCCTGACGCTGTTAATCGCTGTGTCGCATGCGGCTCGTGATCATGGAAAACTTTTGTAGAACGCTTTAATGCGTAAGGAACGGTTAACACTGTTTCTGGAGCAATTTTCTTTTCTTCAATTGCTGCAGCAAGTGTCATTACCTTTCCAGTAGATCCTGGTTCGTAGACATCTTGCACAGAAGGGTTGCGCATTGAAACGAGTGAAACCTTAGAGGTGTTATTTGGATCAAAAGTTGGAGCTGTTGCATGCGCCAAGATCTGCCCAGTCTTTGGATCCATAACAATTACAGTTCCGCTGATTGCATTGGATGACTTCACAGCATCTGCAATTGCTTTTGAAGCCACCCACTGAATATCGCGATCAACTGTTAAGCGAATAGATGTTCCGGCCTGCGCTGGAATGATTTCAGATTGTGAGCCAGGTATTTCAGCCTTGTAACCATTTGCATATGAGTACTTACCGTTAATGCCAGAAATTGTTGAGTTCATGCTGGATTCAAGTCCAGTTGCACCGATTCCGTCGTGATTTACAAAACCAATAAGTGAAGCAATAAGTGAGCCTGATGGATACTCGCGAACATAACTGCGCTCTGGGAAGAATCCGATGATTCGCTCTGGGCTCATGCCAGGAAGGGTCGCGTTGTATTGATCAATTGCTTTAGTCAGCTTTAACCATGTCGCAGGCTTTGCATTCTCAGCAACCATGTACCACTTACGTTTTCCAGTGATTGCTGTTTGAACTTCAGCGGTGCTCATGCCAAGAATCGGAGCGACAAAAGCAGCGGTCTTTGCAGGATTAAGGATCTGGGTCTGATCAACGACGATACTGGTTGCTGCAACGCTGCGAGCAAATGGAAGTCCGTTGATATCGGTGATATCTCCGCGAGGCGCCTGAAGAGTCTTTACCTTTTCCATCTCATTAACAGCGCGTGATCGATAATCATTTGCCTGCAGAGCCTGCACTTGTATGAGGCGCACCCCAAACAAAAACATGATGACTGCCGTAAACAGAATTAAGAATCTAATTCTGTTGCGCGCTAGAGAGAAATTACCCATTCTTCACCGGAACCTCTGTTATTGGCTTGTCTAATGACAAGAAGGTTGGAGTCTCAGAAGGCTTCATACCAAGTGCGGTAGCTTCCTTCGCGAGTGATGCCGGAGAAGAGATTTTGTCCATCTGTCGTGCAATTGCTTCGCGTTCATCACTTACTAACTTTGCTTGCAACTTCAAGTTAGTAAGTTCAAATGCATCTTGAGCTAGCAAGGTATTGATCAGGAGAAGGAACATGAGACCAATAACGCCAACTACAGTTACAAATGTTGCGAAGAACTTTCGATCTGCTTGCTTTCCGTCGGAAAGGTCGGGCACAAGCTTGAGTACAACTTGTGATGACTTTTCGGCGAAAATTTCTTTTGAGCGAGTAATCGCTGGTGCGAATGCGGTCATTGCCATTATGCGGCCAACCTTTCGATTGCGCGAAGACGTACAGATTGAGAACGTGAGTTCTCTTCTAGTTCGGCATCGGTTGGTGTCTCGCTTCCGCGAGTGATCATTGAAAACTTGGCAGCAAATTCTGGAAGTTCAAATGGCAGATCCCTTGGTGTGCCAGATGTTGTTGAAGCAACAAACAACTGCTTCACAATTCGATCTTCGAGAGATTGGAATGACATAACTACTAGACGGGCACCGACATTAAGAAGATCAAGTGCTGCAGGAAGTGCGCGAGTAATCGTGCCTAATTCATCATTTGTTTCGATGCGAAGCGCCTGGAAGGTGCGCTTTGCAGGGTTGCCACCTGTGCGACGAGTAGCTGCTGGAATCGCCTCTTTTACTAGCGTTGCAAGCTGTGCCGTTGAGTTCATAGGAGCGATTGCGCGCTGCTTAACAATTGATTCAACGATACGAGTAGCAAACTTTTCTTCACCATACGTGCGAAGGATTCGAACCAACTGACCTGGCTCGTAAGTATTGATGATCTCGCCTGCTGTTAGCGATTGGGTGCGATCCATGCGCATATCAAGCGGTGCATCCTGTGAATAAGAAAAACCACGCTCTGTTTGATCTAGCTGCATCGATGAAACACCAAGATCAAACAGCGCACCATCAATGTGTGAGTATCCAAAACTGGAAACAACATCTGCAACACGATCAAATGTTGAATGTGCAGTCTTTAAGCGATCTGCAAATGGAGCAAGGCGCTCTGTAGCCTTTGCAATCGCATCTAAATCGCGATCAATTCCGATAACAGTTAAGTGTGGGAACTTCTGAAGCAAAGCCTCTGTGTGGCCACCAAGCCCCAAGGTTGCATCAACAACAACTGGATTTGCGGAAGCAATAATTGCAGGAGATAAAAGATCGACGCAGCGATCGCGCATTACAGATACATGTTCAGTCGTGCTTGTCATCTCTTCCCCCTTACTTCATCTAGTTACTGAGTTATTGCTTTTCTTTCCTTGCGACTCTCATCTCTGGTCACTGCCGGCCGACGGATCTTTGTGTTGCAACGGCGCCGGGGAA